>Ga0268251_10000233_pt1 | contig 19404 bp, 18 predicted proteins | sample AgamicAsMae_FD_200527 | JGI IMG/M metagenome (GOLD analysis project Ga0268251, IMG submission 200527) | Agave microbial communities from Guanajuato, Mexico - As.Ma.e (v2) (version 2) | ecosystem: Host-associated > Plants > Phyllosphere > Phylloplane/Leaf | place: Guanajuato, Mexico | collected...
ATTTAAGTACATCGATCAGATGAGTTCTTGTGCCAAAACTGAAGTACAGATGATCCAAGACACTGATGCCTAGCGAAACACGTTCGAGGGGAGGAGAGTACACAGACTTCGAGGTTGAGATGGCGCGGAAGATCGATCAAGCAAGTGATTCATCAATGGCAAGGCTGCTGAGACCGTTGTCGAGTTCAGCCTCTTGTTCCTCAGTCAATGGCCGTTCGCTTGCACAAGTGCGACTGAAACTCTGTATGGTACCTCGGTGACCAAAGGAGGATTGGGGACAAGTTATGTTCAGATGGATCTTGCGGATGGACGCCAGGGTTCCAAGAGCACGGTATATGGCGAACTCGGCAGGATCGTCCTTTGATCTCGGAACAGTCAGAGCCAGCTCCTCCAAATTCGGGCACTTTTGTCGAATTTCTTGGATAAGCTCCACATCAACAGTAGCTGCTGGTATGAGCCTCGCATCGTCGTAAGCTGACCCTTCCAGCTTGTAAGATGACAATAGCAGACGTCGTAAGTTGTGGCCACAGTGGTCAAGCACGACTCTGATTGTTTGTTCGTCGAATGGTCCACCCATCTTTATGCTTTGCAAAGCAGGCAAGGAGGGAATGAAATTTGTAACAACTTCGTTCATGTCTGCCACAAGCTCATGTGCCGGCTCATCATAATCACGAGCAATATCATCCATATTAAAAGTCAAATGCTCAAGAGCTGGAAGATGTACGTCAGCCAGCCAGCGCAGCTCTGCGGGTGCCATGATATGATGTAACTCAAGACTTTCCAATTTCGAGAAATCCGTCACAAGGCCATGATCTCTCAGAACATTAAGCTGTTCGATCATGTAAATTCCAAAGTGCCGCAATGCACCCAGACCTGAAGAGGAGGTGGGAAGCTGAGTACCTCGCCGATGCTTGGGTGCGATCTCGCGCTCATCGAAGGCGTCGATCGCGTACAAATCAACTTCTCGTAAGTTTGGTGCCGCGCCTGCAAGCATGTCCATGATGGCATGTTCAAAGGCATATGTATATACGTCTCGAAGCATCATAGTTATGCTGTAAAGACATGGTGAAGTAGCCAGCTCGATTTCGTACGGAGTCAAGGCAGAAACTGCTGAGTGCTCAGGGTCCTTGTTCAGGCTTTCCAGCTTAAAATTTCGCATGTACAATCGAAGACCTGGATGGTTCTGAGTGACGCATCTGAAGAGAGATGCAGGAATCTGCTCTTCGCATCCCCATGTGAGTTCTTGGAGATTCGGAAAATTCAGCATGAAGTGGCTTAGATCATTCCACTGAGAGTCTCTTGTCAGTAGTACTTGTACCTCGGCCATAAATACTCCAGGCTTTATCCAATCACCAAACGTATTCACCATACAGTACTTCCAAGTCGCTTTAGGATCATCTCCGCACAGATTGAAATCGCCATCGCGGTCACGACGGTAATCGTCGAGGTGTTTCGCAAGGATCTTGACATGTCGTACATATTTGAAAGCGTTGGCACGGTCCAGTATACGAGCCCAAGTTGCAACTGCAATGTCGAGCAAATCTGGTGAGGCGAATTTGATGATGATGGTTCTGTACAGATACCTCTTGGAAACGTCGTTGAACAGTCGGTTGACGAGGGAGAAATTGCGGAGGTCGCGGTCGTTGAGGTAGGCGGTGAGATGATACAACACGTCGACCGTCAATTCCACCATCGCAAGAAACAATCGCCAGTGACGCGCTTCTAGCTCCGGGTGATGCTTGTAACGAAGTAGATGGTCACCAGAGGTAGATAATGCCGACGGGAAGTCGTCGCTGGAGCTGTTTGGTGGCTGGGGTGGGGCACCTTCGCGACTTCCGCAACAAAGTGGAGCCACATGCACGCTCAGCAGTATTAGACCTGATGCATGCCAGGGTCCACGACAACCTATCGTGTGTCAATAATTGACCTTCGGAAGGAGTTACGAACCCATCAGGATGGGATTGTTTTCACTGTCAGTCCCCGTATCAATAATCAAGCTTCCGCGGCTTTGTTGAACATCTCTTGACTGAGGCCTTCACGTGTTGTCCCCGTGTTCACTCGAAGCTCTTTGGACTTGGTGACTGCGTTGGTCGCGAGGCGATGGATGGACAGCAACGAGTCACAAATGACTTGGTTGATGACGTTAATGTAATGTTGATGATTGACACCGCGCAGTCAAAGCCATTGATCAGGTACGTGCATCGTGCCTGCCAGCGTTCATATATAAGTACACCTGGAAGTCATTTGTCTCAGAGCAAGACTGAAGTGTCAAGCCCAGCACTACAAGCCAGTGGGATAAGCCATACGTGCCTTGCGCCCCACTACTACCATCCTCCATTGTTTGAACACTCTTTTCATTCAAATCAACAGGTCGCAAACAAATCAACTCGGTGCTCGACTTCTCATTGTTGCCTTCGGCAAAGAAAATTGTCATGACTGGTGTAGTACCTGCGCCGCTCCTGACGACAGTATCGTTCTCAGTGGAGGCGTAGATACTAGCCGTCCACACCGAAATCAGCTCGTTAGTCTTTGGCAATGTTGGCCAACAATTTGATGTTTGATTGTCGGCTGCAGAGATTGATTTGGGTGCCGAGGATCCTGTAAGCGGTACAGCTACAACCTTCGTACTAGAGGACAAAGGGCAAGAGGACGGGGGACTGTCTTGCAAGGTCTGTGCGATGGAGTTGCAGATGGCAGTATTCGAGGTGGCTAACTTGTTGGCTTGGGACTTGAGGTCCAAGATGCATTGATTGCTGAATCCCGTTCCATCGCGGCTGGTACAATCTGTAGATACGGAAGTCATGGGGTCGTAAAACAGAGGTCCACCGTCGGGTGTTGTGAAGAAGAAAGAACATGCTGATTGGCCCTGCGAGTCGAGAACATCGCTTGACTCGACGCCTAGATAGAAGGCACGATTGATGAGCGAATCGTTACCAGTCTTGGATTGATTGAATACGATTGTCCATTCGACGTTCGATCCAGAGAGAGTTTGGATTGAGGTGAGACCTATGACGGGATAACTTGTACCTGCCACTGAACAGTTCGAGATTGCGGTGTCGTCGAGGACGGAACAATTAACATTAGCGCAAGATAGTGGATCGGATTGTGCTGATGTGTATGTTGGTCGGAGGAGAAGCGCAAGGATACTTGCTGTGCTGTAAATACTGCGAGAGCAAGCCATGATGTTGAACACTGAAAACAGCGCTTGGTTTGATACAGATGTGAGGAAGATGTGACAGCGATTGGAGTAGCCTATCTGTTTTTATCGTTCTGGCAGAAGTGGTCTGATCAGTGAGTTATTATATTCAGCATTGGTAGGATCAACTTGGTATCATCGATCTACGAATGCCCTGATTTTCACCTTCATTACCAAGCACTGGCGATCGCTGTAGGCGACATCACGCGGATAGAAGATGTTGCAGTATGAGGTGACGACCTGTACAGATTTCGACCTTTGCTTGGAGGTGAGGTGCATGTTATTGCCGGTGTTCCCGTGTCATGACGCGCCAAGTTCCTAGGCAAAAAGTCAAAATCCGAGACCGCGGAGACTTGTATAAGAGATTGCTGTACAGTAAGTGATGGAGAGGATGTATTCCCGGAGTGGGGTTTCATGGCCAATATATCTGCCAAGAATGTGATCATGAAAAACCAACGGGAATATCCCGCTCCGCTCTTTCCAGATCCGCTGCTCGATCTCCGAGGAGCCTTCCATCGTCATTACAGGGAATAAGACGATATGCCATCCTTCAGCGTCTGACTCTCCACCATAGAGCGGTGAGACCAAGTATACGGTGGGCGAAAATGATCAGCAAAGAGTAGAGTGTCCACCACAGCCATACCCGAGATCTGTGGGGATAACCATACGCATCGAGGATGGCTGAGCCTGCTATAACTCCATGTGGTGCCTTGTCACTGGCATACATACAGAAGTATTGACCATCTGGCAGTTTGTCGCAAGCAAAAGTTGAGTCACGGAACTGATTTAGCATCAAGCCCTGAAAAACGTACGTCTGGAAATCGATATAGTGGAACGCGTCTGTTATAAATCAGTCAACCCTGGTGGTTTGCTTCAGTGGAGGTACTGGACAGGACTTACATCGCCAGAAAGAATTGAGAATACTCTTTGGAACTAGGAATCCTCCCACTGCGAGCCAAAGTCCATTCGCGAACGAAACCAGAGCCAACGAGGTCACGAACTGGGGGACCAAAGCGGCAACAAAAACCACCATGCTTTCGGCAGCTAGAAGGTCAATGAAGAGCCACAGGGTAAAGGTAGCAACACCACGGAATCCACCGGAAAGATTCGCCAGCCAGAACACGATCAGACTGAAGGACAAAGCAACCATGAACAACCAGACGAGACCGGTGATGAAGTTAGCAACAACAAAGGGGAGTGGTTTGTAGAGTCGGTTGGTGTACTCCTCTTCGAGCAGTCTTATGTCTTCAATAATCGCCGGCGCATACGCGACAGCCATCAGGGCCATGAATGCTGAGCTGAAGAACAAGCAATTCACGAAAGGCTGTATGGATGATTGGGTGCCGGGCAGACGTAGCCAGACAGTGCCTGATAGAGACATGTAATCAGCCAATATTTCTCATCTGTTGGTGATAGTAATCCTTACCAACTACGAGGGCAAGTCCGATGTTGATTGCTAGCCTCGAACCGTAGACCAATGGATCACGATAAGACTTGATAAGATTCCTGTGAAGCAGGATACAGCAAGCCTGTTTGTTGGTTGCTCTTGCCGATTTGACAGGACTGTAACTTTCAAGCGAGGGATGCATAGCTGTGCTCATTCGCTGAGACGAACTCCAGTTGGTGACGAATAGCTCAACCTGCCGCTCTTTGCTATCATCTCGACAGAAGTCCGTATTGAGCAAGTTCAGAAGGAATTCGGCCGGATTGCAGTATTGAGGGATAGTGCAACTATTGCTGAAATACGACACCAGCTCGGCTTGTGGTCCAAAGTAGCATGTCTGGCCAGCGGAGATAAGCATTACCAGATCAAACAAGCTCAGAGTTGAACTCGACGGTTGATGAATCGATGCAATGACAATGATTCCATACTGTTTTGCAAACCGAGTGATGAATGTCATGACCTCATGACTGGCAGCAGAGTCGAGGCCGCTCGTTGGTTCATCCAAGAAAAGAATCCTCGGACCAGTCACAAGGGCAGTTGCTAGACTCAGACGGCGCTTCTGCCCTCCACTGAGGCTGTTACGAAATGGCGAGGCTACGATCGTGTCTCGCTGAACTTCCAATCCAAGTGCTCGGATGACTTCTTCATTGAGCCATGCTTGTTGCTGCTTGGATATATCCGGATTGGCCAGTCTTGACGTGAACCGGATGCTCTCAGCGACTGTGAGTCCGCCGAGATTCCTGTCCTCTTGCTGTACATAAGCAGAAATATCATGCATTGAAGTCCCGGAGATGGCACTTCCATTGACGTGTACTGAGCCCGTATATGACAGTCTCGTCCTGCTGGCCAGAATGTTGAGTATGGTACTCTTGCCACTTCCACTCGGTCCCATCAGTGCAAGAACCTGACCGCGCTCGACTCGACCCGAACAAGACGTGAGGATTGACTTGTACCCTTCGATCTTTCGGTCTTTGATGCTCACATCTATGTCGCTCCATGTCAGAGACTCGATCGAGTGGTTTTCGAAAAATTCGTGGTGCGATGCTTCTGGGTCTTGACTCGCATCAGTAACCTGACTGGTGACAGACGATAAGTTCTTTGATGAAGTCTCCATAGCGTAGCTCATGTCAAGTCGGAAAGAGGACGCCCTGGAGAAGTTTGAATGCTTTGGGTTCGTTGCAGGCTAAAGCTTGAGGAATTGTCCTCGAACAGATCCCCAACAAGCTGGAATCCTTCCTATAAGGCCGTTTCCTAGCAACTTCCAAGTGATACAAAGGTAACGTTATGATTCACTCACAGGTCAACGTGAATGCATGCCGCCCAAGACTAGGCAGCGGAACTCCATAAGCGCTAGGAGAGACAATAAGCAAGTGCCTGTTTTAGGTTTTCCCAGGTCAACATCAGTGGTACAGAGAAAGGTTTCCTTCCTTTATGTAGGAAAGTATGCATGTACCCAGACTTTATTGTAGGTTGGATCTTGGATGAGCAAGCGGAAATGCTTGGCTTGACAGCCTTCCCAAGAAACCAAGACAAAAGGATTCGAACTCCGGAGCTGGACTTCGAACTCAGCCGCAGCTGGACACCAGCGGTTTCGCGGATATGTTCTTCTCCAACTTCCAATAGAGTGCGCTGTCCAAGATTGACCTGCTGCGAAGATGATTATTGTGGTTCGTATTTGAGTCAAGACGACTCGTCGGGTGCCAGATGCGATACCGACATCTTCCGATATATCGGATCACGCATAAACAGATGCACTGATCGCTATCTTAGAGTGTCATAGCCTCAAGAACTTTAGGTTGTGTGATTTGTATCATATCAAAGGCGCTGTCTGGACTAGGGAGTTGATGCAAGAGTGACCTTTAGGAGTACAAGATGGGAGGATCGCAACGTTTCATGGCTTTCTTGGCTCGTCATCAACGTGGCTGACCAACGAAGCTACATTGGCGACTTCCCAGTCTCGACTTCCCATGGCTTGAGTAAACATCATGTGGGGCTCTGCCGTGCAAGCAGATAAGTTTTATGGTATTCAAACTCTAGGCAGGTCTACATACAATTCACGACGAATCAGATGTCTGTGGATGCCCTTCATCAAAAGCTGAACATATGCGGCAGACGAAAAATCCTCACCGATCCTCCTGTGTGTCGCAAAGTCGAATGTATGCTTCAAAAAGAACGAGAGAGATTGATCAATCTTCTTGATACCTCTCTTGACGATGCCCAGTTGACGAATAATCTTTTTGTCCCCAGAGATCTTGGAGATCAAGCTCATTACAGACAACGGTAGGGTTTGTGTAACTGTTCTGTAACAGTGATACCTCGCACACTTTGGACCAGTGTAAGTCCAGTATGGCCGTAAGATCCCTGGATGAGCTCGAAAGTACTGTGCGCCTAAGTCTGTGAGATCCCTCATTGAACAGCTGTCCTGGAGCCCCGCCACAGAGTGGACGATCTTGAAGGCATCGGTGGGTTTTGCATCAATGTCACTCAAACTCGACTCGTCGATGATGTGCTGTGCAACCACATCAACGGGTACGACGTCGAAAACTGCATTTGGATCTCCCTCCACAACATGGAAGAAACCAGAACCATAGAGTGCCACAAAGCCGCCGATTGCAGCGTAAGAGTCGATATAACCTGGAAAAGGATACGAGAGCGAGGCGCAAATGATGCTTGGTCTGACGATAGTGAGAGGGACTGTGTCACGCTTGTCGTGAAGCATGTGTTCTGCTAGGCATTTGGTCATAGTATAAGTATTGGGATGGCCTGAGGTTCGCAGAAGCCGTGCTTCATCAATAGCGCCACTCAGAATCATCTTATACAGATGCTCTGCCTGCATATTCTCTGGCAGAGGTGCTAGAACTTCCTGAATGGTTCCATTTCGTGGCGATGAGACATATGCAGTGGAGACGTCTACCATCTGTCGTAGTTGCGGACATTCCCGGGCGAGATGAAGAATGTTCAGGGACGTGTTGACATTGGCAAGTGTAGCATCTGCCAAAGACAGGTCGAAGTCTACCGAGGCGGCACAATGAATGATGTGCGTTATCGATGCACATAGAGATTTGAAAATGATCGAATCGAGTCCTAGGTTTGGGATGGCAAGATCTGCTTCAACGACCTCGACCATGCTTGACCAGCAATCTCTGGGAAGTTGTGAGAAGCATACGGCATTGGTTGTATGGAGGAAACGATCTCTCGCCGTCTGTGTTTTGCTCGGTCGTATCAGAACCAATATCCTATGATAGGGAAGAATGCCCGCGTTCTGCTGTCTACAGAGTTCTTCGACGACGACCTTGCCGAGAAATCCTGTATAACCCGTAACCAAAACGCAGGGCGAACAATTCAGAAGTGTTTCCATAATTAAGGATGCGGAGCGAAGGGCGGACAACTGATGAGAGGTTTGACTTGCCTGCACTCCACTTATACCTAGATGGAAGCGCGGAGTCCAAGACCTTTGCCAATACAGTTGTCTGCGACAAGGCGATCAGCTGCAGGAGTCTATTCATGTCAGCATCTACAATACTGCGGGTTCAGCGGTGTATTGCATCCTTGGCATCAATCATAACTATCGCCCGTTAAATCCGCGACCTCAGCTCAGCCGCAGCTGAAACCACAACCATGTTGTAGAGATACTTGCGCAATGTGCAGAACCCACGTAATGCAGCGGCATAGCCGCGGTCATATAAGCCAAGTTGCATGATCTCGATCGTTCTGCAGCGAAGAACGTAATTCCGGCGGCATCTGAACCTTTTGGATTTGGAGCTCGAGCTGTTGTGGTCCCTCGGGCAAACCCCCTCAATGAGTCAAAGACAGCCATCAGTGGTTCCAGAATCAGACCACTTATCCCTTCTCAAGCGAGCAAAGTTGACGTAGCCCATGTCAACGCGTACAGCTCGATATAATAAACATACGCCATACACACTAGACTTGCACCCACAAGTCCGAACCGCACCAGTGACCATCGTTCTGCCCTCGCGGCGACAAGAAAGACCATGGCTCCATCAAATTGAAGGACTGCCATTATCATCAACTTTCGACTCTCGCGCCAGTCGTAATTTGCCGTCTTGAGGCCCATCGCAATGTGCGAATACTCGAACAACCAGAGGGCTGCAAGGCATGTAAATTGTAGTGAGGTTCGGATAACTGCTTCAAATTCGACATTCCTATGAGGGCCGACCAGGGCAGGCGTTGGCGAGATAGCGAGCGTGAAGCCAGCGATGACCAGAATACCGAACCAAGACCAGAGTGCAGCCTCCAGTGTATCACTGAAGACTGCAAAGCAGACCAAGCTGTGCGAGAGAGCAAGAAACAGAGGGGTGGTGATCTTCCTGCGAATGCGATCGGTCTCAGCAGCCGTTAAAGGCTGTGAGCGCAACGGAGCTACTTTTGCCAACAACCAGCAGAGTAGATACGATGCGACAAAAACCTTTGTCCAGTATGCGTCCTTGAGTGTGGATATCTTGTAGGCATGCCAAATGCTGGGAATATTCATGGCGAGTCGTAAGGGCAGATATTCTTGTGGGATGCAGAACACTATTCCGCTGTCCACGTCGTTGCCATTATACAGCAAGAAGTGCCCGATGTCAACAATCTTAGCCGTCAGGTCGTATAAACACTCAAAAGGCGAAATTCGGTGGAGAGCTAGCTCGCCATAGGAGCCAGGGTCGAGGACTGCGTTCAATGCTTGGACTATCAACCTAAGGAAGGTCGAAGCACCTTCTAGCGCGATCTCATCTAGGTCTGGCATGTGGACGCAGTCGAATATCGTCGTGTTATAGACGGTGGCAAAGTACCTGGTCGCGCGACTGTTGACAGATTTCACTCCGGAACGGCTCGGATCTCCGGACCGAGGGTCCGGCGACCTCGAATATATAGGCGGTTGGGACATCATCTTCTTAACACTCGGCTTTTACATAGAAGATGCAACACTGAGCTCGGTCTTTGTCTGTTTTCGTAAGGTATCGTTTGCACCTCCACTCCGCCTGCCTCAGATGTGGAAGTTGACAATAGGGAAGGGCTTAAGGCCGAGTGAAGCACTATGAAGCCTCCAAGCAGACCAGGAAGCATCATAATTCTCATATCTGTGCAGTCAATGAATGGCGTTCTCATGGCGCACTCCAAGGCTAATCAAGAGAAGTCGTTTCCGGCGGCGTATCCATTGTCCCGACTGTGGCAAGAGCCGTTGTGGCCACAAGTCTATATGACTATACAATCGCCAGCCAAGCTTCATGATGAGTCAACATGCACAACAGACAAAAGCACACCGTGAGCCCCATAACTTTCGTGGAATAATACGATACAGATACGAGCCATGGCTCCTTCCACGATGCGAGCATTTGCGACAAACGAGCGAGGGATCCCTAGCTTTCTATGGAAAGCTGCAACAAGATTCAGCGTCGCCCATGATGTTTCGATCAGACAAATTCCCACGCCCACACCAAGCGCCAATGAAGTGCTCGTCAAAGTGAAAGCTGTAGCACAGAACGTATGTGTCATTTTGAATCGGTCAGCGTACGGAAGCTAAATGATCCGCAGCCTACAGACTACAAGCATATTGATCTTCTGGGTCGTCCCAACAGTATCCTTGGTTGCGACTATGCAGGCACTGTCGAGGCTGTTGGCGCCTCAGCAAAAGGAAGTTGGAAAATCGGCGACCGTATCGCAGGTGTCGTTCATGGTGGTATCTACAGCAATCGTGGCTCATATGCCGAATACCTGACCATCGACGGTGACTTGGCTTGGAAGATCCCAGATTCTGTTCCCTTCACCACAGCCGCTGTCTACGGCGTATCTGCTGTATCGGCCATGCAAGCTCTCAACCTCGTTCTCGGACTCCCTTGGCCTGACGAGCAGCCTGTCACTGCTGGAAAAGAAATCTTCATCTATGGCGGCAGTACTTCTGCAAGTCTGTTCGCCATCCAGATCGCCAAGATGGCTGGCCTGCGTGTCATCACCACTTGCTCCCCCCACTCGAATGATCTTGTCAAATCTTATGGCGCAGACGAAATCTACGATTACAGGGACAAGTCGAGCGTCCAGAAGATCAAGACAGCACACCCTGATCTCGCTATCGCGTTCGACGGCTTCGGCGGTGAAGGAAGCAATGAATTCTGTTGCAACGTCGTCGCCAACAAGAACGGCAAAGTCGTGTCTCTGGATCCAATGGCAAAGAATACTGTCAAAGGCGTCACATTGGAGACGATGATCATGTATACAATATTCGGTCGTGCTTTCCAACTGGTACCTCCTATCGGGCCCAAGTTCCCTGTCAAGACTGAGGACCGAGCAGGTCTGGCCAGGTTCTACAGCATGTTGCCAAAGCTCGTAGAAGAGCAGAAGTTGAAGGCTCCCCCTATCAAACTTAGGGGCACTGGTTTCGATAAGATTGAGGAAGGGCTGGAGCTTTTGAAGAGCGGCAAGGTGTCAGGACAGAAGCTCGTGTTGGAACTATACTAGTCAGCAGTATTACACCGTACAGGAAGGATGGTTGAGCCTCACACTCCAGCTGACATGGTACTGATCCCCAAGCGCCACCAACTATGATCAAAACCACTCACCCCGCCCATCATACTGCCAGACTGCAACGACACCGGGATCTCTTCTCAAACGCTCTCGATATTCTTCCGTCATCGTGCCGCTGCTAAGTCCTTCTGGCTGGGGAGCATCTTCCCGAACTGCAATATCTCCCATCGCTTTCCTATGTGCTTCTAGAGTGTGACTGTCTGCGAAGCGGACGTAGTACCGCCACGGGGTGGTGCTGTCTGGCTCGAGCTCAAGGGGTGCCAGATAAACTCCTGAGATTGGTTTCGATGTTGCACTGGTTGTGATTGAGTCGGCGGCTGAGCTATCGCTTACTGAGCTGTTGGTGGTTGAGTTCCCAGCCATGGTATTGAGAAGGTTATTACACAGGAAGCAGGCTGGTATAGTGAGTATCGTATGCCGATTGAACGCACTGGGTGATCATGAACGCGACTGAGTTCTAGCAAGGTACCCTCGAGGCAAGCTGTCATGACGATGATTCGCTATTACATCATGTCAATGACGTCAAGATTCTATACTCGCTATCCTAAATCAGAATTGTCCAAGTTGCTGAGCTCGCAACTGTTGGAAAATGTGGCTCCTCCAGAGGAACCGAGCAATTCACCACTTGATGTTTTCCAAACAAGACCCACGCCACGACCTTCAGGTCTTGTAGAAGTATTTGGACTAGTCAGGGATAGAGATAAAGTGCATATAAACCAATTTTTCATTCTGTAAGGCAAAACTATACTCCTATAACACTAAACCAAGTATTACAACGAATAAAATCAAGTCCAACATAAACGACAGAAACAAGTACAGAAACAGATAATCAAACCAAACAGAATATGCTTAAGCTAAGCTCATGAACTTGGCTTCCAGCTTTTAGATCCTTTTCTTTCGTAATTCACCGTGACACCATCATCGTTCACTCATCTGGAATCAGTAAGCCACCGACAACTGCAAAGTTACTTGGTTGGCACCCAGCGGACGGCCATCAAGTCCGCTCTGAGTGTAGAGATAGATGTCAGCGGCGGATTGACCGGCTCTTGGTACTGCAACAAACACCGAATAGTTGTTAGCCGGGCGGTATCTGGTAGCATTTGAACTGGCAGTGCAAGAGAGAATCGAAGCCGCCGAGACAGTGCACTGAAGAGGGCTCCAGGCCGTTGGATTGGCAGCGAGAAAGCCTTCACTCAAAGTAGCCAACTGCACAGAGTTTGAACGGAGTCTGGGTATCTGGTAACTCAGAACGTTGTAAGTGTCTCCGAGATAGAGATGTCCTGATGTCGCGTTGAATGTGTAGGGGAGCTGGTCTCCGTGTCTTTTGCTGGTGTACACCGTCGCGTAGTCGTCCTGTCCATCCTGGTAGGACTCTAGTACCCGACCCTTCAGAGATCCAGCGTTGATGAAGACGTTTGCTCCGCTGCGCATCGGATCTTGAGTTGATGTTGGTGCACTGCTGGACTGGCTCGAACTGGCGCTGCTAGACTGGCTCGAACTTGCACTGCTGGACTGACTCGAACTTGCACTAGAACTGGATGTTGTGAGGCTTGAGGTACCTGTTGTACTGGCACTAATGGATGTGCTGCCCGAGCCAGTGACAGAAGTTGAGCTAGATGTAGCCGTGTCCGAGGAGTTCTGCGACACAGTCGACGACGTCAAAGTCTGAGAAGATGATTGGGTGGACGTGGAGACGGTCGAGGAAGAAGATTGCGTAGTAGTGCTGTTGGTGGTTGCGATCGTGCTACTGCTACCTGATGAAGTTCCATTGAAGCTGCTAGATGTGGTAGGAATGCCTGAGCTGCTAGACAGAGTCGAAGTCGGAGAATCGGTAATTGTACCGTTGCCAGTCGAGACCGACGAAGAGGACGTGGGCACAGAAGTGGTCGAAATATTGGTCGAAGATGAGACACTGGTTGTCAAAGGGGGTGCAATAGTACTGTTGCTGTATGGCCCTCCACTGGTAGAGGCACTCGACGAGAAACCGGTAGATGCGGTAGTGGTAGTGTTGCTGATGCTGGTAGGGACACTAATAGTGCTGTTGGCTGACTCGGAAGTACTCGAAGAGGAAGGAGAAGTGCCAGTGGTCAAGATTCCTGTTGGACCAAGAGAAATAGTGCTGCTTGTACCGTTGCCATACGGCGGTCCACTGGTGGAGACGGTAGAAGAGGAACCTGTTGGCGCGACAATAGAAGTAGTGTTGGAGCTCGTGGGAACACTGATAGTGCTATTGATGGACACAGAGGAACTCGAGGATGATAGGGAAGTGCCGGTAGTCAAAATTCCTGTTGGACCAACTGAAATACTGCTGCTTGTGCCATTACCATATGGCGGTCCACCAGTAGACGAACTCGAAGAAAGACTAGACGATGCAATAGAGGAGGTGCCGTTAGCCGTACTCGTAGGAGCACTGATAGTGCTGTTGATTGATCCAGAGGAAGTTGAGGATGATGGAGAAGTGCCGGTAGTCAGAGGACCCGTAGGCCCGACTGAGATGCTGCTGCTAGTACCGTTGCCATATGGTGGTCCGCTGCTCGAGGAGGATGTACTGGAGATGATCGTTACAGTACTGTTCGCAGTGCTCGAACTAGATATGGTGGTACTGTTAGCGCTCGAGGTAGGAACGGTTGTGCTGTTGGTGCTCGAGGTAGCAACAGTTGTACTGTTGGTACTCGACGTAGAAGCGGTTGTGCTGTTGTTGCTAGTAATGATAGAAGACGAGACGCCAGTCGAGATAGGCACTGTTGGACCAACAGAGATAGAGCTGCTTGTGCCGTTGCCGTAAGGCGGTCCACCAGTGCTTGTGCTAGAGAAGGATCCGCTCGAAGTTCCTGTGGATGCCGTGGTCGTTATGTTCGAAGTGGCACTGATGGTAGCATTGGCTGAGACAGATACCGAAGAAGAACTGTTGGCAGACAACGATGATATAGTGGGCAGTGACACAGTGCTACTGGTTCCGTTCCCAGTGAAGATACTGCTTGAGCTGTTAAACGAGGCGCTGCTCGAAGTGCCAGTCACAGTACTATTGATGGTTGAGGTCAACGATGGAGTACTGGTAGTGAGGCTTGTTCCATTATTAGTTGCGCTGGTTGAAGTCGAATTGAATCCACTAGAGGTACCAGTGCTGGATTGGGTAGTGTTGAACGAAGAAGTGCTCGACAAGCTGGAAGTGGTTGTTGCAAAGGTGGGATCCGTGGCTATAGACACGCTGCTCGATCCAGATGAGGATGACGATGAGCCTGTTGAAGACGAGGTCTTGGTCGAAGAAGTTGAACCCGACGAAGTCTTGGTCGTAGAACTTGAACGTGACGAAGATTTGCTCGAAGAACTTGAACTTGATGAGGATTTACTTGTAGAAGTCGAACGAGACGAGGTCTTGGTCGAAGAGGTCGATTGAGATGAGGTCTTGGTCGAGGACGTTGAACGTGAAGAAGTCTTGGTCGAGGAAGTCGAAGAAGTCTTGGCCGAAGTCTTGGTCGAGGAACCTGAAGAAGTCTTGGTCGATGTCTTGCTGGTCGAAGATGAGCTTGTCGAAGATGTGCTCGTCGCAACAGAGTTGCCGTTGACACAATTACAAAGGCTGAAGAGCTGTGTCGCAGTGTACTTCTGGAAAGGAGACGAAGGTCTGGATCTGATGTTGTTGTCAGTACAGATCATACGATTCCTGGGCTGCTACTGACTTCATGTTATAGAAGTAACAGAAATTGTATGGCTCTCCAAACTCGCTCGCAAGCTGTTGTCTGCACTGTTCAGCAGAGGCCCCGGCAAGATTCAAACCGGGGCCGCCCGTGCTGGTAGGAACATTTCCTTCTTTGGTACCGCGACAGTTACAGACAGCAGTGACACGTTTAGCAGACAGCTCGATGAATGGAGTACTGGTGCGGGATCTGCCATTGGGTTAGATATAGAAGACCTGGACGTGTCCTTAGACGGAATCTTACGCAGAGAGCCACCACTGGCAGAAATATTCCTGGTGTTTGACGATTCTATCGAACACTGCTCTGTCCGACGCGGAACATCCACCCTGTGCTCTCCGAACGAGCGATGGAGATGCTGAGGCTTGAAGGACAAGCGTAAAGAAGAACAAAACGAACGTGGAAACCTTGAGTGATCTCATGGTTGCGAAGTAGTAACGACTGTGAGAGGGTTCAATGTTGGAGATGGTGGTGAGTGCAGTACATCGAGGTGAAAGACCGCTTTATATATCGTGGATTGGATACTGCGTTTCAAGGAGTGCCCCTTGACCATCCTTCCAGCTGTGATCACTCAGCAGGAAGCATGACTGTAAAGGAGATCGCAGACGGTTCCTCAGCTACCAGAGGGCATGGCGCGTTGGTCCGGACACTGTTCGACATGGTGATGCGTTCAGCTAAGGATTGACTGCGGGATGGAGGCGAACAGAGCAGTGTGCCCTCCAGCCCGTCTACAGACCTGCGTGCACGAGTTACAGTATGCGCGACCGGTGACAAAAACTGTTGTGCATCTGTAGCCAGTGTATGGTGATGTTCCGTGGATCAGTACATGCCCTAGGCTGGCAGTCGTCCTGGCAGTCAAGAGCTGAAGTCACCGGCTTAATTGACATGAGGTCGCCCCAGACTTGCAGTATCAAGCTGTTGTTGGAGAGATGAGACTTCCTTTAGATCCTGTCACCAACTTGCCATCGACCACTGTAGAGAAGTGTAATTCCTACACGTGAAAACCTCTAATAACCAGACGATCTGGGTTCCTGCAGTTTGAGGATCTGCATACAGCCGACTTCTAGCCTTTGCTGCACCTGCGTTTTTTGGATACAGTGGATGTCGGTATTTCTTTTTCTTCGGACATGGCAGGAGCTGGAGGCTGCATGATGGATATTTATACATAATATCGAGCTGAACATGTATCATGCCGCCTAGGCCGATGAATTCACTGCATGCGACATCCAGTTTGTCGTGTGGCAATATGTTACCTCTTGAACCAGAAATGTTCTATAGTTATGATTATGGTTAACAGGGCTCAACAAGAGGCTGGGATTCATGATGAACTTTTCCAAATGGACCTCAGCATAGTCGGTGAGCTATCTGCACCTCGAGGACCGTAGTTGACACTAGATCCACTGAGCCCTAATATCAGAATGGTGCGAATGATGCAATTTTTTAACTTAGCCTCGACTTGCCAAATCGCGCTGGAGGATCGGTCCTCAACATGCAAGCAAAGCTTAGTGAGGGCTTGCATATTGACGCGTTTTCTGCATGTTGCTTGATCGGTTGCGTTCCCGCGCATGCAAACCCCGGGTTCCTGCAGTCGTTTGGTGCTTCAGCCAGCCACTTAACGAGATCCGCTGCACGAAATGCAGCGAACTAGTTTTACATGTGAAAGATCTACTTTGCGCTGTTGAAATGCAAAGCTGAGATCTGGTGGCGAGAATTCCCAACGCTGCAATGAGATAGGAGCGCATATTCAGCCTCGGCCGTTGTCTTTCTACCATACACGCCTACTGTCTAAGGCTTACACGCGCATGGTCGCGAGTGTGACTTGCAGTCCATTCCTGCGTGATTTAAAGCAGGGGTAACCAGATTCTTGGTGGTTTGCACCAAGTAGCCGGGTCTCCACAGTGACATGTGAGTCAATAATAGCATCACCGAGCTTGTCCTTGCCGGTGCCGAACGCAACTGTTCGACCTGCTTGTACGGGATCAACGAATGTCTGGTGGTGGTTCCATGGCATTCTCTTGCTAATGGCAGCTTCGTCAAGCAGCTGAAAACTTCTCTCGCTGTCCGTTTCCTATTGCTCGTTGACAAATCAGTGCATCTCAGCCCGAGAATTCAAGTCTGCACCATGTTCCAGCAGAATGCAGACACCAGCCTCGAAGCCTATGTCAACAGCTGTGTGTAGAGGCGTTTTACCATCTGAGTCACGCCCCTCCACCACTCTTTGATCACCAGAGCAATGCTTCAGCAAGACCTCCAGTAGTGCTTCCCGTCGCTCTGAAATTGCCCAATGAAGAGCATTGCGACTATGGTTGTCCGTATCGCAAATGCGTGCGCCGTTCTGAATAAGCGAGGACACCACGTCTTCATGATTACTGATGATGGAATGGATGAGAGGGGTCAGTCCTTCTCCATCTTTTTGATTGCAGTTGACGCCATGCTGTAACAAGATACGGAGGATGCGAATGTGACCTCTTTGTACGGCGATATGTAAAGCGCCGACCCAATTTCCCTCGGAGTGTTTGGCTGAAGGCTTCTCAGTGGCAATACTTTGACGGTCTGTACTTGACGTGGTTACTGGCGGCGACAGAGCATGAGGGGAGGAACCACTTCGGGTGCTAGAGATTCCGACAGATGCACCTTTGGCAGCTTCACCAGGGTTCATGCCGCCAGAAATAGCCGTCGAACATGGCATCTCATCTGATAAAAGTGACATTGGGGTAAGTGTTCGTTTTTCCTCTGCCAGACTGGCGCGTAGATGATCAGGCATTTGATTCTCTACAGAGTTGGAAGTTGCCATGTTTAATATATTTGACAGTTGCGATGGTGATGGAAATGCTGTCGGCTCAGACTCTGGTGCCGGTGTCAAAAGACCTTCCAAGTTCGCAAAGTCGAGGAGGTTGATATCGCCATATATTTCCAGACCACACGGACCGGAAGTACTGATAAAAGTATTACTGGGACGGCTCGAAGGAACGCTGGTTGTGATGGTCCTGGGGGAAGGCACACTCTCGACGCTCGGACGGGGTGTCGCCAAAAGTTGAGTTTGCGATAGTCGGACTTGCGTAGCATTGATCAAATTCTTCCGTTCGTTCTGTCTTACTGGATGACGAAAATCAGAAATCAGTCGAACCTGCCAAGTCCATGGTTGCAGTGGCGGGACTTACGACGAAACTTGCGTTGAGCTTCACGATTCTGAGCGCGACGACGCGCCAGCACTGCCTCATCTTTGTTGGTATTCATCTCCCGACGGCACAGCGACACCTCAGGCTACAGCACCGAGATTAAAATTAGAGAGCACTCAGCTTGATGGACTTGGGGACAAGCATGTCATGCTTGCAAACTTTGGAGAGGTCATGTAAGTGAAAGGAACAAAGCGTTCGCAGGGATTCCGGTTCCCATGCCGTTGAACTGTTTGCCCGCAGCCGCACCTTCCCCGCGATGACTCAGATGCGATCCCTCCACCCTCAGTCCCTTCAACCAATTGCACAATATTCGGAATATGTCCACAAGGACAAACCCCTAGAAGGCTTGAAGTAGAGCTTTCAAATTGTCGCAAGGAGCTGTGACTGTCTATTCAGAAGCGTCATGTCTGCCGAAAACGCCTTGCGTCACGAAGCTCCCACGACCTTCCTTATTCAGCCGGCCACAACTCCAGAAGACCTGGCAGATGTCGCATCGCTCTTCGAAGCCTACGCAAAGTCACTCAACATTGATCTCTCTTTCCAAGACTTCACTACCGAGCTTTCAAAGCTCCCTGGAAAATATGGACCGCCGAGCGGTATCCTTCTCCTCGCACGTCACAAAGATACGAACAAAGCGATCGGATGCATCGGTCTACGTTCTCTGGATACTGATGGCGTGTGTGAAATCAAGCGATTATATGTCGCGCCTCCAGGCCGCGGATCTGGACTTGGGAAAGCATTGGCAAAGCAGGTCATCGAGGAGGCGAAGCGAATTGGATATAGGTTCATGCGACTGGATACATTAGGAAGTATGAGGGAAGCGCAGGAGTTGTATAAACGACTGGGCTTCGTAGAAATAAAGGCTTATTATGATACGCCGATCGAGGGGACCGTATTTCTGGAGCTGGACTTGGCTTGATGATGAGCTTCGAACAAGGTATCGTTTTAATTATGTTGGTCTCGGAGCTTGTCAAATGCTTACCCATCGGACAGCGCCAAAGCGGAGCAAATATATGCCGATAGTGTAAGCAACAATCCACCACCTCTTATTGCATATCTCGCGATTTGACCGACGGGTAAGCATTCCTTGATCAATTCCGACCATAGAATTCATATATTTGGACACCTTATTCGCAAAGCCTGCGCTACAATGAGCTTCTCATGGCGAAGAAAACAGTTCTCATAACAGGCTGCAGTGATGGCGGCATCGGTGCCGCCATGAGCAAAGCCTTTACCGATCAAGGATACCACGTCTTTGCGACACTCCGCAACACATCCAAAGCCGCATCGTTGGCACACACGGCCAATGTTGAAATCTTGCAACTCGAGGTGACATCTTCCGAAACTATCAAAGAGTGTGTGCTCGAG
>Ga0268251_10000234_pt1 | contig 19343 bp, 15 predicted proteins | sample AgamicAsMae_FD_200527 | JGI IMG/M metagenome (GOLD analysis project Ga0268251, IMG submission 200527) | Agave microbial communities from Guanajuato, Mexico - As.Ma.e (v2) (version 2) | ecosystem: Host-associated > Plants > Phyllosphere > Phylloplane/Leaf | place: Guanajuato, Mexico | collected...
CTGGTTTATGATGTGGTTGTTGTTGATGAACTAGGATGATTCGTAGGTGAGTTGGTGTCGAACGAAGGTGCTGAAAGCAGTGGATATTCGATAGACGTGGCTAAAGTCGATAGAATATGAGATGGCGAAGTAAAAAGGTCGGATTGATGTGATAGTAGACTCTGGCTGGGAGTGATACTATACAATGAAACGAAATGTAGGATACTTGAGATGTGGGCTGGACGTCTCGAAGCAAGGATGAATTGGATAAGAGAAGGAGACACAGAGCTTGGGAAGGAGGAGGATATATATTGTCGAGTCGAGTTGGGAGCTCAATAATTGTCCGGAGGTAAAACCACTGGCATGAGATCGAGCGATTGTGTATGGAGACCACTAGTACCGGCAGCGGATCTTCGCGAAGCACTGATACTGCGAGGCTACGATGACCACCTTACAGCCGCCGGAACGTGTACAGCCAGCCTTGACCCATGTTCCTGACGTGAGGAGAGTGATGTCGACAAGCAGCGGAATTCCGCAGAGGGTCCACTGTTGCGGTATGGAGACTAGCCAGCAGAATGCCATGCAGAGTCGCAGGAATCTCCGACCATACTATTGATAGGCGCAGGGAAGCGAGCCCGACTGAGTTCAGCGGTTGGGTAGCGTCGAGTCGAAACCAGATAAGAAACGTGAGACGATGCTGGGTTACAGCGATCTGATGTGTGGAGAGCCGCAGCTCGAAGTCCGTATTCCCTTGCTTTGTTGCTCGAACCAGTAAGGCCGGATCGACCGAAATAGAGAACGCTCAGCAAGGTTGCAGAACATGCAGCAAGTGACTATTGCAACCGCAGAGATGGCACTAAACTTACTGTTGGGTCCGGAGTATTATTGCACGTCCGACAAGCTTGCGGAGCGTGCATGGTCGTGAACGTCAAGTCCAATCCCAGACAGCTGTTGCCACCGGAGGTTTACTAGTCCATTATGCGATTTCAACATGGAGGATACATTCGGCGTGCATTCGAGCCAACCCTAACGCCCGTGGATCGTAGCTGGCATACCGTGAGAGGATTGTGGATCGCCGTTCCATGGTGAAGGCACAGCTGAATGTTGGACGTACAGTACGGTCAATCTTGTCGCATCATCATGTCAGAGCAACCGATTTAGCTTGGGCAACACCAGGCTGAGGCTAGGTTACTCTCACGCGGTTTGCATCTGGCTATACGATACCTACGACGGCGGAAGCTGTAGAGAAACTTGAGGCGGCCATTGTTTTGTGGGGTTCTATTGATGGCACGAAATCTTGACAGTGCGTAGCGCGTCGGCACAGTGAAAGCATCATCCAATCGTGGTCGCCGCTCCGGCCTGCCGCAGCTTGGCACCCGGCAGCTTCTTCGCACGTTGCTCTGTCTCGACGTGCCACAGCATCTGGAGCAACACCAGAGTCGTCTACAGCTTAGACAGCCAACAGCCTGATTTGAAATAATCAAAGTCGTGCTCGAGAAACACATGGCGAGTATCCTTTTCTTACATCAGACGTTCGCGTGCGATTCGCCTCGACCATGAACGAACGATTCATGACCCAAGGCCGTGTTCACATCCAGCGAGCCTCGTGTACCCTGGCTCTTTGCTAAGCATTGTCAGAACCGTCCCAAGTCACTGCCCATGCTTGGTTTCCATTTTCTCTCTCGGTAGGAGTTTGCTGTATTGATGCTCGGTTCACCAGCATGCAGCGTCCAGAGCCATGTCTAAGCTTTGTTTGGAGCCTTGCACATTCGAGAAGGGTGCGCTCTCATGCGAGATCGAAACGAGAAAGTGCCAAATTTCATGTCTGTGTTTCCTCAGACTGGTCACCACTCAGATCACCACCCACCAAAAATAATGGCAAACTCGACTCTGACCCGCGTTTCATCAATTCATGGCTCGTGCCTCAAAGCAGCAACACTCCCAAAACACAACCCAAGAACAACCTGTCAGATGTTTCTCAAACTATTCTCAGCGACAATTGTCCTGAACCCCAACACCGTGCTTTTCGACGAGAAGAGAAGCTCTTCAAACAACAACCCTGAGTTACTTCCACTTGGACCAACATCAATCATGGCTGACTGGACCCTCTCATGTCAACTGGAAGAGACGCAGATCTTAGTTTTGCATGTCCAGTGCAGTGGTCATATGTCGACTCTCAACAATCGTAAGAGGCGCGTTGACCTTGCATAGAGCGAGATTGACCATGACGCCGATATCAAGCCTCATGCAACCCACCGAGATGTGCATGGGTCTGGCACTATGGCAGTACTGTATGTCAAGATTGAGTTCGATATCGACCGAAGCCAGATCAGCGACAAGCGGTTCACAAAGCGGCTCCTGTGTGATAACATCTTGCCGTCGTTCGTCATTGACTTGCCAGCTCTTGCCTGCTAACCTACTGGTCTGTACTTCTAGCGGAGTCGCATTGCGCAACAAGACTCGTGCGTTGAGAATGAGGTTGGCAGCGCAAAGTTTGCAGGGAATAATGCACAATGACTCGGATTGGAGTTCTAAGCGTCATCATTCTGCCCCTGAGCCGCCTCAGTAACACCACCTGTTGACGCTGGAGCGACCCTGGCATACAACTCAATCATCTCAACATCTATCTGGTTACGTCGGTTCCGATCATGGTCACGGCCTGCAGAATAGAAGTGTCATACGAGCACTGTCCAGATACTGATGATCTAGGTAGAGGTCGTGCGAGATGTGAAGTGGTCGGACAATATTCGCTATTGATTATTCCAGCACGTGGCGAGGATTTGTGCAACACTCCTTTTCTGGAGGGTCGTACAAAGTCACATCGTAGCATCATTGGACTGTCCTTCTCACGTTTTTATGGACGCAGTGCAACCTCGAAGACCCAAAACATAGGAATGCGGATTCACTAACGTTGCCCTGGAACAGACTTGATAGCACAGGCACGAGGCGTGTTGTGCAACACACCGTATGACTGGCTTCTGGTGTGCGTGTTGCCGTGCTCGGTACGAGGACACGCACACCCGCGTGCCTTGTGAACGAGGACATATAGCGCAGGGGGGCTATTGGAGCTGTTCTATCTCGAGCTGCTTACCTTGACAAGCATGCTTGAAGACTTCGAGCCGATAGCCCCAGTTTACGACAACGGCGTACGCACGTACTTGCAGCTGCCGTGTGTTTTTCATATCGCTACAGCTCCAAATGTACCTCAAGTATGCGTATGGATCAGCAGAGGATGGGAGGACCGAGTCGCTAGGCTGTCCAACATCTGATCACCAATAACGATCCCTTAAGTAACTCATCTGCAGCGCCTCGTAAAGATTTTGGAGGACGCTGACCTTATAATAGAGAAAGGTACGGGCGTGACGAACACGGGCCAGAGGGGAAGTGCTATTCGAGAAGGGCAGACGTGGCCGCTTACAAGCACTGATAGATTTCCCCCTCAGCATCTGCAGGTTTCCCGCAGGAGGATTATAGCAAATAGAATACGAGTATCCACTACCCACTTGGCATGACAGCTGCTGAGAAGAAATCCTGAATGCAACTGATTTGGCTTGGAATGGGAGCTTTCATTGCTTATCCACCGGTACAAATTGAGTACATGCATATAGCCTTATGCATATGCGGGTAAAAGCGATACATCCCAGCCGACCCTTGTAGAGGTGCAGTTGTAAGCCAACTCAGCAGCATGTCAGCAACTTGCCGAGCCAGTGAAGGCACTTTGCTGCTCCCGCTGAGGATGTGTTGTACACATTCGATAGGCTACCAAAAACAATGGCCTTCGGCAAGCGACTCGTATTGGTAAGAATACAAGGGGCAGCGGACAATTTTGTCGGAGGAATGTTGCGCAAGCAGGTTTGACTTGTGGCTTGGGTCTTAGCCCTCTGCTTTCGGACGAAAGCAAGAGTACCCGAATCGTGTTAAGCACGATATAATTGTTCCGCCATCTGCAGAGAGATATATGCATATCGTGCAAATTATCAGCTAGCCGATTGCCGTCTGTTGAGGACAGGCGGTTGGCGCCTTCGCGGCACGTTGCGAGTTAGACTTCCGCGAAGCTCTCCGAAGACTTCTTGTGTTCTGGTGGCGGAGAAATGCTCCATCTCAAGCTCGGAAGACTACTCAGATGGACTTATGGACTAGTGTTGAAAGAAAATCGCCGGTTGAAGATCATCCTTGAGTTTAGTTGAACAGATCTATCAAACCCCGGTCACTGTCAGCCGTTTCCGGCTCTTGCAGCGTTATTCGAACGATTCCTTCACTCCACATGTACCGTTTACGGCTCGTGGACAAGCCCAGGAACGCCCGCGTCTACTAGCATCTCTACCATCTCGTTGCTGCTGAGAAGCACTGGCTCGAATCTCGCATTGCTCCACAATCTCGGCTGAGCAGAAGCTTCGAAAGGATACAAGAGGCGAATATTCATTCCTCCGTGGATAATGGACGGATGGTACGGATTGACAAAGGACAAGGTTTCGACCTTGGCGTGAACTGCTGAGCTCCAGAGTTTGTCTTCGGACAATAACGAGAGCGAGCTGGGTATCTATCGAACAGAGGGCTGAGATTGGAGGGTCTCGCCCAGCCTTCATGGATGAGCTCTGAGCAGAATCAGCAGAGCAGATCAGATACATAGAAATCGTAGCGCGTTCGACTATCTCGAGCGTACAGGGGATGTCCCTGCGTGAGCGGATACAAGCAGAAAGCAGCATCAGTCGAAATGCACTCCACGAACAACAATCGGCGATCGGATTGTTTTTGACCTACCCCAGAGTTCATCTCAGACTCGAAACATTAGAGCCTCTGCTTGATACCGGAGCTTTCTGCGCAGACGTGTCAAGGTCAACGTTGAGGAAACCGGTGGCCATCAACAGTGGGGATGGAAAAAGTGTATCTTTGGGCATACCCGATATAGCCTAGATCAGAAAGCTTGGCCCGCAGATCCCTTGGAAATCCTTGCACGCCCTGACGAAGGGCAACCCCGGCGGCTGAGGTGTGACTAGCAGATCTAGAGGACACTAGCGATACGCAGTGCCTGTCCCATGTCAGCACTTCCAAGTGGTGAGCGGAGGATTCGCTCGCTGCCCTGTTCGAGGGTTATCCACCGTGCTACAAGGGTAGGTACAAGCAGGATCAGCGTATGACTGTATGATGCTATTGTACTCACAGCTCAAGCTCTCCTCAGCGACCAGGACTCAAAGGTTCTTTCTTCGCAGATCGTCATTGCGCAGATGCACGAGTGCATCACCATTCCTCGAGTTGTAGATGCTCATCGCGTCACTCTCAACAAACGGCTCATCGCAGGGATGCGCTCCGGAGTGCTGCAGGCAGATCGAGCTGCACGTTAGCTGCTCTCTGCAACTGCGATGCTAGATCCAATCTCTCCGAGTGTCGTTCGGATAGTGGCTGATCTGGCGTTGTTCGAAGATGCCCTTCGAGAGATTGAGATTTGGTAACGGCTCCGCTGTGCAACCTTGAAGTAATCCGCTTTCCTGACCTGACTTGTGCTGACGCCATCATAGCACAGTGCGGGTCTCGACCCAATCACTGAGTGACATCTATATACGGATAGACGCGCCGAGCTTGGCGGAGCGTATGCCATAAGCGGCATCGTTGTGCAGGAGGGTTGACCGTTTTGGGTCTTATCAGGTCAAATCCCGACTGTGCTGCCAAGCAAGGTTAACCCGTGTACTGGGGTCCTCAGGATGGGTAGGAGAATTTGGAGGCGGGCTGACTCGTGCATGCGTTCGACGATAATGAGGCGGTTGGCGTGCTCGTAGTGTGTGCCTCCGACTGGAGCCCATGCTTTGGGCCCGCATGAAACCATACGAAACGTCGCCCATGATAGCTTGATTATGCACCAAATACGTTCCGCCCCTGGGAACCTCTGCCTCGCTTCGCTGGTACTCTAGTCGACAAGTCATGATGTGTCAAGGATCCGCAAACCAGCCCCAAGCTTTATGCTCTCCCCTCAGCTTTTAATATACCATCAGTGTATCCAACTCGGTCAGGCTGGTCCAACACTTTAGTAGCACCTCTTCTTCTCACCTTTCGCTCTCACTTTTTCCATTGTCTCTTTTCCCTCTCATCTCTTCTCACCTTCCACTTCTATTCTTCTTCTCTACTGCATGTCCGGGTCTCCATTGACACTCTGACACCCCCTTCTATCACACAATGGTTTTCTGCACATATTGTGGTCACTCGTTCACCAGGGACGAGCATCTCGAAAGACATATCCTCACCCGTATGTCCAACCGTTATCTCTATCGTGGAACAACCTTACTGATAATCTCAGACACAAACGTTAAGCCCTTCAAGTGTTTCACCTGCCACATGTCGTTCGCTAGACGGTAAGATGCTTCTGCTTGGTAAGACATTCCAGAAGCAAGACTAATATCAGACCCAGCGATCTTCTTCAGAGACATTACACCGTCCATGGCCGGGACCAAAATCAAGAGATCATCCCTGCTGCCAACGGCATGATTCCCAAGTCAGCTGGCAGGACCCCGATTGCATGCAGCAACTGCGCCAAGACGAAGACCAAGTGTGACAAGAAGTTCCCATGCAGTCGCTGTGCAGGTCGCAACCTTCGATGCACACTCCGCCCTACTCGTCGTTCATCCAAGAATGCCAACCGTATGGGCTTGATCACGGCCGAGACCATCGCCAGTGGTGTTGCCAATGGCATCCTTCCTCCGGACCAAACGGTCGCTGCCGAAGCAGCCCCCATGCCTGTTGGCTCCCCCAAGTCGGCCGAGAAACACATGAACCACAAGCCCTCAAGTCCTGGATCTGGTGTACCTACTACCATCCCCGAAGAGAAGCATATGAACGATGTCTCTGCTCAATACTTCGAGCAATCAATGTCTAATGGCCAATCCCCTCCCACTCAACAGATCTCACCCCTAGCTACACCAAATTCCGGCTTCATTCAGGGAACCATGCCTACCTACGAAGACTTCATGAACGGTACCAAGGAAGATGATACTAACCCTCGTTTCATGCTTGACTGGGGTCAAATGCCCATGCCCATGGGCTTCGATCACATGGCTCGTGCGGATTTGATGCTTGATCCCAGCATGGGCTTCGATCCGAATCAGTTGTCTTTGATGCCGCCTACTGAAAACACTCTGACTATCATTCCCGAGATGGCTAATGCTGGTGCCCCTTTGATCACACCCATTGAGACACCTAAAGTAGAACGTTCGTTCGCCGAGATGGATCTTGGTAACTCCAACAACATGTTCTACGCCCACGCTAGGCATATGTCGACTGTCTCACTGGCGTCTAACGATGGTCAAGATATCCGAGCAGTCATCGCTGCCCAGGACGGATGGAATGTTTTCAGATGCACACCTACTGTTCCCTCGAGTTCGTGCCCGACCACTGCCAAGATGAACCTTGAATGTCTAGAACAGACTCTTAAGAACCATGAAGGTTGGAGCACTTGGACTCCTACCTGGGATGAGGCCGACTTTGCTGGCGGCGAGAACTTGGCTGTCATGCAGCTTCATGAGAGCACTCGCGACAAGCTTCTCGCCATCACTCAAACATTCCTTCACAAGGCTCTCGAGACTCACAAGGAAGGCCAACAAGGAGGTCAATCTCCTTCGTCCAATGGTGGATCGAACTTCGTTCTCTTGCCTCCGGCTAGAGTCCTCGAGTATTTCCTTCGGTCATACGCCAACAGCTTCGAGCGATACTACTCGTTGACATCACGAGGTATCCTCGACGCCAACGAGCTGATGCATTGCTATAACGACAAGGCTTCTTGCCTGTTGGTGCTCATGATGATTGCTCAGGGTTCGATGAACATCAGCTCTGTCGAGGCCAGATGGCTCGCCGGCGGTCTCACCGAAGCTTGTCGCATCTCGCTCTTCGATCTGATCGAGCGCAACATCACTATGGCCAGCGACCCCATTGCCTTGCACTCTGCACTCCTCTTCACTTCTCAGGCTGCCTGGAGTGGAGACAAGTGGCAGATGGATATTGCTATGGGCCAGCGAAGCATGTACTTCCACATGTTGCGACACTCTGGTGTCCTTGAGGGTAGAGCTTTCAACTCTCCTCAGATGGATCATCAAGGTAACCCCGACTCTCTATGGACTGAATGGATCCAGCATGAGAGTCGCAGCAGACTTGTCTACTCTTGGGTGATGGTCGACCAAGACCTCGCTCTTTTCCACGACACAGCACCGCTCTTCTCGGTGACTGAATTTGGCGCTCCTATGCCTGATTCTGATCGCCTATGGCAGGCCAAGAGTGCGCCTGAATGGTCTCAGATCTTCGAACAGGTTCACGAGTTCTCTGGAGGCTACTCCTCTCTCGGCTCGGGCGCCAGACCCATGTCCCTGCACGATCTGTTCCGTCACTTTTTGGATGACGAGATGGCTTCGCTTGGCATCGGGATGACGCCTCTTCAGATGAGGTTACTCCTACACCCTCTCCAGTCTATGGTGTGTCATTACGGTCAGCTCATGAGCTGTTTCTCCGATTCGCTTTCGTCACGCAACAAGACCCGCACCGTCACTGCATCGTCGACTAGATGCCGTCTCGAGGAAGTACAGTCACTACTTCAACGTTGGTACGACATGGCCGACCGCTACCTTAAGGTCAACCCTATCTGCGCCGTCATGCAAGCCAACCTTGTCATGTTCCACCTCATCAGTCTCAACGCTGTTACCAACTTCCCTGAGATCGAGCGTCTGGCTCGTCGTGAGGGTTTCGATGGCACTTACCAGCAGCTGGTCTGGACCCACAAGAGATGCATCGCCGATGTTGAGGAAGCCGTCTTCCACTGTGGCCAAGTCTTGCGTATCATCCGTTCCATGCCCCGCGGCGTGCGTCCCCCATGGTGGGCTGGTGCAGTCTACCGCGCTGCTCTTATCCTTTGGATTGACAGTCTGATCAACAAGGAGTCTCCTGCAGCAAATACCACTGGCGGCTTCCCCTCGCCAGGACCTACCTTTGCCATCGACTCATTGCCAGTTGATCATCCTGCTATCGCTCGCTTCTTGAGCAAGCGTGTAGGTCAGCCTGCCCTTAGCAAGAGGGATGGTACTCACATTCCCATGGACCATGGCATCACTGTCCTGGCTCATTGCATTGAGATCATGGACGAAGGCACTTCTAACAGATTTGTCGATGGCGTCCGCAACAAGCTGGACCGCTTGATGAGAAGCTAATTGCTCTCACTTTATGCTTTACGACTCTCTTCTTTCTTTCCCTTTTCACTCCTTTGTCCAAAATAGATGGGCATGATGCTATCGGTGTTGTTGGTTTTTGTGTTTGTTCTTTGCTTTGACGATAATGTCTTCGATACCAATGGGTTGGGCGAAACTGGACCGCGACGGAAGCGGTCAATGGCGTTCTCTGTCGTCCTTATTGTTCTGTTTTCCTTCTTTCAAGTAGACCTTGATGCCAAATATTCATTTGATCTTCCTTGAACTCTTTCTCCATCTCTCCAGTGTCTCCCTTTCCATTCCTTTGATCAACTGTGCTCCATTCATCCATCTTCTGCATCCAACAGTGTTGATTCGCTCTGTTTTCAATCAAGTATCCCTTGTTGCAGGCTCTTGTCGACTGAGGTTGATCCAGACCAGTGATACCAAGGACGTTCTTCCGAGACAGTTCATCAAACATGTAAATTTGTTTTCGTATTGTACAACTCCATCCGTGAGCCCAGTTATAGCAAGAAAAACAAGCAACCCCAAGACCGTGAGAAACGACGACTTTATATCAACTCCTGAAACCCGGACAAAACCAACATTGTCCGGTGCATGGATCAGCAGAACATTTTGTTTTTTGCCCCTGACACAATTGTGATGAAAATAGCAGATCACACCAACAATGTCCGGAGGTGCACTTCGGAGGTGAGGAGGGTCTCGTGTCTAGTGTGGTGATCCGGAATTTCAGGAGTTGGAGAACGACCACCTGATCTCAGAACCACAATGCCTACTATGACTGCTATGCTATTTCGCAAATGTGCTCTAGGACTGGAAGCTATAGTGGAGACGATATCGAGATCTGTATTGCCATGCTGTCTATGCTATCTGAGGGCCCTGGTGGGTGTCTCTGGGGCGCAATGGCTATTCGTGTTGCTATTCTGCTTTGCCGGCGGACAACAATGTTGCGATACTTCCCATCATGCATCTCACAAAACGGCGTTTCTGATGTCCTAGCTCTCCGACCGAATGGTAATGGCTTGCCGTGTTTCAGTGAGCTCATCCATGCGTCCTTGAACTGAGGAATCACTACCCCATGGAAAACCGCCAGGAGATCGGCCTTGAGGTGGCTACCATTGGTCGCAATCAGGCTCTCCTACGCTTTGACAAGGCAATGACACTCTGCTCATCCATAAACAGTCCTGGTGATGGTCCAGCAGTGGTAATGTTTGGTGAGAAAGGTTCCAGGGAAGCGCTGCAGCGGACTGGGCGGGCAGCCGAGAAGCAATCCGGAGCTACAGTTGCACTGCATGATGCACGGAGTGCACAAAGTTATCCTGCGAAATATGTAATGTCCTCAAGAAGAAGCATGACACTGCTCACTGCATACCAGAGTGGAAGGGTCAGGGATGAAAAGGCCGCGCAACTGTACGTCTGAACAAGGTGGACTCCCAAGACGGATGCCCAGGACTACAAGAGCACGGGAAATGCTGTCATACCAAAGATGACAAAACACTCACAACTCGCCAAGCGCAATCTGACGATGATCTTTCGAGTCTCCAAGGCTCAGCTGGAGCACCACGAGCTTGGTATCACGTTAGGCAAATCTACCATCACCACGTTGCTGACCATACAGCTCATGTCGTGTTTCTCAGCAATACATTGCCATCGCGCTGGAGCAGCTCAACAATCCTGCTGTAGCATTGCCCATTTGCGTGATGCTTTGGCGAGACCTCTAAGAGTGACTATGGTACCTGTACTTCCCACGACACGAGAAGGAAGCGGTCCTTCCGGGGCTTATCGACTCGCCTCGACATAGCTGAAGCTCAGGAATGCAGATACGAGCCTCGGACAGCATCCTGATTGCTGAATACCGCGGGATTTCGATAGCGTCTTCAAGGAGGGTCCGGGAGAGAGAAAAAGAGGCGCGACCGAGAACCAGCAAGACCAAGCATTCGATAATTGATGCAAGCAACACACTGCAGCGCTTACCCTTCAAGCCACTTGCTTCCGTGTATCTACTCAGTCCACCCGATGCCGAGCCGCGCGCGAGAGGTGCGAACAAACTTCAAACTCGGCAGAACTCTGGTGGACAGGGCAGGCAGGATCGGGGCTAGTCAAAACTACCCCACAAGATATCGCGAAACGAGAGCCGCCCAGCACGGGAGGCGCACTTTGTTCGTGCCTTCGCCTTTTCCGTAGCTGGAAACATACCTCGACGACTTCGGGCACTGCCGGGGCCCCGTTTGGAAAGCCAATCTGATGCACTTCAGCCGCATCCACTATTCTCCGACTTGTCCCCAAAGGCTAAACTTGGATTATTTGAGACAAGACCTAGGCACCAAAGTATTCGTGGAATGCTAAGGGCAACAAGAGGGACCAGACTTGGCACGAGGGACATGCTAATTCAAACGACGGGCCACAGGTATAGAATATCTCGACACAGGATTAGAATCTGCTGTATCCAGAGGTTTCACAAGCTGTTGCAGTGGTGAGGTAGACGACTACGTTCGGGAGCATGGATGTTCTCTGAGAGTTCGGCAATGATCATCGTCATTGCTGCACCCAAGACCAAAAGTCCGAACATTGGCTGGCAACTGCGTCCGTGCTGAACGTCCATTCTGCAGCGGCTCCAGCACCAAATGCCTGCCATCCTGTCTCCACGCTCGACTTTCTGCGTGTAGCCCTGCCGAGTATTGCTGGTCGATAATGCCTCTCCGAAACTCACACGGACTGACTGCGAGCATGTCTCGCTGCTCGCTCTTTCGGTGACTTGGTCCGGCGCGAAGATCCCCTTGCACACTTGCGCCTTGCTCGCCCTTTGGAGCCTAGCTAGCTATCGATGAGGTTGGTACACTGCCATTTTGCTACTGTCGCTGCCCAGTGCTTCGTCTGATCCACTGCCCTCTACCAAACCCGAGTGGAGCCGTCATGTTCTATCATTGGGAAATTCTCCGAACGTGGACTCAACATCTCGGAACTTTTCTGAGAACGAAAGAGCGAGCATCAATGGTATATAGAGGTCTACAATCACCAGACTAAGTCATTCTTTTCTCCATCATCAATCAACTCCTCATCCAATCTACTACTTCACTCCAAAGCCACTCGCTTCTCTTACCACTTTCCCACCTTTACCAACCCAACCAACAAACACAATCACAATGTCTGCTGTTGAGACTTCTCGCCTTGACGGAAAGGTCGCCCTTGTCACTGGCTCCGGTAAGTTTCCCTCTGCATCCTTCGATATGTTCACTCCTCTAACACACATCAACAGGCCGTGGTATTGGCAAGTCTATGGCCATTGAGCTCGGAAAGCGTGGTGCCAAGGTCGTCGTCAACTACGCCAACTCTGCCGACGCCGCCAACCAGGTCGTCGAGGAGATCAAGAAGAACGGCACCGACGCCATCGCCATCAAGGCCAACGTCGGCGAGGTCTCCGAGACCATCAAGCTCTTCGACCAGGCCGTCGAGCACTTCGGCCAGCTCGACATTGTCTGCTCCAACTCCGGTGTCGTCTCCTTCGGCCACTTCAAGGACGTCTCCGAGGAGGAATTCGACCGCGTCTTCAAGATCAACACCCGCGGCCAGTTCTTCGTCGCCCGTGAGGCCTACAAGCACCTTTCCGTCGGCGGCCGCATCATCCTGATGGGCTCCATCACCGGTCAGGCCAAGGGCGTCCCCAAGCACGCCGTCTACTCCGGTTCCAAGGGTGCCATCGAGACCTTTGTCCGCTGCATGGCCATCGACTCTGGCGACAAGCGCATCACTGTCAACGCCGTTGCCCCCGGTGGCATCAAGACCGACATGTACCACGCCGTCTGCCGCGAGTACATCCCCGGCGGTGAGAAGCTCTCCGACGACCAGGTCGACGAGTACGCCAAGACCTGGTCGCCCATGCAGCGTGTTGGCCAGCCCATCGACATTGCCCGCGTCGTCTGCTTCCTCGCCTCCCAGGACGGTGAGTGGGTCAACGGCAAGGTCATTGGCATTGACGGTGCCGCCTGCATGTAAAGAGTTGTTCTCCCCAACTCCTTTTTGCATCTCACTCAAAACGACAATTAACCACTTCATGAGCACAGTGCCTGGAGCACATGGATGGACATAAGCCCAGATATTTCCTTTGTCATCGATCATGAGCGGATGGCGTTCTACTCTTTAGTTTAATGTGATGAAAGGAAAAAGGATTCACAGGTTGAACCTGGGATTTCTATCAAACAAAGCTATTTTATATCTTAGACAGCAACCAAAAAAATTGGACTTTCAGCATTTGAAAAATAAATCTTTTCGTTCTCGAGTATGACTCTTGCTCTCTATGTCCTCTGCAGGGGGAGTTTGCGATGGTGATACTGGGAGCTTCTTCCTTCTTGCTCCTGCTCCAATCCCTTCGAACATTGGTCGACGACTGATTCGCCAATATCTTTCGTAAGTCATGTTCTGGTTCACCTTTCCTTATTCTGGAGTCATCCCTATCCAGACCATCGATCATTCTGTTCCCTCTCTCCTCTTCCCTTCTCTTCCCCCGTCTCACGTTCCCTCCAGCAAAGCCAACAAATCCCTCTTCTTCGCCTCCTTGATCCTCCGTCTCTTCTTACCATTCTCTTGCTTTGCTTCCTCCACATCTCTCGCCTGTTGCCTCTTCCTTAGCTCCTCTATCTTTACTGCTTCGCTCGGCTCCGAGTCTTTGACCCAACATTCTATCTCTCGAGTGGTGAGCAGAACATTTGTAGATAGAGTAGGCGCTTGACGTCCGAGTTGTATGAGAGACAGTGGTGTTGAGGTGATAGAATCAGTGATGAAGCTGTTCACAACATCGAGGTAATTTCGTCCTCGTGGTGAGGTTTCGAGGATTGTGTCGGCGTGAGCGAAGAAGGAGTTTCTGTTTTTTTCATCACTCTAAGTAAGCTTTTGCGACTCTCCACCACAACGAAGAGGAAAGAATGCAACAACAAAACATACCTCGTCATCTTCCATCCCTTCTCCCTCGCAATCTTCTTCGCTTCTCTGATCTTAACACCACATCGACTCGTAACCACCATCTCCAAGCTCGGAAAGTACTCCAAGTCTTGTAGCATGTATTCCGTGATGCCAAACTGAAATCTCAGAAACAGATATTTCAGACACGGGAATACTTCTTTGTCAAACTTCGCCTTCTTGTTCCAGAGGCGTATGGTGTCGTCGGAAATCATGGAGCTGTTTCCGGTGGAAGAGGAATCGCCGTTGATGTGCAGAGACACCAGATTAGGTAGGGTGGAGAGGCAAGACAGAGAGGCATTGGTGTCGGAGACGGATGAAACGAGAGTCAGAGAGGTAAGGTAATGGAGAGGGGAAGCAGAGATATGAGGAGAAAGAAGGGAAAGAGGAATGTGGTGGTGTGTGATTGTTTTGCGGGTAGACTTTGATGGGTCAACTGGACAGGCTTTTGTGAAGATTTGCCAGACGTGAAGAGTGACAAGGTTACTGTGATAGAGACGTTAGTCCTCTGTATACAATTCATAGATTTGTGTTATTGGTCTTGTGGATCAAGGTCGCAGAGGAAGCGGGGGTTCGGTGCCGAAAGTCCTGTATGGAGGGAACGAAAACAGATATTGACCAGTTGCTCCTCAACGATCAATCCTGACAAGACAGTATCGTGGCCGAAGCACTTTTAACTTCTCAGAAAGGCTCCTGAAGTAAATCAATGATGTCCATGCTCGAGTTGATGCCGCGATAACATAGTTGACTCAGATAATGCTTGTCGACAGTGCAACCCTGCCTCTCTCGCGGTCCTACCACATCTTTCGACGAAAAGTGAACAGGCAACAGAGGGAAAGAAAGCGAACTCACCTGCTCTCAATAAGCCTCCAGATCTTGTGTAGCAGTACCTCAGGTACACTCTCTAAGCTGTCTGACTCTAGCAGCTCCAGGTGATCCAAGAGACATCGCGTTGCCATTGCTTCCAGTGCGTCAACGCCGACACCACTCGAGCGCAGTGATGGAGGCACGCCGACGGGATTGTGTAGAACATGGTGAAGTTGTGACGCAAACGGTGTTGAGTATGTTGTGACGACTGTTTCAGACCATGAGAGGCCAGAGGTGGGAGAGTGTCGAAGCGATCGTTTCGCATTTGCGAATGGCATTGTTAGGTTGTGGCTGTATGTGTGGTATGATCTCGAACTCGAGAGCAGAAGGTCCTGGAGCTGTTGGAGAGTGGTAGATTGAAGAGTTGTTGGTGTAGAGCGATTCTAGCCGATGTAGAGACTATGCACGAAGGACTTGGAAATCGAGATAGTGGAAGGTGGCACCCGACAAACGACAAAACACGTGAGATCGTTTCTTTGCAGACGATTCTACAAAGTAAGAGGCAGAAGGTAAGATAGTCCCCTACATCCCATTCTTCCAAAACAACACCATATCTTAACGACTATGCTTCATCGCTCAAGCCCTCCACCAGACACCATAAATGTACCGAGAAGAACTCCAAAGACGCCTTTTTTGTCAACCTCTCAACCGACCCAAATTCCTTTTGCGATGCAACGACACCTGCTCAAGCAGCCACCACCGCACCGCCCCCAAAAGCCCCCTGGAACCCTCCTGCTATGCCCGCTCCCTCTTCTTCATCACTACTTTCTTCAACCTCTTCATCGCTCTCATCTTCATCAAGCACCAACCTCCTCAACACTCCCCGATCGAAAAGATCAAACACAAACCTGCACGCCGGTAATTTGTATTTGTGTCCACTCAACACCTCTAAAACTTGCTTAAAGACCACTGGACTGCGTAGACCTGCAGCTTTCTTCTGTCTCAAGAGGTTGAGATCTGCGGCGGCTTTATTAGAGAGAACAGTGTTGCCGAGTTTGGTTACTGCTTTGAGAATTTCGATCGTTTGTGGTGAGGTAGTAGGAGGAAGTGGAGTGGTGGTAGAAGGTTTGGTGAGGGACGGGGAGGTGTGTAGGCGGCCTAAGGGAGAGGTCAGAGTCGATACGGATGGGTGTGTGGGTCCCCATTGGCGGATGCTGAAGAGTTTGGTGAAGTCAAGAGGTAGACAATATCCCAAACTTTCCCCCAACATATTGACTGTGCCGTTCCAATGATGACTCGCTAGGATCTCCTGACCATGCAAAGATCTAGAAATCAGACCCAGCACAAAGAAAGCAGTTCCCCTCAAAGTCAACACTTCGGACTTTTCTGCAATCTCAATAATGTGCTGTGTGACATGCGATTGCTCCAGGAATGGCGCACCCAGCTCCATAGATCCGACATTGCCCACGGCCCAAAGACAACCCTTGACTTTGACGATCGTCTCTGCATCTTCCTCTTCCATGCCGAAATCTTGAATCGTGGCTACGAATTCTTCAAAGTGGCCTTTCGTTTTTAGCAGTTCGCAACCCTCTGCCGTGCGTGTGAGTTCGCGGTAGAAGTGTGGAGGGACAAGGCCAAAATCTTGTGGTTCGGGCGTTTCTTCAAACATAGTGACTGCTTTTTCGGGTATATCTGCTAGGGCGCGGGCTAGGGACGCTTCGACCAGAGTCACGTATGTGTCATTGCGGCCGAGGAACCAGTCGTCCATCTCCTTGGTAATGTAGTCGAGGCCATCGAGGTAATGGTAGCCAACCGAAGTAGACAAGAATCGAAGTAGAAGAGGCGCACCGATTTCGCCGAGGTGGTCCAGTGCCGGTCGACATTTCACAACGTACTCAAGTGAGTTGTTATCGTTGCAAGCCTCCTCGAGAATTTTGATGGCAATTTCGCAGACCTCGATCTCAGGGTCGTAGAGTTGTGTCACCAACAAGCGGATAGCCCATGCAGCGCATTCTCCACCGCCGCTTGACTTTGGACCAGCATCCAGCGGTCTGATGGCGTACTTGCGTAGTATCCTCGTAGCGGCTATGCGGACGTCTCTAGACCCAGAGATCATAGCCTTCGAAAGAATGATGCGAGGATGACTGTCTAGAGTATAGTCCAGATTGGTGAGTAGAGCCATGATCAGATCATCTCTACCTCTGAGCTCAACAATGTGATAGAACATGTTGATGATCTTCCATCGTTCCATCATTTGTAGTCCCTTCTGGTCGCTGCAAAGAACACCGAGAATGGCGAAGTAACCGCCTACCAGGGTATCTGCCAGTCTATCCGGAGAGAAGAGTGGCGTTGTAGATGTGATCCCACTCATACGGTCGAACTGAGCCAAACATTCTGCGATCTGTCGCAACATCTTGTTGTCAGCAAGATACTTTGTACCTTCTGGAGTCATGAGTAGCGTGCGGACGAGCGAACACCCAGTCCTGACATAACGTTGGTTTGGCTTCGTGTTCTTTGCGTCTGAGAATCTGTATTTGAACGGTCGAAGGAAACCTAGTAGACGATGGACGAATTTGGTTGCCTTCATCGCCTCGTCTAATCTCCGTGAGTTGGTCAAAGGCCCCTCAATCATGGGTTGGATCAGATCCCATCTCCATTTGGTGTAGTTGACGGTGTTCAAGACTTGACACTCCATGAGTAGTCCCCTGAATTGTGCTTCATCCATATTGGCGCTCATCTGCACCTTCGGTTGCTCTGCAGACTTGATGGGCTCAAATTCGTCGGCACGTGTAGATTTGACACCTGGCCCTCCGCCCACAGATCGATACAATGTGCGATTAACACTGTCGACTTGATATACTGTAGCTACAGCCTGCGATCGTTCGTCTTGACCAAATGCTGTTGCTTGGTGGAACAAGTCAGGCAGCACTTGAAGTTCAGCGCTCCATTCACTAGGCAGTAGCTGGTTCGCAAGCTTCAACACCTCACCGATCAGTAATGTCGTTTTTCGCTTGAGAGCAAGATTTGGTGCGTCACGTTCAGCGTGCATCAACGCTGGTAATAGACCAACTCGTAAGAGGATAGTCAAAACGACTGCGGAAAAGTGTTCTATCAAACTCATCCTCTTCGAGGCTTCTTCAGGGTCGTTACTGGAAGGCTTGTGATTGTCATTCGCTTTGAGGTTGGTAACGCGACCATATGTAGTCAGTCGTCTGCCTGCTAAGAACGAGGAAGACCAAGACGGAGGCTTGATGCGAAGAATGTCAAAGAGAAGCTCAAGTACGATTGACCTCACCGACGCGGCATCAATTAATAGAGAAGACACCACAGAGCGAGCTGGCAGGAAATCATGCAAGGATATTGTCATAATACCGGACCAGCTCTTGAACAACGCTGCTACCACTTTCGCACTCGACTTCATGCGATCCTCGTGAGCGCTCGAGGTCGGAGGTTCAGTGAAAGCCGCGAACGGAAGACTGAGCTCGAAGCCAGAACGTAAGAGGCCTCTCCGTGCTGGTAGGTCGAGCAGATGTAGGAAGACCGAGGCTAGTGTTTCTGGAGCCTGGTAGGCACCGTTGCCCATAGCGTCAGCTAGAGTGCCGATACCGCCAGCAGCGACGACAAGATCAGGACTACGTATGAGAAGCTCGGCGAGGGTCATGATGGATATTGAACGAAGACGATCCTCTGGGTGTTCGGCAATAGCGACGATGATTCGGACGACGGACGGCGCGACTTCGTAAACACCATCTTTGACATCAAGGAAGGCGCGGATAAGTTTCAAAGCCTGCTCTCGCTCAACCATGGCTTTGGCTTCCTTGACCAATGACAGTATGACGAGAAAGTCTGTGTGATGGGCTCGAATGGTTTGTAATGATTTGCGATCGGTTATGGCATGTCGCAAGACGCGGTAGCCTGCAGCAATAACCTCACGACTGTCGCTGAGAAGCATCATCTGCATACGCAGACCGAAAATGGACCACGCCAAATCATATTTTAGCGCAGGGTGCCGTTTGAACAGGCCCACCAACTCATTTGCGTGGCTCACGTAGTAGTCAGGCTTCATATCCTCAGTCTCGAGGGCCTGTAAAATCTCTGCCAGAATATAAGTCGGCGACTCAGACTCCGGATCCAGGTCATCCGGTTCGGCATTTTGGAGCAGGGTAAGGTTGGAGGGAGATCTTTGTGGAATAGCGAAGGAGAGACGGTTGGCAGGACTAACAACGGATTCCTTCTGGCGCTGTAGTTCAGCCTCAAGGTGTAGCTTCAGCTGAGCAATCTTGCGATTCGAAGTGTTGAGCTCCGACTCGACCAGGCGGCGCTGGTCTCGACTTTGTTTCGCATTCTTTGTGTTGAGAGCCTCGAGCAGGTTCTCGCTGCCGATTTTGATCTTTGTCTCCTTCTCAATCTTGTCGCGGTATTCGGCAA
>Ga0268251_10000235_pt1 | contig 19333 bp, 19 predicted proteins | sample AgamicAsMae_FD_200527 | JGI IMG/M metagenome (GOLD analysis project Ga0268251, IMG submission 200527) | Agave microbial communities from Guanajuato, Mexico - As.Ma.e (v2) (version 2) | ecosystem: Host-associated > Plants > Phyllosphere > Phylloplane/Leaf | place: Guanajuato, Mexico | collected...
ACGCAATCGATCCGCACCGAGACCCAGTCGACTGGCTTCACCTCCCCTTTCTGCTCCATCAGGCCCCGGAGGTGTCAATGGTGTACCCGTTGGCCCCCGTGATCGCACCGTTGCTGGAGCACCATCGGGCCCCAAGGGATACCGAGGCGCACAAATGCCCAAGGACTACGTGGACGGAGTCAACTTTGTCAACGGGAAGTCTGAAGACGACGATGATCCGGCTTCTGACTCGGAACTTGAGCGACGTCGCGAGGAAAAGAAGAGCGCGGAGTTGGAGAAAGTGTACCTGGACCAAGAAAGACGTTGGCTCAATGTGGAAAGGAGACATATCCAGGCACTTGCGCGAGCCGATGCAGAAGAGGAAGCCGAGCAAAGCGCTCGCCAGCAGCGTCGTGAAACTTTGGCGCAGAAATACCAAGAATTCGACGATGAGGAGGAATTGCGCAGACCCAGCGAGCTGTTCTACCGCGATCGCAAGGCATGGATCCGCGCGCGCAGAGACTTCAAGCATGCCGAACGCTCTCGAGACGAACAGGATCGCGAGGACGAGAGGAAAGAACGTGCGCGCGAGCAACGCAAGATGGACGGTGCTCGCGGCATGGCTGACGACTTCCTGGCCGAAGCCGGCCAAGAGCTGTCCACCCGCAGTGCTACAACGAAATCACAACCCAAGGCGTTTACACTCAACCTGGGCAGCTTTGGTGGTAACGGTGCGGCTCGCGAGGGATCGGAAGAGCCGGAAGAGCAACAGAAGAGGGGCGTGGCCAAGCAACAGACCATGGCCGAGATGGAAGGCCTGCTCGACGACGAAGACGACACTACACAAGGCAGTGGAGATCGCAAGAAGGCTCTGCTGCGTGCAGTCGACTTCAAGCCTCTTGCGGCTGGCGAAAAGATGAACGACGACGAACGTCAAGCCGCCACGCGCGCACTCGCTGCATCTATCCCTACATCCCTTGCCGATCTCTTCGGCTGGCCAGTCAAATGGGCACACCTCCCCGACTCGGTGATCCGCGAACAACTGCGTCCGTACGTCCAAAAGAAGATTTTCGAATCTTTGGGCGTGCAGGAAGATATGCTTGTCGAGGTTATTGAGGGTGTTGTGCGCAGACACGGTCGCCCTGAAGAGATTGTGGAGGAGTTGAGCGACACACTTGATGAAGAGGCCGAGGGACTTGCGAGAAAGGTATGGCGTATGGTCGTCTTCTTCTCCGAGTCTGAGGCTAGGGGTTTGGTTGTCAGGGAGTAAAAAAGCAATGACTTCTCAGACTATGTAGTTGTACAAGGTCCATTCTTACCCATCATGTATCGAACGAATCAGCTGCTATCAGAAGAGAGTAGATTAAATCAAGTGACCCGGACAGACAAGAAGTGCAACTCAGGACATGTTTGATCTCTTGAGACTGTATGATATGCTCAACTTGTGTCTATCAAAACTTGAACGTCTTGTTCAGCGTCGAGCTAGATTGACCTTTAATGTTACCCATATCTACAATCGATTGATCATTACAACATCAATACATGCAAGAGAGGAAGCGAACACTTCCTCCCAATCCACCTTCTACCTACAGAACATGCACACACTTCTAAACCTCCTCAGCACCTCTCGGCAGATCAAACAACCTCCTATAATCAACCTTGATGCCACCCAGCAAACCCATGCCCAACTCTTTAGCTCCAAACATGGAGACCGCACCACCCCCCTCACCATCGAACCAGAAGTCTGAGCAATTGCGCGCGACACCTTTGGTAAAAGGATTCTCTCGCCGTTGAGCAAGGACTTCTTGGGCGCGGGAGCCGTGGAGAGCAGTTGCTACGAAGGTATCGACGCCTAATAGACGTTTCCACTGTGCGAAGCAAGATTCGGGGCCGGTGTTTGTGCGGGGGACGCCTGTTCTGGGGCCGCCGCCTGAAGAGCCAATGCTACCGCCTTCTTGCGATGTAGAGCCTGTAGTAAGGGCAGTAACCAGTGGACCGGCGTGATTATTGCGCATGGCTTCCCAAGTGGTCATTGCGCGGGCGATTTGAGTGAGTTGGACGAAGAGAAGCATTATTGTCCATGTTAGTTGGACGCTGCCCCATCCATTTACGAGGATAGTGAAAGGGTCTTTGGACCATTGGGCGCAAAACTCTGGTTTTAGGACTGCGCATTTGATGGATGAGGGGTCTGGTGTGGGGAGGAGGGCAAGGTAGGCTAGTGTGAGTTGGACGAGGAAAGCGATGCCGGTGAGGAGGAAGATGATGTAAAGGACAAAGGCTCGGTGGTTGTTGACACCAACACAGTTGTTCAACCCTGAGATATAGTTAGCTTGGGATTCAATGACTCTTGATCGAAGGATATAATTACAGGGGCAATGATGATCATGTCGTGCCACGCAACGATTGCACCGCCTGCAGTGCTTGCTCCGTAGTGGTTTTCTGATCATGCACATTGTGCAAAAGTGGTGTTCGTCAAAGGCCTTGGCCTCGATGAGCTCTTCAATAGTCGCCTTCTGTTGTCCGCGAGATGCTGAGCGAGGAATATAACCAGGGTCCATGAGCATGGCCGTAAAGTAGTAGTATGCACAAAGGCCGAATGCGGCGACGAAGAACAAGTTGAGAAAGAAGTGGCTTGCGAAGGTAGCTGTTGGGTTTTAGCAGATGCAGAAAGAAGAAGGGTCGTGACTGCCTTACTGGGAAGAACGTGAGTGATGTATCTGATCCCCACCCACGCTAACGTTGCTGCGAAAACTCCGGCCAAGAATGGCTGTTCAAAAAGTGTTAGCAATATAACAACAACTGCTTGAAAGAATGATACATACCGTTTTATGCATATGCTTCATGTCATTAGGTGCCCACTTGAGTAACTTCTGCGACGCTAACTGCAAAAGGTATGATGTGATCATAGAAATAGGTAGGCCGAAGTATACCGGCATAATAGACAGTATGTATAACGTGACTCCAATAACGACGAAGGGCCAGCAGAAGAAGAATCTATCCAGGAAGACTTTCGTATCTTTGACAAAAGCCAAGGGGAAGACACGAGGATTGCCGGACGTATCGAAGCCGCTGTCTGAAAGGGCGCGGTGCCATTGGCGTGTCGAGTTCATGTCGCTTGCAGTGACCTCAGGAGTCTTGCCGTCGTTGTTTGCAACGAATCGGTCGGCACCGTATTCGAGGAGTTTTTGAATGCAGTTGTAGCTGCCCTTGACCAGAGCCCAGTGTAGTGCGGTAAAACCCAAATCGTCTCTTGCATGCACATCGGCACCCCATTTGAGTAAAACGTCCAGACAGGCAGGGAAGCCCTTGTAAGCAGCCCACATGAGACTTGTATGTCCTTGCGAATCGGGGATATCGACGGGTACATCTGCTTGGTGTAGAAGGAGGATAAGCTGGAAGACGTTCCCGTCCAGAGTGGCCGAATGTAAAAGATTATATCCTTGGTCGTCGGTCAGGAGAGGATCCGCGCCTTGTTGCAGAAGAAGGTTTACGACGTCCAGGTGGCAGCGCTTGGAAGCCCATAGCACGGGGGTTGCCTCTGCGTCGCCGCCTTTTGCATTTACATTTGCGCCAGCTTCGAGAAGGTAGTGACACAGAGCGTAGTGTCCGTTGATAGCAGCCCACTGTGGTGTCTTGTCAGCGCTCCTAGTCTCTGGCGCATGTCGTCCGGGAGTAGTATTACATGCAAGGCTGTGATGCCCTGAGGGTCTGCTGATGTGGCCGAAGCCTTGCCGCTGTCGAAGAGCTTCTGTATAGATCGTAGTTCGCCCAGTCTGGCCAGAGCCATCAAGTCCTCCTGGATAGGGTGGATGGGTGACTCTGGCATATCGTCGACTTCGAGATGTCCGTTGCCGTTACTCGTGGGTGCCCTCGGGGTGGTGATGGTGGCAGGGCGCTCGCGACTCGACGGCGAAGCGCCTTCTTTGGTTGCCATGACTTGTTGCTAGGAGATTAAGAATTACAGTTGCATATTGAGGCCGAGTTGAGTGTATACGAGTGGTCGCGCGTGCTTACGCAGCCTTTAATTCTGGTGTGGCGCGGGGCAATCTATCAATCTACCATTTTGTGGCTGGTGTCGCTCTCCGCGTCCTCCGCTCGGGGGTCTTTTCCGCCGCATACCTCCCTTGACCTTCAACCTCTCTGTATCTTCTATGCGCTTTGCTTTTTCATGTCTCTCTGCATCTTCTATGCGCTTTGCTTTTTCATGTCTAGCAGCGATTCCGTCTTTCCCTCAGATAAATCTCAAACCGTGGTTCAAGCTCAAGTCTCCCCAAAGCTCTTGTTCAACCAAGACTCCTTTCATGCACTTCACCGCGTAGTCTTCGTCTTCAATAAGTCGCTTCAGCGAGACTGAAGTTAAGCGACCCGTCATATCATCTCTAAGCCATTCGCCATTGAAGAGAGCGGCTAGCTTGAGTAACCCACGCTTCAGTATCGCTCCAGTGTCTGGTGCCAACTGCTTGCGCATCTCCTCGTTGCACTGGTACGCTTCATCAATGATGACTGGCAAGAGGACGTCAACCTTCTCGGCCGCATCGTGAGTTATCTGCTTTGTCATCGAGAGAATTTCTTTCTCTACTGCTTCGAGCTTCCGAGCTTCCAGCTTGAGTATGTCCAGTCCACGAGGATGCTTGCTTAAGACCTCCTGAACGAACACTTTGTTGAACTCGCGTTTGAGACATTCGCCGAACATCGGGATCGCACGCTGCACGTCGCTGCGGTCGTCCCAAGGATCCGTGAACGTCCCCATCAGCATCGATCGAGCTCTGGAACCAAGTGGCCGCTTGTCATCGACGACAAATGCTAAGACGCGAACAATCTCTTTGCAGCGCAGGCTGTATCTGCTCCACTCGGTGATGGGCTCGTACCAACCGTATTGTGCTCCAGTAAAGTCGATGGCGTAGACCTCTCCCGAGTGTAAGCGTACTTGGAGAACCTCGTGAAGGAAGTCTTGGTTCCATTCGTCGCACGCGAAACGAGATTTACGAGCCGGCTTTTGAACCTTGACTTTGATTTCCTTGACGTCCATGCAAATGTCTAACGTGAAGCAGAGTCAGTCCCATTCGTACGAGAATAGTCTTTCCAAGATTTACCTTTGAGCAGCCAGTGATTCACCATATACATATGGCTCACCGAATCAGTACAGTACAGCAGATTCAAGGAAGCTTCTGCGTCCTGCTTGTTTTTGAAGATGGCGTCTGGGAACTCGCGGTAGAATCCATTCTCCCTCTTCGTAGACTTGAGATCGTAGTTGCCCTCATGGATCAACAACTCTCCGTTGACTTCCTCGGCGCTGACCAGATCGTTATCGAATGATTCTCTGCGTACGGTATACCATATCTTCTGCAGGAGCCAAGCAGCTCTAAAGAGCGCCTTTCTGGCTTGCAGGTTCTTGCACTCGGTGCGATGAGAAACCCAATGAGCTTTCTGACACTCTCTGGTGCAGTAGCGCACACTGACATGAGAAGTGCCATCAGTATTGGGCGCTTGGTGACAACCAGCACAGTGAGCGTTAGCGTCAAGGTTTCCGCAGTTTACACATTTCTTCTTGTTGTTGAGTTGGTCGTCAGGGGTCTTGACGTCTGAAAGATCATCGGCCTTGTTGGTGGGTGTTCCAGTATTGGGGCCATCATCACGTGCATCATCAGTCGAGATCTTGAATCCAGCAAGTTCTTTGGCGATGGTGGACACAGTGGTTTGTAGGGGTGCTGCTGTGATGGGGCTATAGTCTTTGTCAGAAACGGAGCGATGAGAGAGGAAGTAACGACTTACGCGTGGTCAGGATGGACTGGAGTCCCCTGAGGAGAAGATGGCTCGACAACAACCATGTTGTGCAAGTGTGGACGGAAGAAGGGTGCTTGACACAAGGTAGAAGGAGTTTGATAGGAAAGTTGTTCTATGTTGTGATGGAAGCGCGGTGGAGCGATGTTGGGATGATAACAAAAGTGAACAAGTGAAGTGAGCTCGTCAACGACAAAGTGCATCAACAACATAACACGCCGAGGATCATCTCTACCGCATGGCCGAGCACATGATTTCGTTCCAGAGACTCCGTGCACTATCTTTCACTGCACTTCACACTCCGAGGAACCACTCACTTCCCACTCGTCCTTTCACTCCTCCAATGCCCCCGCCATATATACCGGCCAAACTGGTCTCCTCTCAGCGATTGGTTTAGTTGGCCCAATCGGTAAAACCAACTTGTGATTCCAGTGCGATAAAACTCCTAGAAGTCCTTGGGTTCGACCCTCGGATGTAGCGGAACATTATGTTCTGTCTCTTCTCTTCGCAAAGGTAGAATACTCTGCAGAGTAGAAGGGGTTTTCCCAGACTAGCTATAATAGCTAGGATGGTTTTTTGCTTCTTTCTGGTAAGATGTCTAACTGAGTTGGTCACCACTCCTGTTTCTTTTGCATGATGCCTTCTCGCTCTAGCGCTTCTTCTTGGTAGGGACCTTTTGTGGGCTTGCTGCAACAATCGCGACTGGCTCGACTTTTCCTCTTCGCAGCATCCAATAGCCAAACGCAACCAGACTGTGAAGCAAATCATAGCTCAAGGTCTGAACTGCTGGGTGACTGTTCACAGCTTCATGCAGGATCGAAGGCATCTTGTTTAACGGCCCCAAGTCTCCGATACTCTTCTGAGTGAAGAATTGAATGGCGACCGTGAAGACGAACAAGCGAAGGGTCGCCGCATGCTTGAAAGTGTTGGGAGTATCATCATTCAAGCTGCTCAATGGCAGGACTGATGGGAGAACAAGCAAAAGACGTGCCGCAAGAATGGTATAGATGAGCAAATCTCCTCGTTCAGCATATCCAGGTGCTGAGTTGAGACAATAAGCATATGCAAGCGGCACAGCATACCAAAGTGGCCAGTATGACAACAACCGAACGTTCGAGTTCCGTGGTTGAGGCTTGGTACAAAGCATGATATAGAACAGCGTTTGCGCAAATGAGGTAGGCAAAATCTCGAGAAGTGCAAAGAAAGCCCAGAGATTGGGTACCTTGTGTCTTCGACCTTCGATGCCAATGTATATTGCCACAGCAAGGGTAGACCACAAGCCAGAAGAAGAGAGAAGATACCGAGGTTTAGTGGCTACAATGGCCTCACCAAAATCTTGAAACAGCGAAGAGGTGATTGACCATTGCCACAAGTGTAGCGGTGTCCTGTTGGGTCCGATCAAGGCTCCTAGCGGAATATTGTGGCGAGTTGTCCATTGTTGGTAGGACTGAATCAGAACGTTGAGCATGTAGTAGGATAGAGTAGCAAAACTTGATATAGCCAAAATTGCGAGCAATGGAGGGATCTTAAGCCTGCCATTGTTCTCTAGGTATGATTTTCTGATGGTGTTTAACACGACTCCAGTGGACACTAGAGCAGCGACGATGTATGCCCAGAAGATCAGAGCTCCTGGATGGTTTGTAGGAGCATCGATATCCATCCTTGAATCATACGTGCAGTTTTCGAGACAGAAATGTTGGGGGAAACAAAAGTTGGAATCGAGAAGTCGAACGATGATGTTAGAATGGCGGTGCCGATCGTTTCCCTTCCGGGTGTTTCATATTTTGTACAAGCCAGAAAGTAGTGACGAGAGTATGTAGAGGAATATGTACAGAAAGTTGGGCATGATAGAAAGTACATTGGTATTTTACAAATAGCGAGAAAGAGATGTCTAACCTCTACTGGTCTTTCTCTCCTCGACACGTCTCTTGTACCTCACCTCGGCCTTTCTTCTTTCACCACCATCGATCTTGTGACCACGCTTGATCTCCCAGATGCCCTCCTTCGCGACAATCCTTGCGACACCAGGTCTCTCCTTGATGGCCTCGACGTAGGGACCACCAATGATGTTTGATCTGACGACCTTCGTGCCTTGAACAGGCACGATCTTGTCGAGGGATTGTGAAGGCTTGTCCTGACCAGTAGGGACGTTGACGATGATCTTGCGCATGCCGGGAGAGCTAGTCAGAGTAGCAGTACCAGAAGCAGCGGGCACCTCGACAATCTTCAGCTCGCCGACGCCATCTTGAACATGGGTCAAGTCACCACCAATTCCGAAAGAGCCTTGACGGAACTTGTTGCGCCAGTGGAGTAGGTAGCGGCGACTGCGAGCGGGCTCAACACCAAGTTCGCGCAGTTGTAGTGATGACAGAGAGAAGAGAGCGTTCCAATCGGGGATCTTCTGGGCGTGCTGGGACATTTTGCGGCCAATGAGAGTGAGGAAGGTTTGAGCGTCTGGAACGAAGGGAGTGGGTCTCGGGATATCCTTTGCGGCGACTTTTGCGTGCAGGCATCGTAGCTGTGTCTGGACGAAGGATGTTGTGGTAGGCAGAGCCTTGACGGGGAGGGACCGCCTGGCGAACATGATTGCTCCGAGTTGTGGTGTGATTGCTCGGCCTGTGATTGTGGTTTGGCGTTTCCAAGAGCGACAGGCAGACAGATCGTAGAAGGAGCGGAAGGCGAGTGGTAGGCGCAAAGGCTCTCTGCGTGTCGAATTGGCAAGGACGAACGACAGCGCCTGCCAAAAAGTCGCTGTCGCTGCTGCTTCGTTGCGCTTGGTCCGTGTGGCACGGCCCGCAGAGCCGCTCCGCATCAATAGTAATGGCACTCTCGACCGTCCACACGCTCCAACTTTCCTTCGTCCGCTAGTCGATTGTTGCTGCGCGACACGAACAAGATGGGCATGGGTCTCTCGCCCGCATCGCCTGCCATGTTCAGACCTGCTAACGGGTCAAACATCAAGGCGGCGACTCAGATGCAAGCTCAAACACTCGACCCTGCCCACCCTGCTCCACCTGCTTCTGCTACAAACATCGCCGAACAGCTCGATGATCAAGAGCGTCGCAAATATGTCAAGGGTACGCCTCCTGCCTTGTTCGCTTCAATCATACCTACTCACTCCTTCCAGGCAAGAAACTCGGTTCTGGTCAATACGCCGACGTCTTCTCCGCCCACCTCGTTTCCGATCCCACCCAACTTGTCGCCATCAAGAAGATCAAGGTCGGACCCGAAGTCCAAGAAATGGGCATTTCACACGATTCTCTGCGCGAAATCAAATTCCTCCAGGAGCTGTCACACCCCAACATCATCCGCCTGTTCTCCGTCTTCTCCACCAAGAACCAAAACCTCAACCTCGTCCTCGAACAACTGCCCCAGGGTGATCTTATGAAGCTGATCCAGGATACCACTATCGACTATAGTCCTAGTGACATCAAAGCCTGGATGAGCATGTTGTCCCGTGCCGTCTGGTTCTGCCATCAAAACTTCGTTCTGCACCGCGATATCAAGCCCAACAACTTGTTGATAGCCGCCAACGGCGAGATCAAACTTGCCGATTTTGGTCTCGCACGCAGCTTCGCCGACCCTCACGCTCCCATGACTTACAACGTCATCACCAAGTGGTACCGTCCCCCAGAGCTCTACTACCAGGCTAACTTCTACTCGGGCGCCGTTGACATCTGGTCCGTTGGCTGTGTCTTTGCCGAACTCGTACTTCGCTGGCCTCTATTCCACTGTATGCCTGATGGCGATCTTGCCATGCTAGGCATGATTAGCGATAAAGTCGGAACTCCCACAGAAGACAATTGGCCCGGTGTTAGCAAACTGCGAGGCTATGTGCCCGTTGCAAAAGAAGACGTTACACCAGTCAAGAGACGTGCAGATTGGGAGGCCAACTTTGGCACTGTAGGCACTACAGGCGCGGATCTGCTAATGCAAATGTTTGCCCTCGATCCACGTAAACGTCCAACCGCTGCACAGGTCCTCGAACACCACTACTGGACTTCCGATCCTCGTCCTTCGCGCCTCGATCAGTTGCCCCGTCAAGGCGGAGGTTTGGATGCCATGGGTGAGGATCTGAAGAGACGTGGTGGCGAGCTGCCCGATACCAGGGGTGATAAGGTCGCCCGGAAGATCGACTTCTTTTCGATGAAGGGCTGAGAGACACCTTCGCGCCACAAGAAGAACGGACAAACCTCCACCAAGGCTTCTCTTGCCGCTCACAGAGCTCTGTAATACAGGCCATCACGACGAAAGCAGGACATGTACACGAGCCATCTCATGAGCGCACTTCGGCAGATTCAGTGTCACGTACATGGGACACACGCCAGGAGATAAAGTGCTCAAGGAGAGTCTCAAACGAGATGTACCCCAATGCGGTGACCACAAGATGGATGGTCGCTGCTTCGCGGCACCAGCTGAAATGCGAAATTCGCGACATGCGAAGCCACCAGCTGGGTGATGCTGGTCAATGAAGGATTGAACCCCCCTTAGACAGGAAGACAGTAGGTAGTCAGTGTGCACAAGCTCGATACACCGCCTTGGCAGAAATCCCCATGATACCTAGACTTCTGTAACACGTTCGCAACACTCCTCACGATGCTCCCTACATTTTTTAATCGCCGTCAACGAAACCATTCCTCTATATATGTCCTTTTGATCATGCTTGTCAGCCTGTTAAACACCTTCCGCTACCTAGGGTCCGCGAGGGTCCAGGTCAGCTCCATACGTCTGTGCTCTATTGGCAAAACTGCTGTGCGGAGCATCACTTCTAGATACTATACAGATCGAGAGTATCGCAGACAACAACTCACCAAAAGGGTCGAAGCCTACAGACAGCGCAAAGCCCAAGATCCCGCCTACCACGAAAGATGCAGAGCCGCGTCCGCAGAGGCCTACCGGAAACGCAAATCCTGCGAGCGCAGGTACAGGTGGAAATTGTTTGGCGATTGGCTCAGATCTGGATGGCACACAGCAGATTTACCTTGGAAGACTTATCGGGCTGAAGTTTTTTCAGAGGGTGTTGAACGTGCTTGCGCGGGTTGCCAGTTGTTGGACCACAAGACCAAGTTTTGGTGGACTAGTGTGTCTGATGTGGAAAATCACCTCTGTGGCAGGTGTGCTTCGAAGTTGAGCTGGGAAGAGGTCTGTCCGAAAGGTTTCGAAGACGCTGCGACTTTGAGAGAGTTCACGGCGCGCGCGAAAGAGCTAGGCCTTGATCAATCATCGAAATCCAAGCTATAGGTGTTGCGACGACGAAGAAGCATCCGGATCTGGCACAATCTCACCGCCTAGTATGGCAAAGGTCTGTGGCAGAGAAGCAATGAATGCAAAACATAGCAAAAACTCAAGGATATCATACAATAAAAGCAAAAACTAGGTATTAATTACGTAGGTGCAAACGAGGGTAAAACATCAAGGAAACAAGATAACACATTATCCTCACCACATTCGTCTCACTCCCCCCTCTTTCCAAGCCTTCAGCCGTAGGATATCATGTTCTGTCGTCCATCTCCCCTTGTTGTTCATAGTTTCAAGTCGTCAACCTAAAACTCCTCTTGGAACTTGGTCTCGCGGGCAGGGCTCTGAGTCTTTTGCTGTCCTCCAAAAGTAGGTGGGGGAGCAAGGGTCTCGTCAAAGTGATCGCGTGCCTCTTCAAACTCGTCTTCATCGCCGCTGATTGCGCTGATGCTGCTACGTCCGCGGCGGGCAGTGGGACGTGTGGTAGGCATCTCCTCGTCGCTGGACACGGAGGAAATGCTGTGGAGATCAGTATCATGGCGACGGAACGATGAGTCCGAGACTGCGTCGCTGGTAACGGGGGCTTCTGCTGCTGTGACGCCAGTGGTCGATGGCTCAGAGGTTGAAAGACTCTTCTTGGCATCAGTGGCTGGGACGGTGACGGCAGTAGTCTTCTCGGCTTGCTGGGTCTTTTCTGCGGGCTTGGACTTGCGGCTGAAGCGAGAGAAGATGCCGCTCATACGACCGGGCTTGCGGCCTTGGAAAGAGACCTCTCTTGCGCTTGCAGCAGGAGCAGTGAGACCGACGGGCACCGATTCAGCGGCGTCGCCAGAGGTGGCTACGACGGGAGGAAGGATAATAGCTTCCGCGGCGGATTCGGAAGCCGTCAAAGGCACCTCCTTGCTGGCCACGGCATCTGTGTCTCTAGCCACAGCACTCGTGGCTCTGTCCTCGTCGATGCTGGAAAGACTGAGGCTGCTGCGTGCGCTCGAGGAACTGGAGCTAACAATTGTAGAGACGTGGCGATCAAGCTCTGGGCGAAGACCGCTCTGGGTACTGTGGACCGTACCACCAGTGGTGACCCTAGTCATCATATCTGGAGAATCGGTCTTGTCGAGAGCGGCGCCGTCTGAGGAAGCGACATTCTCAGTGTCGACAGCAGGAGTGCGGTCAGTATCGACGTCTTTGTCCTCAGCCTCAACCTTGGAGTGGTCGTCAGTAGCGACTGCAGCCGTGCCAGAAGTGGATGGTCTCTCTGTAGTGTGAGTAGCGGCAGAAGCTTTGGTAGCATCCTCGACATCTCTCTTGACCTCCTTGGATCTGCGCTTGTCTTCCTTGCGAGCTTGCTTCTCCTCAGCCTTACGGCTTTTCTCGGCTTCCTTTTCAGCACGTCTGGCAGCCTTTGCCTCAGCTTTCTCCTGATCTGTTATTTTGTCAGCATATACACGTAGAGGGCGATCCTGATACGACTTACCCTTCAGGCGCTTTGTCTCGGCCTTAACTTCCTTCTCACGTTCCTTCTCGCTCATCTGCGTGCGTCTCCTCTGCTCCTGGTCGAGACGAAGCTCCTCATCTCTGGCGCGTTTCTTCTCTGCGTTGGTATTGATCTCGTCAAGAGTGGGCTGGAGTCTGCTCTGGGCAATGGCATCCAGTTCGGACTGGTCCATGTACTTTCCACCACCAATGCTGACCTTGCCAAAGTTGCGCTGTCTGTCCTCGCTCTGAGCTGTAGCACGAGCGCGAGCCTTAGCCTCCCAATCTTCCATCATCGCAGGTGTAACCTGACCTGTCTGTTGGAAGACTTGCTCGTCCATGGTGTGCATCTGAGCCTGCACTCTCTTCTCAGCAGCAGCAAGCAGGGCGGCACGGTCTTGGGTTCGCTTCTCATCTTGCTGGGCAACCGAGTTGTTCAAGGATGACATCTGGTTGCGAATTCTGCGTGATCTGAACTCGTCGTCAGACGAATCATCGTCGTTGTTCTGGACAGGCTTGGGGTTGCTCTCGGCACGGTTTCTGCCGGGGCGGTTGCGCAAAGACAAGCGCGAGCGAGGCGATTGTTGTTCGTAACCGTAGTGAGCGCGGTATTTAGCAGCACCATCGGGATCCATCTTTGCAAGACGTTCGTTGGCAAGCTTCTGAGCAGCTTCTTGCAGGTGGATGTATTGCACGGCCTGCTGGCGGAGATCGGGCTGGGTCGAAGCGGCTGAGGGAACGCGGTTGTGCGAGACAGTAGCAGCGCTGGTCCCAAGGCGTTCCGAGACCTCTGCGGCTTCCTGGTCGCGTCTTCTCTTCTCGGTCTGCTCGTACATTTGCTTGGCCATCGAGATTGCAGAGGCGCGAAGAGCGGCTTGCTTCTTCTTCTCCTCTACCTCCAAGTCGACCGGAGGAGTGCCACCAAACATCTCGCGGGGTACGTTACGGCCCATGTTTTGGACACGGGCGGCGCGCATGGCGTCAGAGTCAATGCGGTTCGAGTCCTGGGCGGCAGGAGACTTGGTGGATGGTCTGTGAGCCATGGTAGCGGCGTTCAAAGCATTGTGTGCCGAGTTGGCAGAGTCCGGGTATCGGGGGTGCTCAACTGTAGGGGCTCGGGTGGACTGAGACTTAGTCAGAGCACCAGTAGCGGCCATGAGAGCCTTTTTGTGGCCATCCTCGGTGTATCCGTAGTCGAGTTTAGGACCCAGGTTGCCCTTGCTCATAGCAATTCCGGCGGCAGAGTTTCCTTCAGCTGAAGCTTCGGGCTGCCAGAGGTTCAGCTTGGGGCCGTCCTTGTGGGCGAGCAAAGCAGCCTTCGAACCAGCCGAGCTCAATTCTGGTTTCCACAACGGTGCCATCTTGTAATCCTTTGCTGCCATTGCTGCGATACCCGCATTCTTAGACGGGTCGGGCTTCCAGTGTTCGAATTGCTTGTGACCAGAGTTTGCCAAGTTGGCGGCGGAATGTGCGGAACCAGTCGTGTTGATACCGACGACAGGGAAACTAGGGAGGTCTCGAGGGTTTGCGTACTTGAGCGAAGCAGCGGCACCTGAAGCTGGTTAGCGGTGCGGAAAGGACCAGGAGACGATGCGATTCTTACTGCGTGAAGAGAGCTTGTTGTTAGCATCAAGGACGTCTTCCTTCTGCTTCTTGCCAGTCTTAGTGGCGTACAAAGCAGCGTTCGAGGCTTGGTCTTGGAGCCTGGTGTCGCGGTGTTGGTGGGCGGTCGGATCGGGGCACACGGGCAGCACATCAGAGGCCGAGGTTGTCACTGGCAGCGGAGGAGATGTTTTGAAGGCAGACGCTGAGGTGGTGACGGGTAGCGGAGGACCGGTCTTGGAGTCGCTCATGCTGGATCTAGAGCTGGAAGACGTTACAGGCGGTGGAAGGTCAAGGGCCTTGGAGCCAGGCCTGTAGCTGCTTCTAGCGTCGGACCTGCTGGTGCTCGTCGTGTCGGCCTTGTCGCTAGCGGTAGTGGTAGGCTCGACGCGCTCGGCAGACTCAGCAGACTCGGCAGGCTTCTGGCTGTTGCTGTCAGTCTGATAGACGTTGGTCGTCGTCTTGATGGGGGGTTCGTGGGTTGCAGAGTCGCTGGCCGGCGCGTTCTCGCTATGACTGGTCGTGGCGGTCGAATGGTGGTCGGCGGGGTCTGAGGTGGGCGCGGTTATCTGGGCATTGGCCGCTTCGATAGGGTTGCTTTCCGACATGGGCGCGTTCTTCTCCTCGAGCGGAGTAGGTTCGGGCGTGTGTTGTTCAAGTAGGAACGTCGTGTCGCCTGTGCTTTTCACTTGGGCAGACTCCATCAGAAGCTAGGAATGAAGGTTGTGACGACGGTTGGATGGCCGAGGGACAGACAGCCTTCAATATTGCGCCCAAAGAATGCGTTGCCCGTCTCAATTCTGCGACGTCATCGACGTCATTAAACCGCCAACGGTGCGACTCGGCAACCAAGCAAGAAGTCTTGTCTCGACTTTCAACTCACTTCGACAACCATCTCGCCCATAGAGGCCAAGCCATCCCACGACTCCCTCCGAGTCCATATGTCCAATGCTCTCCAGCTTCTTGACGAGAGCTCAGATTGATTGAATTGCGGTCCTTGTACCCCAGTTGATCGACGTCGGGATCTGTAGCCCGAGCTTCATTTGTCCAGAACCTGATTTGGTCCATGCGTGTCCAGGTTTCTTGTTGCTCATCGAGTGCTTGTATGAGCTCCTCCTGCCTCTTGTAACATTGACTGCCATTTCAACCCATTTACTGCTCAGCTTTATCACTCCAGCATTATACCACTGGTCACTATAAGACCAACCCGTTGCAGCTTCCCGCCGTGCACGTTTCAACCAGTTCATGACCACAAGCAGTCATGGCACACGCTGACAAGTTTGATCGCTTGCTCAACTTTCGTGATGTTGGTGCATTCGTCAACGAGTTGACGGGCTCAAAGTGAGCCCTTCGAAATATGTTGCTATTTGCACTTTGTAACTCTTTCCAGGAAGCTCAAATCTGGTCTACTGTTTCGCAGCGCCAGACCGGACGAAGCTTCAACTGAAGATCGCAGGCGCCTGAAGAACGACTACCACATCCACACCATCATTGACTTACGCACAAAATCCGAACACATTGTTCAAGCTCAAAAGCGTTCCGTCCCTCTAGCCTCAGCCGAGCCTGTTGCTCCCTCCAACAATCAAGCTGCTGAACCAGTAAAGATTCCCGGCTTAAACTATGCCGAGATCAACTTCAACGGCTCCTCGTACTCATTTGCTCTGATCCGCCAACTCCGATACTGGTCTGCCGCCAAGCTCATTGGTCTTATGGCTGCAGGATATCGCACCCAGGCAATCAGCATATTAGGCACAGAGGTCATGTCTGAGCGTGGTCTCATCGGTCTGGCATACGACTCGCTCGCTCACTGCACCTCTGAAGTCCTTGCCGTATTTCGCGTTTTGGCTGACGAGAAAAGCTATCCTCTTGTAGTGCACTGCACCCAAGGCAAGGACCGTACTGGCTTGACTATCCTGCTCGTTCTCTTGCTGCTTCACGTCGACACAGCAGCAATCAACACTGACTACATGCGAACACAACAAGAACTTGTCTCAGAACGCGAGGCCAGAATTGTTGAGATAAGAAGCATTGGTATGCCCGACTCATTTGCTGACTGCGATCCACACTGGGTTGAAAGTGTGGCTGCTCACATCACTGAGAAGTATGGCTCCATCGAGGACTACCTGCTTCGTTGCGGTGTCAACAAGGACATGCAGCATACCGTGAGGCGTATCCTGTTGGGATAGCTTGAAACGGACACCACAGAGAACTTCAAATCAATCATCTCTGGCCTCTTGGCTTCTTCTATACTTCATATCAGACCCATCTTCGGGTCGCTTGGAACTTGATATTGACATGTCGAATGCTGCGAGAGCCACCCTGTTGAATATCAGTCACACACAATTCTGTCCTTTTCAACCCTCGTCCTGTCAAAGGCAAAGCCACTAGCCACAAGAATCTATGATGTTCCCGATGTAAGTCAAAGCTTTACCAGGAGCCAAAGACATAAGGTGAGTATCCTAGATACCCACCCAACACCAGTGATGCCATCAAGCAAAGCATCGAATTCCCATCGCCAGCATAGAGTGTTGCCATCGCTCCAACCGAAGCCTTCATGCCATGCCAAGAAACCCTTTTCCCTCTCACAAATTTCCTCGGTCCACAACAAAAAAAATAGTCCTCGTTTACTCTTGCAAAATGACAAAAGTTAGGTCGTACCAGGGATCGAACTTGGATTACCGGAATCAGAATCCGATGTGCTAACCATTACACTATACAACCATTGATGGAGGGCATGTTCGTGATGTACGTGTATATACAACAGCACTATGCTGGAAGTTGATCACAGACTCTTCATGCAGACAAGAATTTGCGCTTCTATCGCTCCCTCCTTTGAATACTAGAGACTACACATCTCACCAATGCACTGTGATCCCAACGTACCTCCATCTTTCTGTCAGGTACTGCATGCTGTACTTTACGTTCGGAGGGCGGGTGCCTTCTCTCACCGAAAACCTCTTTCGCTTCTTGCACACAACGTTATGTTGCGAAACAGCTTTTGTGAGTGTGAATCAGACAATTGACTCCACTGACAGGTGTATGTATGCAGAGGTAACAAAAGATCATGCGCGTGTGAATATTGTTTCTCGTATGCTCAAATCTGCAACTCTTTAGCTCCTCTTACGATGGCATAGACCAATGTCTACGCTATCAAAAGGCACAGCAGTCTCGAGAAACAGTATAACCACCATCGAAATGCGACTTTCATCGCCTCTCTTTGGATGCAACTATGGTCTGGAAAGCCATCGTGCCTTCTTACGGCTACACGCGTTTGCACACGGGGAGTAGGCAGCAGACAGAGCAACTTTGCGAAGATCATCTGTATCTGTGGAGGTGCGAGATATTATATTATTAACAAGAAGCACTTTCACCACGTACGGCCATAGTCAGCTGAAAACTGGGCATCCCGTCCGCTCTGCCATACATAAGCAGTTGAACGGCAGATTAGTACTACGGTGGGTGACCACGTGGGAATCCCTGCTGCTGTACGTTTTGCTCCCGAGCGGTATTTGATTTTGCTTCCACAGCGATAGCTTGGAATTTGACAGTCCTTTTACAATTCTACTTCACCTCGAAGGGGTAAGATTTCCCATCCATTGGCCCGCCGAGATCTTGACGAACAACATCAGCAGTCCGCCCGAAACTCGTGCAAATCATGTCGAAACTGTTCCAGTTCCGGCTGCAGACGCAAAACCAATGTTGAACGAAACTCGCCTGCTACAAAAGATCTCTCATAAACCATTGGTGGCCGAGTTAATGACATTGGCATCAATTTGGCTTTGCTGCAGCAGGCTTCGGCCTCTTCAAAAGCTACGAGCTTCTGCCAAAACCAAAGGACATAAAGAAATACTCCATCGACTCCAAGTACGTGACATTCGAGAACGCCTTCGATAAGGATATTTATGCTTGTGTTTATGGATGCAAATCTCCTTGGTCGTACCGGACCACTTGTACCTCGACGTCCGCTGCTTTGCCAACAAGATCGGGATGTTCGCGAAAGTATCCCATACCCGGTAGAGCTGCGAGAAAGGGGATTGCGTGTAGTCGCCACTTGGGATTTCGATACTGAAACGAAGCAAGCAACTTTCTGGATGCGTGAGGATGTTATCAAGAGTATGAGTACAGCTCGTGCTGGCTGGTATGTTGGCATATGGCGTACTGATAGTTGGAATGTTGCAGCACATCCAGTGCCGCTTGTCGTCAAGGATCTGGGCTGCTTTTGGAGTGCTTGATCTGAAATTACATGTGAGGACATTGTACGGCACTCAATGGACGACTGTGTTTTCTGAAGTATACCGTGCATTCCTGTAACTAGAATTGGGCAGAGCTTTGGCTCAGAGGAGAGGTTGAAACTGTATTACATACTTGCGTATCTCTCCTGTGATAGTTTGGGCAACGGCACAATATCTTCCAATCTATGTTCATGACCAGGGGAGGAGGACGGTGTGTCCAGGGGTTTCGGGCTCTCAGCAGTCGAGTTTCCTCCTCATAACACACTGTGCCACTCCGTTGCTGAAGAGTAGATAAAGGTCGAGCAAAGGGGAATACCAGTGATCCTGAAGAAGAAGAAGAAGAAGAAGAAGATAGGCGTAGCTCAGATCACAAGGGAAAGCGATTTCATGCCGTGCTTCAGAGACCTGAACCGCCTTCATGGTCTGTCTCAGAATCATGATCAGGCTCTGGTGCAGGGAGATCCCACGCAGCGTGTCCATCTGAGGTGAAACCAGTAGGCTGCACGGTGTCTGTGCGTTGGGAAGAAGTCTGGCCGGCAATCGGTGAGGTATTATCGCGTGCTGGATAAGAGCTGGTAGTATGGGGCGCGCGTGCAAGGTCGGCGGCCAAGTTGAAGTGACGCGGTGTTTCGTTGAACATTACGCCCTGGGCTCTGAGACGGGCGAGAATAGGAGCTACACGGGCCTGGTAATCTTGGTTGGGGACATCGCTCTGAGTGTCGCTGCCATTTCCAGTCGGAGCTGGGCGATTCACGAGAGGAGACTGTGGGGAAGTGGGCATGCTAGGGATGTGTCCGTCTCCGGAAGGCAGTTGGGTGTGGTCATGGCGAATTAGACGAGGTGATGGTGCATTGGAAGGGGCAGGTCTGATGCTGAATATCTCCCTGCGAACGTGTGTGAAGAGTCGCCTTTCGAACAAGATGCCGTTTGTGATGGTGTGGATCTCAAGGATACCCCTGAGTATGAATGTCAGTACGCCAGATGGTGCGCAGTAAGAGGAGTGTCACTCACGTGGAACGGTCATGGAA
>Ga0268251_10000236_pt1 | contig 19270 bp, 22 predicted proteins | sample AgamicAsMae_FD_200527 | JGI IMG/M metagenome (GOLD analysis project Ga0268251, IMG submission 200527) | Agave microbial communities from Guanajuato, Mexico - As.Ma.e (v2) (version 2) | ecosystem: Host-associated > Plants > Phyllosphere > Phylloplane/Leaf | place: Guanajuato, Mexico | collected...
AGGCAGAGTCGAGTCATCCACTTGTTGCAACTTGCAGCATCTACAACCATTCCTTTCAGCTGCTCTTGTTCCTTGCTTCACAACCGTCTACACATCGAGTCACTTGCTTGTGGTTTCACACGCGACGTGAAATAAGAATCACCAGACCCTGCACGCTCCAAAGCACAAGCAGCTGCCTTTTGCTTTTAACAGTCGCCCGAGCGTTCCCTCTCCGCACCCGCCGCTGACCCGCCCGCTTTCCTGTTCCATCCCAAGAGAATTTATCTCTTTCCTTCACCGCAATCTCGCACAACACAACACACCCACACACTGCAAAAATGGGCAAAGGTCTACGATCAAGCGTCCTCAAGACGAACAACAGAAAGCTCAAGAAGAATGTCTTCGGCCCCGTCGAGGCTGCTCGCACCGAGCGTCTGTCGCAAAAGCTGCAAGAATTAGCCTCGCAGCCAAAGCCCCCAAAGGCCGAAATGGAAGTCGAAGAATCAAATGGTATGCATTTTGTTTGTCGCGACCCACGACCACCCAAGCTGACGTTTCCCTCCACAGAGTCGAAGCAGGCCGCATCCGAGGCCAAGGCTACCAACGCAAATGGTGCGTTAAATGCTTTTGCAATCCCGGTGCCAAAGTCGCTCGCCCATCAATGTCCCGCTACTGCTGCTGCCTCGATGAACATGCTCACCCCTCCACCCACCCCTCCGCTCGACATCTCCGACTTCAGCAAACCCTCTGTCAGATCCGCCCATCGACACTACGCCGACGAACAGCTCTTCTTCCACCTCCTGGGTGTCTCGACCGACATCCACGGCTTCGACTCGTTCGGCAACATCTGTTTAGGTTTCGGTTCCGACTCTGAAAGTGACAATGAGAGCAGCAGCAGTAGCAGCAGCCTTGGCAGCGGCTATGAGTGAGCCAGTTGACTGTCTGAACGAGGCTAACCCGCCTTTTTCATCATCAGACACCGCCATGGAAATCGACTTGACCAACGCTCCCAGATCAAGCTGGATCAAGGCCGAGAAGAGAGCCAAGGAAGAGAAGCGCAACCGCATCGAGAAGAAGCAAAAGCGCAAGGTCATCAACCAAATGACCTTCAAGAAGAACCCTCGTACCGGAAAGAAGTGAGAGGCCTCAGGTCCATATCATCTTCACGATTCGAGTTACGGGACGAGATCGAGACACTCGGTCTCAGGGGAGGACGGGAGGAGAGGAGGGAAGCAAGCATCAGGGCGCGAAACTCATCGCCGCAGCCCAACGGAGTTTCGGAAAGGGTAGAAAGGTCTGTCTTGGGTTCCAACAACAAGGATTACCGGCGTCAAATATCAAAGGATGGCGGCACTGTCGGAACAAAAAGGACGTTTCAAGGGTGTAGATGAAGTTTTGTTTCACATACGCGATTGTCATATCCACGCGAAGAATCGAGTTGCATGTTCTTGTTCTGAAATCAGGGCCCAATACGTGAAGAATGTTGTTGTCGTTGAAAGCAGTGCCTATATGGGTATACATCCCCAACTCCCAGCTATGAATAATCAGAAATAAGAAAACCACCCCCATCGTAATTACAGCCTACCAAACCACTCATCGCAAGCACTCGTCGCATGCGGAGGCAGATGTGTTTGTCACCACCTAAATTGACATGACATCGCCATCGCCAACATCAACATGCGGATCTGGGATCTGAATGTCCAGACTCAAAAAGCCCGTCCTCCTCAGATCGATCAACCTCACCTCCCTGCCTTCCCTCTCAGCCTCGGTGTTCCATCCCTCGACCCACTTCTCCATATCCCTGACTCCCCTCTTGACACCGGTCCAGCCAAAGTTATCCCACAAGAAGCCCGTTGCAACGCCCATCAGAGCGTCAAACCAACTGGCCCAAGTATTTGGCTCGAACGCGTGCTTCAGCATTGGATTCAGCGTCTCAATCACAGTTCTGAATTCCGACTCTGACATCCACAAGTCCAGGATCTCCGGGTAGAGGTTTTGAAGCGCCGGGTAGAGGTCTCCTGCAACCAGCCAATCTCTTTGTATGCGAATGACACGAGTGGTCGCATATGCAGCAGATGAAATAGCAACGTGAGGATTCAAATGCGGGAAACAAGGATGAGAAGGTCCCCAAGGCAGCTCATCCTCCAACTGTGTATCGTGACTGTGTGCACTGGCTGTGTAATCGATATTGGGAATGCCCTGCCATCCTGGACTCGGGGGCAGCAGACTGGGATGCAGACTCGGTGGACGCAGAGAGTTGCGGCTGGATTGCTCGTGTAGGGTGCGTCGGCTGGGTTTGCGGTTTACGGGCAGAGAGGCTCGTGAGGGTCGCGAGTGTAGACTGGGTTGCTGAGGCTGTGATTCGAGGTCGGGGATTGGTGGTGGAGGAGGGTGGTTTTGGATGTTTGAGGCTTCTTCTACGCCGGCGAGTTTGTTGAAGGGTTGCATCTTGTCTTCGCTGTGTCGACTGTCTCGGCAGTCCCTTGATGGTTGAAGAGTGGGGATGGTATGGATGTCGTATGCGCCGGCACTTGGGATAGTTGTTGGTGCCGTCGCTATTCGGACTGGAGAGTTTGGTGTCGAGGACAAAGTGAAGCTTGATGCAAGTGAAGGCTTCTTGGTCAGATCGAAAGGTTGCACATGGTCTTTCTGTCGAGGGTCGCAATTTCCGAGGGCCTTGATGGGCGCCGTCGTCCGTGCACCTCCTCTCGTCCATCTCGAGCCGCCGATCTCTATTGCATCATCTTCTATATAGAAACATATCTTCTATAGTTCTTTGGCAAATTGTTCAGATGTGCCACTCCATAATTATTGTACTCGGGTCTGATGCCTTATCCAGGTCTCTCTGAGAGGCTTTGAAGCCTGCTGTGACTGATCGATGACCCTGTTTGACATCACGCTTCTCGCAATAGGAAGTACACAGGTAGTCGAATATGAACATATGAGCACATCAGAACTCAATCTCTCTCCTACATGTCTCGACTTCCCATCTTTGCCCGTCAACTTCTCTCGAACCTCCACAAGAATCTCACAAACATGTCCAAGCCAAAAACTAACAGCACTTCCATCTCCGCCACCACTCCAATTCCTCAAAAGCATCATCCCACAAAACTATCACAATACTCTGGCCTGGAGCGTCTACCTGCGGCCGTCAAACTACCATCAGTCGTCAATTCTTTCAACCTCAAAGTCGAGGATGGCATCGATGGCACAGTCCCTGCATTCCTGCACCTACCCAAGAACTATCAAAACCAGCAAAGCACAGCCGCAATCTTGCTTTCAGGTGCTGGTGGTGGTGTGGTTGGTCCTTCTGGCATCTATATCAGTATGGCGGATAAACTGGCCTCGTTGCAAAATGGTCTTCCCATCTTGCGAATGGATTATCGCATCCCTGCTCGCAACAAGTATTGCGTTGCCGATGTACTAGCGGCTATGGACCACCTCTCCGCTCAGTATGGTGTTAGTAAATTTGTCCTGGTCGGTTGGTCTTTTGGCGGTGCTCCTGTGTTTACAGTTGGTGGCCAGGACTCTAGGGTTGTGGGATGCGCGACTATTGCTTCTCAGACTGCAGAGACAGAGGGGATTAGAGCGGTGGGAAGGAGAGGTGTACCAGCGCTGCTGTTACACGGTACTGATGATCGTACGCTGAGTCCGCATTGTAGTGAGAGACTGTACGATATGTATGGATCCAAGGGACAGAGGAAGGTGCATTACTTCGAGGATGATGATCATGCTCTCACGAGGAACAGCGTTGAGGCCGAGAAGATGCTGTGTGAGTTTATTGCAGGTGTCGCTGGCTCGAAGATGAACGATACTGAAAAAGAGGTGGTAAGCAAGAGTCTTATTGACGATGGGGATAGAATTGAGATGATGAAGAAGGGCGGTGACTTGAGGGGTGCTGAGAGTGTCAAGTAGACTGTCTGTATCAGAGTTCTTCGCTGGTAATTTTACTCGCTAAAAGCTGTTGTTCGTGTGATAAGAAGATTGCTTGTAACGAATTCTCGAGCAGTGGGAGATTCATCGACTTACACGCCAGCAGCCATCACTAGTAAGATGCCTCGTAACATCAGAGCAGTCCAACCAAAACAAAACACAACATCAACTGGCAAAACCGAAACCCCCTAGCCGCCGTGTTGCTAGATTGGTCAAGAGAAAACGCACGAGGTTTTCTTCCTTATTTTTGTCGTGTCATGGCATTAAAGATCGGCCTTGCCGAGGATCGAACCGGTGGCCATAGGCCGACTGAGCGGAAGGAACACTACTTTACCGCTGCGCCAGACCACACGGTTCGATGGAATAATGGCTATCTTGCATCAACATGACCCTATGTTGTTGTTGCCTTCACTTTTGGTTGGAAGTTCAGGGGTGAACGAGTCGTGTTGACAGCGCCAGCCTGGCGCACAGTCTTTGATATAAACTTTGAAAAAAGTCCGTAGCATTCTTCTTACTGCTGTTTGTTCTGGTTTCATCAATTCAACGTATGCGGCGAGGAGAGGAACAGCGAACTGAAGTTATGTTTCTTATGTCTTGAACTTTTGAGGAGTAAACACTGATAAAGGAGATGAATGAACGCGCCTGGCGCGCTGGAGAACCTACTACCCTGCGGCCACAATCTACAAGGTAGACAGACCTTATGATGAGTTGTATAGAGACATACCTGATGGAGGAGGAGTGCGTTGTCTACAAACCCGTCCCTGCCACTAGCGAGCACAAAAGCACCTGATCATCAAGACTTTCGCTGACAACCAAGAGATCGTTGGGAAAAGACACAGAGGGCGATGGAGAGCACACTGGCCGTGTCCACGAACGTGAGAGCGTCGAGTCCAAGATACCAAGGAAGAAAACGCCTCCGCCAGACCAGAAACCCAACATCGCCTAGTGTGAAGAGACAGTGGTCCCAGCTTTGATAGCGAGCAGAAAGTGAAGAGAAGAGAATGCTACCTGATAATAGGTGTGACATTGTCGCAGCTCTTGATATAGACGACAGCGGCATCGACAGTTCAAGTTCTGTAGCCAGCCACTTTTTGTTCTGGCTTGGAGCTGATACTGGGCCTGCTAAGTTTGAGCAATCTTACACCCTGTCAATTCGACAGTTGAGTTGGAGAATACTGATATTGACCTAAGGATGTACGAAGGAAGTCTGCTAAACTTGGTATTCATGTAACACAAACACCCTGTTATTCCGTGCTCAGACTCACTCGGGACCTGCTAGTGGAAGACATCCGGGATTGACTAGGAACATAGCGAGTACTGGACTCTGGCCAAACTTACATCATTGCATGTCGGGTTACACTCGGATTGCCTCGCAGGCCAGAAGCTGATGGAGTAGCTGAGGAAGAGCTTGCGATTCCGATCAGGGGGTGGAACACAAAAACGTGCGACAGCAAGAGCCCTGCAGAGCTGACAGTGTTCGGATTAAGCAATGCAGAGAGGCGACTTGCATGGTAAACTCGAAGCCATGGATGGCTTGTCGTCGTTTAGCGCACGGGCCAGGGAACATGTCTGACAGGAGAAGGGCTGATCGTACCGAGCCAGTGCCCTCGCGGCGAGTCAACCGAGTTTGCAGGAGGCACGACGCACTACCAACGGCCGGTAAATCTGGAGAGAAGACGGTTTCGACGTCGCCGCTGGGGCACGGCCGGAACTTTGGTACCTGCAAGTCTATGCAGCGGTGGAACGCGCAGTGCATGTGTCTCTTGTGGATGGCCGGTCACACTGTCGCAATGTTTAGACAAACAAAGGTCGGTCGGGTGGACAAACGTGGAGAGGATGAAGCAGTTGAGATTTATCCCCGATTTGCATGCAACGGACTGCGGGCACGCGCGGGTGTGGCTGATCTTGGGGACCCACACGGCCAGCTCTCAAATTGAGTTTTGGCGCAACCGGTGCCGAGTGGTCGAAGAACAGAGTTGTGGGAACGGGGGCTTTATTATGAGGTTCCCATTCGGAGAGAGCCATGCTGTGCGGTTGTGCTTCGCAGGCGTTTTCTCGCAATACGTGTCTCCCTTTCGGCCTCCTCTCATCATCATCTCTCCACAGCATCCATCTCAGTCGGGCGCCACCATCTCGAGTCTCTGGCGCGAAACCATCTTCGGACGTGTTGTAGTACGGTTTAGGCTCACCTAGACACTGTGCCTGTTCGCGACGCCGAGCAAAGTCGCGACACGCGCTTCGAAGTGCAGCGCCATCAATCTCCCTAACATCCATCACCACCCGACATCGCACCCTCCTCGCACGTCGCCATGTACAACGCGCATCGCGGCATAGCCGGCGCACCCGCGCCGCCAAACAGCCGTCTTGTCGAGCTGCTCGAGCAGGTCCGCGCCGAGTTCGAGGCTCAGGGCGGCCGTGCAAACGAGTATGAGCATCAGCGTGAGTCGTCCCCGTTTGTCCCGCCAAACAACTGCCCGCAAGGACGTCACCTACAGACACATGTGCCGTCTGCTGTGGTCTTGTAGCTGTTCAGCGGTTCCCCTTCGTTTCTTTCTTCTCCATCACTGGCAACATGGCGTTCCCCAATCCCGATGTTGTCTATACCGACTATAACGGAAGCTTATATGATTTAGTTGCAAACCAGATCCAGGAGATGGAACTCGTCCGCAGCAAGATCTTCCAGCTCGAGCAGACCCATATGCAGATGAAGCAAAAGTATGTTCATGGCACATTGTCTCTGCGTGTCGCGACTGGCGCCAACTAAACTTGCACACAGGTACGAAGAAGACATCTCTCGTTTGCGCCGCGACCTTGAGGCTCGTGGAGGCCCAAGCCAGTCTTCGCACACCGGTCCCTCCCAGCCTCCTCCGCCCTCGATCGGTCATGGCCCCGCCAATCTCTTCCAGGGTATCATGGCCGGCGCTACCGCTCAGGGTGGCCCAGGTCTTGCACCTCCCCCTCAAGATGGTCCACCTCAGGGAGTCCCTGCCCATATTCAAGGTCCCCCTGGATTGAACCCTCCTCCCGGTCCTCCTCAACATGCTCCTTTCGGTGGTTACGGCCAGCCCCCAGCTGGTGTCAATGGTACGTTTTGTACATCAATTGCTTGCCGAGGAGACTAACACAGCTCCGCAGGATACGGTCCCGCACCACCCCAGCCTACAGCTTCTCCTGGCCCTGGCAAGCCCCGAACCAACGCTCGCGGCCCTCCTGGTATCCCCGGCACCCCTCAGCAAAACAACGCAAACCCTTACCCCGGTTCTCCCGCCATGGCGCGTCCCACTCCTCCTCCAGCTCTCGCTCAACAACAGCAGGCTCTTTCTCTGCCCCAGCACCAGCAATACGTTCAAGAGCTTGGTGGTAGCGGCAACCAGTTGGTTGACTTGGCTGTTGAAACTCTTCCCAGCAACCTCAAGCGCGAGGGCGAAGACTGGTACGCTGTTTTCAACCCGCGCGTTCGTCGCACCTTGGACGTCGAGCTCGTCCATAACTTGGCCCACCAGAGTGTAGTCTGCTGTGTTCGTTTCAGCCGTGATGGAAGATTCGTCGCTACTGGTTGCAACCGTTCTGCTCAGATCTTCGATGTCGAGAGTGGTCAGCAGGTCAAGCATCTGCAGGATACTAGCCTGCCTCAGGATGGTGACCTTTACATCAGAAGTGTCTGCTTCAGCCCTGATGGTCAGTACTTGGCCACTGGTGCTGAAGACAAGATCATTCGCGTTCGTATAACCTTTCTTATTCGCTTTGACTATCTGCTAACTCGTGAATCTAGATTTGGGAGATTGCCGCTGGTCAGATCCGCCATTCATTTGCTGGTCACGAGCAAGATATTTACTCTCTGGACTATTCTTCTGATGGTCGTTACATCGCATCTGGATCTGGCGATCGCACCGTTCGTGTTTGGGATATTCCTAACAACCAGTGTGTTCTCTGCTTGACCATCGAGGATGGTGTCACTACCGTTGCCATCTCACCAGACAACCGCTTCCTGGCTGCCGGTAGTCTCGACAAGAGTGTAAGAGTGTGGGAGTTGGCCAGCGGAAACCTTCTCGAGAGACTCGAGGAAGCTGGAGGCAACCCCGGTCACAAGGATAGCGTCTACTCAGTCGCATTCTCGCCCACTAGCAGAGAACTTGTTAGTGGCAGTCTGGATAGAACCATCAGAATGTGGGAGCTCCAAAGCCACTACCCAAACACCCAAAACATGCCACCGAGAAACCCTCGTGGAGGCAAGTGTATTCGCACATTTGAGGGCCACAAGGTATGTTTCCCACTTCGAGCATTGAAAATCAAACACTGACACTTCCATAAAGGACTTTGTTCTCAGCGTCGCGCTTTCGCCTGATGGCGAGTGGGTCCTGTCTGGTTCAAAAGACAGGGGTGTTCAATTCTGGAACCCCCAGACCGGTGATGCCCAGCTCATGCTTCAAGGACACAAGAACTCGGTCATTTCTGTCGCACCCAGCCCTGTCCAAGGCGGTTTGTTCGCCACTGGAAGTGGAGACATGCGTGCGAGAATTTGGAGGTTCGTTTCATCCCACCATCCTGACCACCAACGATCCGCTGACTGACGATACCATAGATTCTCGAGATATGACCCCTCTCGCGGCTGAACAGCTGGGGCCGACTGAAACATCCGGAGTCAAGTTTTCTGGATATCTACGTACATTGTTTTCAATCTCGTTCTCATTTGCTCACTCTCTGGTTATTCTTACTCGGCATGTCTGTCTAGCTGCAACATGGCAGAAAAGTGCAGCAAGAGTTGCATCAAGACTGAAAGACCGAAGAATAACAAAGAAGAAAAGAGATGATAGGAGTTCAGCAAGGCAAAGACACAGGAAGGAGTGTTATGCATCAATGGTTCATGAATACCGACATTTCGAGAGTATGGGTGCGTCTCACACGTTGAGAGCATATAAGCTCAATGTGCAGAGAGAGATATTGGCTTAGCACCTCTTTTGTAGCTTTCTGAGATCCTGTATCGATCAATCTAGTTTATACCCTTTAATCGTGCGTATTCGCTCGGCAAAGAATCTGAATTGAGAAGGCGTGCTCACAATGAGCACTCTGTAGCTGTATCTACACGTCTAACCATGGATGACGCGCTGCTTTATTGTTGCTTGTTGAGCTGCTTGGTTCTGCCAGATTCGTGGCTGAGGCTCGCGAGGAGAGCGGCTCAAAGCGCCAAGAAGTCGAGGATGACCGAAATGTGGGAAGTCGCAAGTCGATCTGAGAAGGAAGCTGCTCTTGCCCGGCATCTTCTAACTCTGTCCACTCCGCCAGACAACGGACTTTAGATTTCGAGTGCGCTCTTCTATTCCGAATCAAAAGGCGAACATCACTCGTCATCTGCAATCGAGTCTCTACAGAGCATCCACCCACCATCGAGAAAAACACCCGTCTTCGGGACCAGCGTTAACTCCGAGACGCGATCGCGCGCATACACGCCATACCATCTTTTGAGCAGTCGACAGGTCGTCGCATAGCGTCCTAGTCGCGGTCATGACACCCACACCACCGACGACCAATTCTTCGACCGGCGCGTCCCCCGACAATGGCCAGTATCGCGTAGTGCGCAAGAGAAACCGAATCCCTCTCTCATGTGGGCCGTGTAGACATAGAAAGTAAGTTTTGTCGCAGAAGACTTGGTTACAGGCATCTGACTGCTGTTGGAGGTTGAAGTGCAACCGTGGGCACCCTTGCGACAACTGCACCAAACGCGGCGACACGAGTTCATGCGTCTATGCCTCTCCCAGTGCTCGCAAGAAGCCCGGCATCCACCATGTACCTACCGGCACCCCAGACGACATGCAGAATCGCATCGATCGACTCGAGAGCCTGGTTCTCTCGCTCATGACCAACGGCTCTCAAGCTGCTGGCCCATCGGCTGCCCATGCTGCTATCAACTCGAGCAGGAGCAACAGTCTTGGTACCTCGATCGGTATGCCTTTGGATCCTCAGAGAGACAGCATTAGAGAAGTCGAAGGAGAAGACAGCGATATCAACGACGTCGCGCAGGACATCGGTATCATGAAGATTGACGGTGCCAAGGCCTTCTTCGTGCCCGATGCGCATTGGTACGCCATCTTGTCAGACATTGCTGAGGTTAAGAATTACTTTGCCAGTCACAAGGAGCAATTCTCGGAACAATCTAGGAAGATTCGGGCTTCAAGAGATGACGATTCTTCAGGCTCGTTCCTGTTCAAGGGCCCGAAGCTGAATGACAAAACCGAGGTCCTTGTAACCATGCCCGACAAGAACGCTGTCGATGACTTGGTCAAACGCTACTTCCAATCCTACGATCCAGCCGTCCGTAAGTAGATGCTACAAATACCTTGCTGGGTCTTCTAAGCTAACTCTATCAGATATCATCCACGGTCCGACTTTCCAAGGACAGTACGACAGACACTGGCAAAATCCCAACGAGACGCCCGTAACCTTCCTCGCATTGCTATATGGCATGATGACTCTCGCATTGCAATCGTACACTAGAGCAGGCGACGAGCCTCCGGAGTATCAGGGTAGATCGCACGAGCTGTCCATCTCCTTCAAGCGTCTCACGGCACAGTGCATCGTGCTTGCAGACGTCACTCTCCCAATGCCACAGCTGGTCGAGGCTCTTATACTGCATATCCAGGCCGAGCACAGTAGCAGCAACGACGCCGAGACTGGCATTCTCTTGCTCGTCAACTTGTGCACTCGCCTTGCCATGCGCATGGGTTATCACAGAGATTCTGGTCCTTACCCCAATGTATCGCCCTTCACTGCTGAGATGAGACGACGAGTCTGGGCTTTCATTCGCCAGGCCGATTTGCTCTTCTCGTGCCAATTTGGTCTTCCTCCCATCGTTCGCTCAGATGCCACTGATTCCGACCTCCCACACAACATCTTTGACGATGAGTTTACAGAGGACATGAAATCTCTACCTCCTTCTCGACCAGAATCTGAAGTTACTCCCGCATCATACATGATTGCCAAGGCTCGATTGATATCCTGCTTCGGTCAGATTGTCGATCGCATTCAATCAGTAAACTCGCCTCCAGCCTATGAGGAGATCATGAAGTTGGATGCCCAGCTTCGCGAGGCTCGTACCCAGATCCCTCCTCATCTTCAGATGAAGCCCCCTTCAGAGCTGGCCACAGCTGCACCCAACCTGATCATGCAAACCTACGCCCTGGAGTTGATCTATCTCAAGTCGCAGTGCATGTTACACCGCAAGTTCATTGCTAGAGGACGTGACTCGCCGCGCTACGCATATTCTAGACGAACTTGCATTGACGCTTCAATGGAGATGCTTAACCATCAAGCTACCCTGTACCTGGAGTCACGAGACGGAGGCAAGCTGCGCTCAGTCAAGTGGTCTATCTCTTCGCTCACCACTCACGACTTCCTGCTTGCCGCTATGATTGTGTGCCTCGATCTATACCACACCTCTGAATCTGACAGAAGTGTGATCAAGACTTCTTCATCCAACCCTTCTTCGCCTCTCAGTGGAGATGTGTGGACACAAGACCGGAGAGAGCAGATGATCGTAGCGCTTCAGCACTGTGCATCCATCTGGGAGAGTTTGCGCGATAAGAGTATGGAAGCATACAAAGCATCTACGCAGCTTCGCGTCATGCTGGGCAAACTCAGAGCACAAGAACAGCAACAGACAGCAATGATCGGTGGTAGAGAGCAGCAGATACGTAACACCAGCCAATACGGTATGCGTGGCCACTCCTTTGGCGCCTTCCCTAACGGCCAAGTGTCTGACATTGTCGAAGACGAGGTTCCGCCCGAGCACTCTGCTGCAATGACTCTGGGTCTGTTGTCGTCTGGCGGCGTCAGTCCCAATGCTGGGTTTGCTTCGAACGCTCCCGGTTCGCTCAGCATGGAGACGCGCGGATACCCAGCCAGTATGGCCGGCTTGCTCAACGAGCCTATGTCTGAGCGCACAGGCCTGACACCACAATACAGTGGAGTTGATGTTAACGGCGCACAAGCTGTCCAAGGTGCTGCGTCTCCATTCACACAGCTATTCGGCAGCGGTGCACCAGAAGTAGATTGGGTAAGTTGCACATCAGCATGACTATCATTGAACAAGCAACTAATCTAGAACAGGGCGCATGGGACTCGTATGTTCAAGGAGATCCTATGCAGATGTGGTCGATGAACCTCGAAGTCCACCCACTGGACAATCAACAAGCTCAACAGCAGCAAGCGCAGCAAGCGCAGCAACAGGCACAGCAGCAATTGGCTCAACAAGCCCAGCAAGCGAGCATGAACAACATGTTCATGGGTCCTGCGGGTGCAGCCAACATGATGTGAAAGTGAGTGTGCTGAATGGGATTAACGCGACGAACGAATCAGTGAGTGAAATGCGGGAAAGATATCACACGAGCATGGCGTTATTGTGGAGGCTGGCTGTGTTAATTGCTTGGGGGACCAAGGTCTGCGTTCATACAAGACGGCCAAGAAGACATGGAGAATTGTTCGTTTGACATTCGTGGCTATGGTTGTATCGTCAAGCAGATGATTGCTTTTGGTAGATGACCTCAAAATCATTGTTTACTTGTAATCAGAATTCGGGTAACCGCCCTTGTCGACGGGGTTAGCAGGACCACCTCTTTGGCCGAGTACACCGGCGACGTCGACTTCCTCCTTCTTCTGTGCCTTGATCTCCTCCCTGGCCTCCTTCTGCTCCTCCTTCTTGCGATCCAGGTCAGAAGCCAGGTCAGGGGCTGCTCCGGTGGCTCCGGGCTTTTTATCGACGATATCTGCTACCTTTCCTTCGCCGGGAGCTGCCATTTGTTGGCCATCGAGTTCCTTGTGTCTGCCGACGGATTCGTGTGTCTCGCCCTTGGCCTCTTCGCCAGCAGGTGCACCTCTGATACCGCGAGCTACTGAGGTCGGGGTGGCTTCGGACTGAGAGTGTGCTTGCTCGGAGGGGATGCGCTTGTCGCTGTTATGCGTTAGTGGTGTTGGAGAAGCCTGACATATAACATTGGCACATACATTGGGGAAGAGTCATCTTGTTGGCCTGCTTGGGCCTGCTCTGCGGGCTCCTTTGTGGCAGGGTTGCCGGCAGTCGTGTATGCTGCGTCCAAGTTGGGCTGCGAGGGACCCTTGGGATCGAGACCGGAGGAAGACATGATGGTGGTGTTTCAAGGACAATGCGATTTTGTGTGAGTGTTGTTTGCAGAACTACGGCAGCGATTGGACGGGTCTATAATATAACAGGGGATGCAATAGAAGAGGTATTCTGCCGATAAGAGGACAAGGTCGCAGTTGGTCGTCGTCGCTTGTCACTCTTCTGCCGCCCGCATCGTCATGCTTTCCCCACCAAATCGACGTCATGGATCATCATGAGCTCGAGGCTCAGCGCTGTCTACCGTGTACAAAGGTCTCTTCTTCTCACCTGTTTTTCACTCTGCTCTACATATCTGAATATCACACATTTCAGAACTCCATACACACATTCAAAATGGCATCTCGCAAGGAAATCATCAACAAGATCTACAAGATCGTTCCTCCCATGCTGGAGAGCTTCCACAAGGGTATTTTGAGCCTCACCCAAAACTCTATACAAGAAACCCAATTGACTTTTGTGTTACAGGACAACTCGGTCGCGTGGCTGTCATTGGCGGTAGCGAAGACTACACCGGTGCCCCCTACTTCTCTGGTATGGCCTCTGCAAAGCTCGGTGCCGACATGTCACACGTCATCTGCGAGCCCGGTGCCAGCCAGGCCATCAAGACCTACTCTCCCAACCTCATGGTCCACCCTTACATGCGTCAGAGCAAGAATATGAAGGAGGGTGAGACCATCGACAACATCTCAAAGACCGTCACCGACATGCTGTCCCGTCTCCACGTCGTTGTCATCGGTCCCGGTCTTGGTCGTGATGAGGCTATGCAAGAGACTTGCGCTCGTGTCATCACTGAGGCTCGCAAGCAGGGTATTCCCTTTATCGTCGATGCCGACGGCCTCTTCATCATCCAGAACAGACCCGAGTTGGTCGAGGGCTGCACCGAGTGTATCCTCACACCCAACGTCGTCGAGTTCGGCCGTCTGGCAAAGGCAAAGGGTATCGACGCCAGCGGTGACCCTACAAAGCTGTGCGAGCAATTGGCAAATGCATTCGGCGGCCCTACCATCATCCAGAAGGGTGCCAAGGACTACATCTCAAACGGCAAGGTCACCTTGGTCAACGACAACGAGGGTGGTCTCAAGCGCTCAGGAGGTCAAGGCGACACCCTCACCGGTTCCCTCGCCACTCTCCTCGCTTACAGAAAGGCCTACCACGACAAGATCTGGGACCACGAGAACGACCTGTCAGAGCCTGAGACAATGGCTCTGGTCGCCTTCGGCGGCAGTGCCATCACCAGAGAGTGCTCTCGTCTCGCATACAAGGAGAAGGGTCGTTCGCTGCAGGCCAGTGACTTGACCGAGCACGTTCACACTGCTTTCCTCAACACAATCGGCGAAAAGACAAAGATCTGAAGAACGTGTCGCCTGTAATGACCCTTTTTGACGGCTTGATAACAAAAGATTCCCTTTTACTTTTTATTGTAATGTAGCGTTTATATCATGAAAAGAAACGACCATGACCTTTTTCTATGAGCTTCCACTCTTTCACCTGTGTGAAATTTTGTGCAACATTTGTGCAATAGCATGTGCCTCAACGTCGCTTTCGAATATGATTCTGGGGGGAGTCAACGATATCGCTTGCTTGTGCGGTCTTCGAAATCTGACCGAGTAGTGCTTACTGCTTACGAGTTTCTGTCAACAATGTCGCTGCTACTGATTCAAATCAGTCGCTGAAGGACTACAGCCATGGGTCTCTCGCATTGACAAAGCTCGACACAATTCTGTTGTAGCACACGGAGCTCGCTAAACATCAACCACCTTCGCTTTTCAAGAGTTTGACGAGCAGGATATCTGCGGGAATGGTCAACTGAGGTATACAAAGATAAGTGATTGAGAATTCAGCAACACTGGGTGTTGTATGAGTCTTTCGAGATGCGGACAGGGTCATTCCTGAGGCAATTATTAGATAGAGTTTTGGGGCTCAAATTGAGGCTCTTCCAACTGCGACTGTGTAAACACATCTTGAGAGCTTCTTGTCTTTTCCAGCGCTTGATGCACATGCTGCTCTTCTGTTTCGTACTTCGATAGCACACCATCTGCGATCTTCAGGAAAAGCCCTCTGCAAGTTCCTAGGTCTTAGACGCTCTAGGAAGTGACTACTTCGTGCTCCATCCTAATCAGGGTGTGGAGGTAGGCTAACGGCCTGAAACGACATCACTATGCAGTCAAGTTTACGAAAAGCGCAAAACCATGCACCGTGATGCCCAAGAGGAGAGCTTTAGGAAGTGCAGATCGTGGGGAAAAGGTCCTTCAAACACGTTGGATCTACCCAAATAGTGGAACCGTAGGTACGGTCTGTCTCCTACACCGTCGTTGACCTTTTCAAACGTTTCTTCAGCTCCGTAGAGCTCTTAAAGCATGATCAGCAAGGAGACTACTGAATATTCCTGGTGGGATCTTGCTGTAGGAGGGATGGACAACCCACATCCTTGTTTGATGACGCCTCTGCTGATCGTCGATTCCAAGTCGAACAGCGGAGGCTGGGTCTCATGGATATTAAATACGCAAAGCCCCGATAGCTCGGCCTGAGTATCTACCATAGCTCTTTGTCCCTACCACTGCACATAGCATCAGTTATCAGCTACCATCATTCAAGATTTCAAAAAAGGCACGCAATAAGAAGCACAAAATGGCAGACAAAGTGTAAGGTTTTGACCCTTCCCTCACCTCCTCACTCAAGCTCCGAGTAGCATCAGAGACCTGACACCAAAACTTCATAGCACACAAAACGCACCTGATGTCGCAAAGGAGCCACTGCCCTCTGGTCGCAACCCGCTCAACGGCAACCCGGGCAACCAATTGAGCCAGCGCAACCCTTCAGACGCCAAATCAGAAGACGGCAAGAAAAAGGATGATAGAGATTCGAGTCTGAAGATCAAGATTGAGTTGGATTTGGATGTGGAGGTGCATCTCACTGCGAGAATCAAGGGTGATATTACTATCGGTCTTTTGTAAAGAGTTGTTGGAGCAAATTAACGATGGATGGAGAGGGTAGAATGACTAGTGTTGTAGATATAATGGACTATCTATTTGAGCGTACTCAATAGCTATGCATAATGAAGAGATCCGTCACGGTTAGGTATAAAACAAGTGACCATGTGTAACCGCACGCGCACATAATGTCCATCAAATGCATCGCGTCAAGAGAATGACATCACGGAGATTTTTCGGGGGTGCCAGAAACCATATTTTTGCGGATGCAACTCGAACAAATATTGAAAACATTGACAACCGTACCATAACATCAGTCTTTGTCCGGATCATGGTCTTTGGGATCCTAGCAGCCGTGGCAGCTGTGCCAGCCATCGTCGGCACCACCGAAGCAGTCCGACAAGGACAACGCCAAAATGCTCGCGAAGAACACCGAGGCCGGAAGTCAAATTTGACAATCACATTACCAGTTAGGAATTCCTACAGCGAAAGATTCGACGGAGCAATGGTTGTGTTGAAAGACAACAAACTGTACATCGATACCGAGCACTCTCGCCTCGGTGCCAACATGGCTCACCCGTTTTCTGGCTACTATCTACCTATACCGTGGATAGGCGACAGATGGAAGAAAGCAGGATTTAGAAATGGTGAAGGAATGGTCACTACCATCAGCGATGATCCACCGTTCTTAAACTGGGTGTATCTGGACAGCAACACATATGAGGTCAAACATGGCATTCGCGTCGAAGCAGAACCCCATCACGTTGGTCCCTGGGATTGCACACCCATTGATCGTCGTTTGACCTTCGAGGGATGGGAGGGCTTTGTTATTGTACAAGAAGATGAAGACAGTGATCTTTGGGCATTGTATTTCGATCGCGACGATGATGGTTTGAGAGGAGAAGGCAAAGTGGGCACGCAAGACAAGAGGATGCTTCTAGTCGAGGTGTCGAGGAAGGAGATGAGGAGGACTAAGTTGGTCTCGGATGAGGAGAGGATCACGCGGATTCGCGAGCAAGCGGACAAGGAGAAGAGGCGAGCACAAGCTGAACTCGAGGTCGTACCGGTCACACCCACAGAGGAAGAGTCGCCGCAAAAATCGAGCTCACAACCGCCAGAGAGCGTTGCGACAGGGACTGAGGAGTCCAAAAGCAAGGATCTGGAGGCTCAAGACGACGGTCTGGATACGTCTGTCAAACAAGGACTCTCAAAACTGGATCTATCACACACTGAGGGCGACGACAGCACTTCGAACAACAACGCCAGGTCGGAAAAAACAACCGGAGCTGGAATGACCACTCACCACGACAACGACTCGAGCGAATCTGTTCATCAGGCGTCATCACAGTCTTCCAGCTCATACCACACCGCGTGCTATGAAATATCTACCGAGACACAGACCACGACCACGACCTGGTGATAGACGATTTACAATCGAGAAATGCAACTTTCTCGCTATCTGTGGAAGAACACGTTATCTCTCAACCAAGTCCAGAATCAGCAAAAGGTCGCTCGCAACGTGACTTTAGGGCATCTACTGCGTATCTGGCTATCGGTCGTGAGCACTTGCCTTCGCTACCATAACGATCTCCCAAGAAGTCACCAAAAGATCTAATGTCTTCTTTCCAGGCCTCGCACCTTCCCAATGCATATATATCGTAATCCTTTGCGTACGTAAAAATTCGTGATAAGGAAGAAAATGGTTGTGGAGCGCAACACGAGATGTCCATACCAAATTTCCACCGTGCGCCTCCACCAAGCTTCATTCGGTAGTCGGCCGAGGCATATATAAGGCCATACTTGGCTCTGGTAGAAGCTTTTATAGTAGTCTAGACCGCTCAATCGTCAAAGAGGCACAGTCGAATGCTCTATATCAACAAGTCACCAATCAATTCAGAAACTACCTTTTCACTTCGATTCTCACCATCTCTCATAATTACTCCAAATCCAACCAATCTCGCAAGCATCAAAGACGTACAACACAATGAACACAACCACAACCAACATCACCATTTCAAAATGCCCCGACTTCTTGGAAAACCCACCCAACATGACCGACCCCAATTTCTGCGCCATGGGGTCCTGCGGCAACAATACAGCCATCATGCACATGTGCTGCAATGGTGCTGATGTAGTGCCTTATTACTACGACTCTGGCTTTCCTGGCGCTCACAACGAGACTTCTGGGTATGCGACTTGGTGTCATGTTGACAATCAGGCGGCGGTTCAGGCTTGGGAAAGTTGTGTGGATTCGTATCATGGGTTTGCTGGTATGTGTAATGTTGCCAGTGAGAAAAGTGGTGCTGGGAGGTTGGAGAGGGAGGTTGGTGGTGTGATGGGGTTGGTGGGGTTGGTTGTGTTGTTTCATGCTTTGTGTTGAGAGTGTTGGGACAGTCTCAAAGGGATGAAGAAGACATTGCAAGAGTCCGGAAGTGGTTGACTTGTGTTTGTCGATGTTCTGATGTTGGCTGGACGGGGCATTCTCGTGTTCTTCAGGCATGAGGACTCGCCTTCGTTGCTGGAAGTCATCAGAGATCTCCAAATATGATGGATGTCAGGAAGTGACACGCTATACAAGCGTCTGATAAAACATCGGGGAGATGGAGGAGCTGTACCGAGGAGCATTGATGAAGGAAGCCTTCAGAGGAAACTGGCAAGAGCATTGGAGCACAAAGAGACACCCAATACAACAAGACAAACAGTGAAGCAGCGCTCATTACGTGCTTTGCTTGCGAGACCACCACCACCTTTGATCCCTTGCTGAAGCATCTTTGAGTAACCATCCCTGGAATTCCTCGTTCCACTCGTGCGTCAGCTCAAGCTCCAATTGCTTCTGACAACTCATAGCAACGGCTCTGGAACCAGCAAATAGTGGATGATGTGTTTTGGCTCGTTCGTCACTTTGTGCCCTCATCGCAGTGTAGTTGTTGCCGAAAACTTCAGACAATACTTCGTGTAGCATCGCATCTTCTGTGAACTCTCCAAGCATGATCAACCCGGAAACTTCGACTGGATACTTGCCAAATGCAGCATCATGATAACACTCATCGACAGGACGAATTATGCGTTGAAGCGCATGTATCAGATCCTCGCGCTTCCCGGGAAAGTCAAGGTCTGCTGCTAGAGTCGTGTTATGATACTCTCTGAGTATTTCCGTAACACCGCATTCCTCTTCTACCAAGAATGCTGATATACCCGCCCGGCTGTAATCGAGGGCAAGATATGTTTGCGGCGGGTCGTCTGGGTCTTTCTGATCAGGTGTTTTGTAGACGTCAGGATCGCATTGCCCTTCGAG
>Ga0268251_10000237_pt1 | contig 19255 bp, 13 predicted proteins | sample AgamicAsMae_FD_200527 | JGI IMG/M metagenome (GOLD analysis project Ga0268251, IMG submission 200527) | Agave microbial communities from Guanajuato, Mexico - As.Ma.e (v2) (version 2) | ecosystem: Host-associated > Plants > Phyllosphere > Phylloplane/Leaf | place: Guanajuato, Mexico | collected...
CAGCGGCCCCCTTCCCCGCGATGTCGACCGTCAGAGAGCCCTTGAACGCCAAAGACAGGCCGAAGTGCGCCGTCGCGAAGAAGTCAAAGAGGACAAGCCTTTATCAGCTGCCGAAAAGCAGGCTGCCGCAAAAGCCGAATATGCACGCCTGCTCACCATGCGCTCGGGAGGAACATATGTGCCGCCCGCCAGGTTGCGCGCTCTACAGGCTGAGATCGGCAACGACCCACAATCCAGCGAGTTCCAGCGCATGGCCTGGGAAGCCCTCAAAAAGTCCATCAATGGTCTGATCAACAAGGTCAATGTTTCCAACATCAAGTACATCGTTCCCGAGCTGTTCAGTGAGAATCTCATCCGTGGCCGTGGTCTCTTCTGCCGAAGCATCATGAAGGCCCAGGCTGCCAGTTTGCCTTTCACTCCCATCTACGCCGCTATGGTCGCCATTGTCAACACAAAACTTCCCCAAGTCGGCGAGCTGCTGGTCAACCGCCTGATCGTACAGTTCCGCAAGGCTTTCAAGCGCAACGACAAGGCTGTCTGCCTGAGCAGCACTACCTTCCTAGCCCACCTGATCAACCAGCAGGTTGCTCACGAAATGCTTGCCGCCCAAGTTCTGTTGCTTTTACTAAACAAGCCTACTGACGACAGCGTCGAGATTGCCGTGGGTCTGATGAGAGAGGTTGGCCAACACGTCGAAGAGTTCAATTCGCAAATCGCCATGGCTGTCTACGATCAGTTCCGCAGCATCCTGCACGAAGCCGACATCGACAAGAGAACCCAGTACATGGTCGAAGTCTTGTTCCAAATCAGAAAGGACCGCTACAAGGATAATCCTTCGGTCAAGGAAGAGCTAGATCTTGTCGAAGAAGAGGATCAGATTACACACAACACTGGATTGGACGACCAGATCGAGGTTCAGGATGGCCTTAATGTCTTCAAATTTGACGCCGACTGGGAATCGAACGAGGAGGCCTATAAGAAGCTTAGGGCTGAGATTCTCGGCGAGGCTGACGGCAGTGACGAGGATGATGAAGACGATTCGGACGTCAGCAGCAGCGAAGATGAAGACGAGGAAGCCGACAAACAGGTCGAGATCAAGGATCAATCCAACACCGATCTGGTCAACTTGCGCCGAACCATCTACCTCACCATCATGTCTTCTGGAGGCTTCGAAGAATGTACCCACAAGTTGTTGCGCATCAACTTGCCCCCTGGACTGGAGCACGAACTTCCATCGATGATTGTCGAGTGCTGTTCCCAGGAACGTACTTACAACAAATTCTTCGGCTTGATTGGTGAGCGTCTTTGCAAGATCAATCGCATGTGGAACGAGCTCTTTGAAGCTTCGTTTGTCAAATACTACGATACAATTCACCGTCTGGAAACCAACCGTCTTCGCATCGTCGCCCAGTTTTTCGGCCATCTTCTCTCCTCGGATGCTATTGGCTGGCACGTTATCAGTGCTGTCCACTTGAACGAAGACGAGACCACTTCATCGTCACGTATTTTCATCAAGATCTTGATTGAGGAGCTTGCTCAAAATATCGGAATGAAAAAGCTGTCGGAGAGGATGAAGGACGATGCCTTGCTACCTGCGTTGGCTGGAATTTTCCCTGTCGACAACCCCCGCAACACTCGTTTCAGCATCAACTTCTTCACTGCCATCGGTATGGGTGTGTTGACCGAGGGTATGAGAGAATATCTCAAGAACATGCCTAAACCAACACTGCCTGCTCTGCCAGTCAGAGCTGCCAGCCGGAGTAACAGTGTTTCCAGCTATTCAAGCTACTCGAGCTATTCAAGCCGTTCTCGTTCCCCGTCTCGCACGAGAGGCCGAGCACGCAGCTACTCTCGCTCACCAACACCGCCGAGACGCTCAGTACGAGACAGATCTTACTCATACTCGCGATCGCCGTCTCGATCGAGATCCCCCGCCCCAAGACGCCGCTCTCCTTCTGCTTCTGTATCTCGTTCAAGGACGCCCGAACGCAGGAGAAGATACACATCGTCCGTCTCTCGCTCTCGTTCTCCACCCCCGAAGCGCGGCAAGGCTCGTGAAGACTCTCGTTCGCCGTCATATTCTCGCTCACGCTCGCCTCCTGCTCGTGGAGCTGCTCGAGCTCGAAGCTACTCTCGCTCACACTCACCCCCTGGCCGCAGAGTCCCAGCGAGAGACAGGAGCTACTCACGCTCAGCAACACCCCCTCGTAGACGTCGGGAGAGCTATTCTCGCTCACCTGCTCGCTCTATATCTCGTTCACGCTCTCCGCCACCGAAAAGAGCAGGAGCAGCACGTAGACGCTCTCCATCCAGGTCTATCTCTCGTTCGCCACCACCAAGGCGCACAAGATCTCCTGTCCGAAATGATCGCCGTGTCCGTCGTAACACCTCATCTCCAGAAGCATCGCGATCCAGATCGCCCCCTCGTCGCGCACGAAAAGCCAGTAATGCTTCTGCCCGCGGCCCTAAGCCTGCTGCTCCGAGCGCCGAGATGGATCTTAGTGATATCCATCCCAGTCGCAGGGGTCTGCTAGGCGCTGGCGGAAGGGCAAGGCCAACTGCAGGTGATTTCATCTGATAGTAAATAGCAATACCCGCTGCTTGAAAAGTAGCTTAAAATTAGTCATGATCATCAAATTCCAGGGATATCCTCTCTTCCTTGACGAAAACATCAATTCGAAGGAACACAAACATTCATTGCAACATTGTACGATCGACGTAGAAAAGCTGGACGCAAGATTGCCAAATCTCGAATGATTTTCATTGCTTTGGCGCTCATGCAGGTAGGGTTGTCAGCAAAGCAAGTGCACCCGTGCAGTCTGTGATTTTTCATGTTGCGTGACTCTCACATGCTTGTCGTACATCAAAGTCGGCGCGAAGAAGGACAAGGTCGCTGCTGCCGGCCAAGATCGTTATACACTTCTTTACGTATCATGGGTGAGCTTTATCTCTACTGTGTCGCCTTTCGAGTATCTTTTACTCAGGCTAAGCCATAACCAAGGCTGAGCTGATTTAATGTTGAGGCTATGTATGTCTTGTGTTGGTCTACAAGCGCCAATCCCATTTCGTTGAAGATCAGGCATGCCATGCAAAAGGCCATGAGACTTGACAGGGATGATCGCAGCAACAACTCAAGCCACCATCATTCAACATTTCTTGGTCTTCAAGGTTTGCCATTATGTTTGAAGATGCGGCTCCCCACGCCTTCGCTATCATTTGCGCCGGGCGGCTACCGATATGCAAGGATATGTTTGCGCTCGCCATAATGATCTTCGAAGGTTTCATGCGTTCCCAAGGACTCGCAACAAGCGAAATAGATTAAAGGGATATGGGATCGGATATTTCGGCCAGCAGGTCACTGAGCATCAACCCGCAGTTCGTATTCTCGGCCCACCCCTTTGACTGCGGCAATACTGAGAATCTCCTAAACAAAGTCGGCCGTTTTGGACCGCGGCGGTCGACAAGGCTGACTCTGACTCGATTGTGCGGAAACAACAGTGACAACCGCAGAGCTCACGATTTGAGTTTAGGGATCATCGAGGAAGAAGGTTTTGTTCCTGCAGCAGAACGAGACTCCGCTTTCCGCAACTTGGCATGCGTTTCAGATGCGGCTTCCACCACAACCCCTGGTCATCAAAAGGAGTTCATCTATTTCCTACGTACACATGAACAGGACTCAACCATGCCCTCGCCTCTCCACAGCATAGTTGTCAAGAAAGCGAAGCCCGGTCTCTTGCGTGCTCTGACCCACGTCTGGGCTCTGTGGCCGTAGCGCCGCGCCACATGGTTGTTCGGCCTTCTGAAACGCGGCAGCACTATACCATTGCTGGACTCCACTCCACTAAGGCAGGGGCTCCGCTAGAACGTCCATCCACACGACTCGGTCTTGGTCCAAACATCGTATCCACGATCCAAAGTAGGCGACCCACACCTCAAGTATAAGTATCATGTCTCCCAGACACACTCTCTATTCTTTCCTCCTAAGCTATCGCCTTCGACGTTCTTTGCAGTGCAAAATTTCCGGTCTCGTACCACCCACACTCTTTCTTCACCGTATCATCCTGTATTGATTGCAGCTGGGATACTTTCATTCTTTACCTTTGACACTTCGACTTCAACCGCACTTTCGCATCTTCGTACAACTAGCAATCTCTTCGAGAAACCATTTTACAAAACAACCAAACATGTCTTTCAAGATCGCCGCCGCAGCCGCTTTGGCTACCCTCGCTTCTACCGTCTCTGCCCACGGTCACCTGCAGAGCATTGGTGCTTCCGGCACTGTGTACGCTGGATTCAACAACTCCATCCTCTACTCAAACACCAAGCCTGACCTCATTGCCTGGTCTGACACCGTCAAGGACAACGGTTATGTCTCCGACTACACCAGCCCTGACATGATCTGCCACGCTGGTGCCGGAAACGCTGCGCTCGCTGCTCCCGTCAACGGTGGTGACACCGTCACCTTCAACTGGGATACCTGGCCGACCTCTCACCACGGCCCCGTTATCACTTACCTTGCTAAGTGCGACGGCGACTGTGCTGATGCCGACAAGGCCTCCCTCAAGTGGTTCAAGATCGATGCCGTCGGTATCGTTTCTGGAGACAGCAACACCGGTACCTGGGCTTCCGACAAGCTGATTGCCAACCAGTTCAAGTGGGACGTCAAGATCCCTGACAGCATTGCCTCCGGCAACTACGTTGCCCGTCACGAAATCATTGCCCTCCACAGCGCCAACAACGTTGGTGGTGCTCAAAACTACCCCCAGTGCATCAACCTCGAGGTTAAGAGCTCTGGATCCGATGTCCCCGAGGGTGTTGTCGGTACCGAGCTGTACACTGCCCAGGACAAGGGTATCTTTGTCAACATCTACTACCCTGGCTTCCAGGCTGATGAGTACGACATGCCCGGCCCTGCTCTCTACACTGGTGGCTCTGGTTCTGCCCCTGCCTCGTCTGCTGCCTCGTCTGCTGCCGCTTCGTCTGCTCCCGCCTCTTCGGCCGCTCAGACCAGCGCAGCCTACTCTGCTCCTGCCACCTCATCTGCCGAGTCCACTTACGCTACTTCTTCTGCCGAGGCCACCTACTCTACCGCTTCGTCTTCGTCGAGCGCTGCTGCTATCACCACCCAGGCTGCCGTTGTCTCATCTGCTGCTGCCAGCAACGATGGCTACGTTGTCACCACCTACCAGACCGACGTTGTCACCCAGTCCACTGCTGTCACCGTTACTGAGGGCGCTTCCCCTACTTCTGCTCCTGCAGTTTCCGCCCCTGCTGTCTCCGCCATTGCCTCTGCCATTCCCTCGTCGATCCTCACCAGCACCATTTCTGCCGGCATCCCCACTGGCACTGCTTCCGCTGGTGTTGCTAAGCCCACCAAGGCCCTCCCCGAGGGCACCACTCTTGAGGATCTCCTCTCGTGGGTCGAGTACCTCTTCGCTGAGAACGCCTCCAAGACTGCTTCCAAGCACCGCCGCCACGCTCGTGCTTTCCGCCACTAAGCGGCTCGCATACGCTTTTGACAAAGTATGTTGATGATCGGAGTACCGGGCTACGATTTATGTTCGGCTTCTTTACCCATTTTTTCTCTTCTTGATTGCTATACCATTATTTGTACACTTTAGATGTGAGCGATTGATTGGATTGTGTCCGCACTGCAGAGACTTCTTTCTATAGAACTTGATGAATTCGAATCTTGTTCGGGTTGTTCCTGGCTTGCCGGGACTGCTAGATTTGCCATATTCTGTGCCTCTTTGTTCTTGCCGTGTCAATGTGTCTGAGAATTTCCGGTCAAGCTTGGTTCAACAACCCTCGAGAGTGAGTAAATAGTGCCAGCCGTACTGAGTACGAGAGGCTCGGTGGCCGCGGAGGAGCGGACCGAGTCGCATGTACTAGCGGCAAGGAAGGTCAGAAACCTCAGGCACACTTTCACATCTCAAAAATACAATATGCGGACACCTATCGAGATATGTTTCTTACCGCTTTGACAGATGAACGGCGAGCTGCATACTCTGGCTTCCTGCCCTCATGCAAGCATTCGTAAGCCTTTTGCTTTCTTCTGCACTTAACAGCGCTTATAGGACAAGTGGAATGCACCTAAATCAGGATATCACGGACTTGGCAGCAGCAATCATCGCCCGCCAAGACTTTGAGTAATTAACGACTATCCAATATAGAGTGAATGATTGTCCACCAGTCGGGAATTGCATAGAAAGGGGAAACCCGTGAAAGTGGATTGGGCAAGATGAACAGCACATAGCAATAGGTTCTTGGCAGGTTGCTCGACACCGAGCAAACAGCTAGTGAACACCCGGGTATTTCTAGATGATTCGCGGCCTTTGCGGTCAGAGAGGGAGAGTGGCATGTGATGATTAATAGGAAGTGGGATATATAAAGCTTGAGAGGGGTGTTGTTTACTTTTGCTACACTCACCCTTCACTTTTCGTGTTTCTCTCCGTGAACCCCAAGCTCGCATTGTCCAGATCGTTTCTTCTCCTTTGCACCTTCCGTTCTTTTTGTTCGCTACAAGAAGGAAACAGCAATGTCTTTCTTCAAGAAACTCAAGAGCGAGTTTGAGGAGATGTTTGGTGATGATGACAAGAAGAAGGAAGACAAGCCTTCGCAGCCCGCTCAGGATGCAAAGCCCACCGAGAGCAGTGAGTCTTTGATCTTACCACTTGCACGGACTTACAGTGACTGACCTTTTCTCGTGCAGAGCCCGAGCAGACACGCGATGTCACCCAGCCCCAGTACTCCTCACCCGCCCCTACAAACTCATACGCCCAACATCAGCAACAGTCATACCCTCCTCAGCAGTACCCTCCTCAGCAACAGCAGCCCTATGGCCAGCCCAGCCCCAGTCACTACGGCCAGCCCAGCCCTGCTCCCTACGGACAAGCTCCTCCACCTTCAGGACCTCCTCCACCCCAGGCTGGTGGCCAGCTTCCTCCCGGCTGGGTCCAGCAGTTTGATCAACAGAGCCAGCGCTTCTTCTACGTGAACCAGGCTACTGGTCAGACCCAGTGGGACATGCCTCAGCATCCTGCTCCTCCCCAGAACCAGTATTCGTCACCTCCTCCTCCCACTGGTGGAGCTTACGGTGGTTACCAGCCTCCTCATGCTCAGGGTCAGTATGGTCAGCCCAATGCTCCTTATGGACAAGCTCCCCCTCAGGGCCAGTATGGCGCCGCGCCTCCTCAGGGCGATCAGTCTCGCGGACAGGCAAACTCCTTCTACGACAGCTACGGCAGTGCCATGCCTTCTGTTCCTCCTCAGGGTCAGCATGATACACGTGCCAACCAGTACTACGGCGACGTCGAGAACAAAGATAAGAAGAAGGACGAGAAGAAGAGCAGTGGCTATGGCGGTGCCATCGGCGGTGCCGCAGCTGGTCTGGCTGTAGGCGCTATCGGCGGTGCATTGATCCATGATGCTCTGGACGACTCGGACGATGAGAAGAAGCACGCTGCTGCCGCTGCACCCAGCTACGCACCAGCTCCCACCAACTACGCTCCTGTTCCCGACCCATCATACGGAGGCTACGGTGCTCCTTCCCAGGATTCCTACGGCTACAATGCCCCCGCGCCGGTCGCTCAGCCCTCTGGTTACGGTGGATCTGCCTACGAGCCAGGTCTGTACGATGACGCACCTCTGCCCGACGAGACTCGTTCTGGATCATCAGTGTCGAGCAGCGATCGCGAGAGTCTGGAGGAGAAGCGTGAGGAATTGCGTGAGGCGCAGGAGGAGTATGAAGAGGAGTACGCCGAGACGTACGATGATTAGGTGCTGTGTATCAGCCTTGCACGGTGCTTTGCTACAGATGGGTCGGCGTTTCGGTCTTTCTCCGCCCAGTTTCGATACTTCTCGGCCAGAGTCCGACCATTCTCGGCCACGTTCCGACAGTACTGATGGGAAAATGATCGCGTGGACTAGGAGGATCATGCAGTAGAATAGACCAGACTACGATTCTCATTGGGCTATTCATCTCATGACTCATTGCATTCCATGTCTTTTTTGCGTCTGTTTTGGTCCAGCAAGTGGTTGGCGGCGTCCCTTAAGGACGCCGATCGGGAAAATGCAAATCCAAGCCGTCATGAGCGGGCACAGCTGAACGGCAATTATCTTTCAGATCATCTTTCACCTTATTTTTGTTGACGCACCCCCTCTCACAATGACTCAATGCTAAGTCGCATAAGAATTCCACTCATGCTACCTCATTCGAACGTTCCAACCATCTCAAAGTCTACCTTGTTACGACAATCTACAAAACGTGTCACTCGAAGTCTGTTATCACTTCCCGACACTCTATCGCTGGCAACGTGACATTGGTCTAGTCGCGTGAAGCCTAATCAATCATCGATACTATACATCTCATCCAACAAGCTTTCCTGGAATTCGGAGGGGGTCAGGAAATAATACTCTCGCTTCATGGCGAAGGACACCAAGGACTTGGAGGCCGCCATCCATGACCAAACGAATCTTGTGCCGTTCAAGGAACGCATGATCATATTTTTCACCCTCGCGTTTTGCATGTTCCTATGCTATGTCGATCAAAACGGCATCACTGTTCTTTTACCCAGTATCGCGAGGGATTTGAACGCTGCCGACACCATCGCCTGGGCTGGTACCTCGGCTCTCATCGCAAATACTGTGTTCCAGGTCCTCTACGGCCGTCTATCCGATCTCTTTGGACGCAAGAAAATCTTTGTCGGGTGTATAATACTGCTGGCTGTCTCGGACTTGGTATGTGGCCTCACTCCCAACAAAGAGGTCCTGTATGTCTTCCGCGGTATCTCTGGTATCGCCAACGGAGGCATCATCGCGTTGGTCAACATGATCATATCGGATGTTGTGACTTTGCAGCAGAGAGGCAAATATCAAGGTATTATTGGATCGTTCATTGGATTCGGTAATGCTGCAGGTCCTTTGATCGCCGCTGCGTTCACACAGCACTCGACCTGGCGAGGTCTCTTCTACCTCAACGCGCCTCTATGTTGCGTTGCTGCCGCACTCGCTGCGTGGGTCTTGCCACAAAGTATGCCCAAGGTCAAGTTCAGAGAGACCATTGCCAAGATCGACTGGATTGGTCTCTTCTTCAGCACAGTCGCCATCATCCTTGTTCTCATCGCCATATCAGACGGCGGTCACGGCACACCCTGGGATTCTGCAGAAACCATATCCATGCTGGTTATAGGCGGCATCTGTGCGGTGATCTTTGTCATCGTCGAGTGGAAGTTTGCCAAGCTACCCATGATGCCGCTGGAGATGTGGCAGAACCCGTCTGTGGCGTGCATGTTGGTTCAGTCCTTCTTCCTCGGCATGAACTACTACTCCCTGCTATACTACCTGCCATTGTACTATCAAAATGTTGGTGGTTACAATGTTATGGAATCGGCAGTCCTCATCCTCCCTCTGGTCTTGGTACAATCCGCAACCTCTGCCCTCGCAGGCCAATACATGTCCTTCATCGGCCATTATATCGAAACCATCTTTATCGGCTTCGTCGTATGGACTCTAGGCTCAGGATTGTTGATCTCTCTCGATGCCGATTCACCCATCAGCCACATTTGCTGCTTCATCATTTTCGTCGGCTTTGGCGCTGGCTGCACATTCCAGACGACCAATACTGCGATGCAAGCACATTGTCCCAAATCACAGCGTGCGATTGTTATTTCGAATCGAATGCTATTGCGTCAATTGGGTGGTGCAGTGGGACTGGCCATTTGCTCGGCCATCTCGGGCAATGTCCTGCAATCGAGTCTGCCACCGCAACTGCAGTATATCGCCGACTCCACGTTCGCTGTGCCGGACCTAAATACTGTCAGCGCCGCCGATCGAACGAGTATCAGTACCGCCTATGCAGAGGCAAGCCGCACTGTATTCATCTTCTGCGCGGCGACTGTCGGCGTAGCTTTGTTACTTACTATCCCTATCAAAGACAAAGGGTTGAAGAGAGAAGAAGACGTCGTGGAAGAGAAGATCCGCGAGGCAGAAGCGGAACAAGCAGGTCAGAACCTCGAACATGAGAACAGTGCCGAGAAGAAGAAGCCTAGTCTCATCACACGATTCAGGACATGGCGAGATTCATTGGTCAAGACCGATCCGATCATCCCCAGTAGAAAGAGTTCGTCTGTACAGCTACAGAGTTTGGATACAGAGCAAATCTCTCCAAACTCCTTGTCCAAAAGTTCTTTAGATCCCAAGTAGATTAGATGCTGTCATGATTTAGCATAGAAGATAATGTCATTTTCACCAAAATAATCAAATTCAACTTTCCAAGTCTCTTTCTCTGTGTATCCTCAGACATCGTAGGCTTTGTAGGGACCAGTATTGAGGGACCACCCATCCGCCTTCTCAATCTTCAAATCCTCCAGTGCGATGTCATTCATGGTTCTCACGTTTATCGGTCGAACTGGAGCCTTGAATTTAGGGTGCAGGTCTACTCTGTTGACCACGTCGACTCCACAATTGCCACAGAAACCGTGATATGCTCGTTCGGGACCGAATAGGTAGTTGGTCAGTTTGTCTTCTGTGCCCAAGAGGTTGACGGAGGGTATAAGCGGGTAGATCCACATATCTGCATTCTATTTTCCTCACAGTGTCAGTAAAGCAAGGCAAAAGGGAAATTGGAGGAACGAAGGAAAAGAGAGAACGTACACGAGAGCAGAAACTGCAGTTGCAAGTCTTGACTTCTTTGATCTCTTCACATACGACTGTATACTTTATGGCTTGACAGTGACAGCTTCCTGTGTAAAGCTTCTGTCCTTGAGGCACTTCTGGTCTTTGGTCTGGAGAGAGGTCGAAAGGGCGATAAATTGGTTCGATGTTTGCTCGATCCGTCGTGCTAATCTCGAGACTTTCGGTGTCTACTGAGCCATGCTTGAAAGTATTGATCTAGTACGTCTGTTAGATCGGAGAAGTCGTTGATAGTAGAAGGGCGAATTACATTGACAGCGAGGAAGTTAAGCTTTGCCGCTTCGACCAGTACGCCAGAACCACACGTTGGACAGAACTATATATGTTAGAAGCATGCGATTATTGTATCGTCAAGCAAAGACTGCTCACTTTGTGCTCAGCGACTCCATTACCGAATGTGTAAGTCTTGAGGGTGCCCTCGCCGGCTTCGACCTTGAAATCAGAAGGCTTCTCGGGCACTGCAAAGAGATACCCTTTCTGAATTCATGTCAGAGTCTCTAAAAAGTATCAACTGATATGAGTCGCTCTTACTCTGCTGCAGATACTGCAATTGCACACTCCAGCCTTCTTGATTGGTGCAAGAGCGACGGAGAATTTGAAAGCGCCACAGTGGCAGTTTCCATAATATGTTTGCTTGGTCTCTGTTTCTGCCATCGTCGACTGTGTTTTCCGTGAGTCGGTGTTATTTCATCACGAAGTGTGTTTGAGGGATACGCTATTCTTCTATATAAATTGAGGGGTCGACAACGGGTTTATTTCCGGAGTGCTTACGGCAGGTAAGTGGCTGACGATAAGACATTCCTTCCGAGGCACCACCTTACCAAAAGAGCAGGTGCGACACATCTGACGCTTCCGCTTTACAGAACACACACGAAACAACGATGATTTGAAGTTCTTCGTAAATAGCACTTGAAAAGCATTGCATATATTCACACATATATTATACCCATTCACTCAAAGCAAAGAGTTCAAATCCAGTGCCTGCACGTGGATCTCGAGCTCTTAGTCCTCGAACTTTAGCAACGCAAGTCGGGCTCCCGCGTTCACAGTTTCGCCAGGAGCGACCAACAGCCTCTCAACCTTTGCAGCCTTCTGATCCGGTGGAGCGTTCACGGAGATTTCCAGCTTCATTGCCTCGAGGATCGCTATCGTCTGACCAGGCTTGACAGTCTGTCCTTCTTCCACCATGACCTTCCACACGTTCGCAGCGACAGGCGAGTCGATAGTGGTGTACTTGGGATCTGTCGGTGTTAGCAGGTTGTATGATTAACACGATTCAAAATACTCACCAGCCAACAAAGATTCGATTGTGCTGTCATCGACCTTGTTCTTTGCCTTTTCTTCTCTCCACTTGGTCAAGCTTTCGTTTTCTGCTTTGGTCATTTCTGCTTGGGCGATTGCTTGCTTCGCACGAATGTTTTTGACTTCCTCTGCTGTGTCTGTCAATAACTTGTTGTGTTCGGCCATGTCAAACTCAATGTCCTCCCATTCGAACTTGTATCTACCACTGCGGAAGTCTGCAAGCAACACATCTAGCTCTTCCTCGCTGACTTGATAGTATGTCAACAAGTCAAAGTCTTGGAAGAGGTAAGGGCGTGAAGGAGAGAATCCTTCCTTCCAACCTAATGCGTCGAAAATGGGAATCGTGCGTCCGGTCATCTGGTAGCCACCTGGACTGTCGACTGGGTAGATACTCATGCATGAACCACCCCAGCTGACGGTGCCTTCAGGCGTGAAGACTCGACTGGGATTGGCTTTCGGGCACGCCATTCGCTGGCGAGGATCGACTGGCAGTGATACCGTGTTGCCTGCATAGAAGCCAACTACGACAGCCATAAATTGGCCATTGAGGAAAATGTCTCGCAATTGATCCGATGAAAATGCGTTGTTTCTGGCAACGAAGTCAAAGTTACTGGGAAGGTACGGCGCATGAGGCCGCTGCGTCTCCATGTATCGCTTCGTCGCTTCCTCCTGTGCTTTTGACTCAAACGAAAGCGGGAGGCGGAACTTGCGGCATGGCACTTTGACAGAGCTGAGATCTCCCAACTCATCTTCCAGACCTTGGAGATGTGCTACCAACTTCTCTCTCTGAATCTTCAGACCATTGTAGAAAAGGGTGACACTCGTACAGCATGATACAGTATTGTTCAACCAATCAGGATTCGAAGACCGAATCGCTTTTTCAAGCGCTGTCGTTCGGCAACGATGGTTCAGATCAAATTGTTCGTCGCCATACTCGACAATGAGATGGTCGTCACCGCCTTGTCGATACCTGACCTGAGGCTGTCGGCCCTGCTGAGACCTCTCCCAGACAATGGCCTTGCCAAAGTTGCCAGATGGTTCGAAAGTGGAATCGAGCGGCTTTATGTCTTCAAGACTGCTGTTGTTCTTTACAGCTCTCTCAATAGACTCAACGAAATGATCATTTTGCTTGCGCAAAAATAGCGCTTCTTCCAAAGATACTCTTTTGTACTTCAAGGTGTCTCCAGACTTCAACTGACCTAGCTTCCACCATTCTGCCCGGATAACGGTTGTACTGGAGACAAAGCCACCAAAGTTCGGGCAGTCTACTGGGAAGAGACATGGATCGTCACCTGTCCAATTCAAAGCGCCGATAGGATATCCGTACTCGACTAGGTTCGAAGGATGGGCACCGCCTTCGCCGCCGTCTTTGCGGGCCCACTTGGGCACCGGTCCGATCAGTCTGATAGCACTACGACTGGCGTTATGCGAGACTTTCCAAGTAGTCGTGTAAATCATCTCAATGTCTTCGGGGAGCAGGTATCCCACATCGTGTGGTCCTACCATGGCCATTATCTCCCACTCGCTAGTGTAGACAGGCACCAGGGTCTTCGGTAAGCTGATGCTCGAACCAGAGATAGAGTCAGGAATATCGTCGACAATAGCCAGCAGATCACCAGGTGCGAGCTGGCGCCCTTGGTAACCACCGATGGCCACGATTGGAGAGGTCGACTTCGATCCAAAGTACTCAGCTACTGTGGGGAAACCACCGTAGACTGCAAGATAAGCCCTACAACCGTATCCTGTCGTCTTCCCGATCTTAAGTTTCTGTCCAGCTTTAATGTGGTAACGCTGCCACATCGAAAATGGTTGGCGATCAAGTTGGGCATCCATTGGGGCACCCGTCAACGCAACTACTGCCGGACGTACAAAATGCAGTTCAGGACCACTCAACGTTATTTCCAAAGCTTCTGTAGTCGAATCGTTGCCAGCAAGGATGTTTGCTAGCGAGAAGGCAATCGAGTCCATAGCGCCAGAATGAGGAATACCCTTGCCGACTGTCGGTCTAGCTGGCAAATCTTGTATGAGAGTATAAGCGCCTGCAGAGATAACATCGATAGCAGCGGGACGGAAGTCGAACGAGTCCAAAAAGTTTGTCAAGGTGTTGCCAGACTTGAAACGATTGTCTCGTATGATTTCTTCCAGGAAGTCGAGATTGGTGGGTGGACCACAGATCTTAGATGACGAAAGAAGAGAATGCATGCCTTCTATGGCTTCCTTCCTCGATGGCCCATGGAACATGACCTTGGAGATCAATGGATCGTAGTTTGGGGTGATCGTGGCGCCTGTATGTACCCATGTGTCGATGCGGACTCGATCGTTCTGTTGCTCTGGCCAAGACACAGACTGCAGCAGACCGGGAGAAGGGGCAAAATCACGCAGAGGATTCTCTGCATACACTCTGACTTCGATAGCGGAACCTTTGGGCGAGGAAGGCTGCATCTGCTTCAGGGAGCCCGCTTCCAGTCCACCTCGACCCTTGAGTTGAGCGTCGGCTTGCTCGAGCATGAGTTGTACTAGATCAACGTCATAGCAAAGTTCGGTTATACCATGCTCGACCTGAAGTCTCGTGTTCATCTCCAAGAAGAAAAAGTCTTCAGATTCGTCATCGACGAGGTACTCGACGGTACCAGCAGAGCCATATTTGATCGACTCCGCAAGACTGACAGCCGCATTGCCGAGCTTCTCTCTCAAGTCGGGATGTTTCTCGACAAATGGACTGGGACACTCTTCAATGACCTTCTGGTGGCGTCGCTGGATGGAGCATTCTCTTTCGCCAAAGTGTATTGCTGACCCTTGGCCATTACCGAAGACTTGCACCTCAATGTGTCGAGAGGCTGTATAGTACTTCTCGATAAACAACCCCGAGTTCTTGAACAGGGTCTTGCCTCTCGATTGTACCTTGTCGAAGCCAGAGCGAACCTCGTCGACATTATGACAAGTCACCAAGCCCATGCCTCCACCGCCACCGGTTGCCTTCAGCATAACAGGAAACCCGAGTTTCTCAGATGCTTGAACGGCATCTCCAGCGCTTTCCACAAGACCTTTGGTTCCTGGTACGATAGGCACGCCAGCTTTTTCGGCTAGGTCTCGTGCTACGTGCTTCACACCAAATGCTTCGATTGCTTCCGGACTTGGACCTACCCAAGCAATACCAGCATCTGCGACCTGTCTAGCAAATTCAGCATTCTCGGACAAGAATCCATATCCAGGGATAATGGCATCGACGCCCTTCTGCTTTGCGATTGCGATTATGTTTTCACCGTCGGTATATACGGTCGAGTCGTTGCCAGTGAGCAAGACGGCCTCGTCCGCAGCTGTTACATGGCTGCTAGCTGCATCTGCTGCTGAGTAGATTGATATCGTACGGATGCCGAGAGCTTTTGCTGTCCTGGTGATGCGGACCTGTGAGAGATGTTCTCGTTAGGTAAGTATTCCACGCCTCTCTGCCAAGCAGTGTGGGGTGAGTGATATAGCCGGTTACGTACCGCAATTTCACCTCGATTGGCAATTAGTAGGGTCTTGAGTTTTTCCATTCTGATCTATGTCAAAGAACAACCATACTGACATTCGAGAAGGACGATATATAGTCTTTATCTGCATGGTCTCCTCATCGTCGGCTGACCACATGTGGCTGGGCAGATGAGGGGTCAACCTTGACATTACTGATGTTGGGGTAGATGTCGATCGATGATAAGCCTCCAAACAACCCCACCTTGATGACATGGGCATGAATGACCTGGACCTGAAGGTGGAAGGTCCTACCCTCCATCCTTCCATTCATCCGTTCACCTTCACATCTCAAACCATTCAGCATTGACTGCTTTCTCTCACAAGTATCAAAACCACCATGCCTCCAGTCAGCAAGAAAGTACATATCAACGTAGACCTAGGCGAAGGCTATGGCAATTTCAAATGTGGACCGGACGAGGAGCTAATCCCTCTCATCGACCACGCAAACATCGCTTGTGGTTTCCATGCAGGAGATCCTCTCATTATGAGCAACACAGTCAGGCTGTGCAAGCAACACAATATCAAGGTCGGAGCGCATCCTGGACTACCAGATATACAAGGTTTCGGCAGACGAGAGATCAAAATGTCACCAGAAGAAATCACAGCAATGATCACCTACCAAGTAGGAGCTTTGAAGGGCTTCCTGGATGCCGAGGGTGTACCTCTACATCATGTGAAGCCTCACGGAGTACTCTATGGCATGATGTACAGAGACCGTGAAGTATGCCGGGCGGTCTATTCTGGTGTCCCGCCGAATGTGCCTGTTTTCGGTCTTGCTGGCACCCTTCATGAGGAGGTCGCAAAGGAGCTCGGCTTGCCGTTCGTTGCCGAACTATATGGAGATGTGAAATACTCGAAGGATGGCACTCTGGTTATCGATCGTAAGAAAAAGTAAGAGCAATGCGAATTCCGATTCTCTGACTAATGAGCTAATGCAACGCACTTAGGGCTTGGACGCAAGAGGAGACAGCAGCACACATCAAATCACAGCTAGAAAACTCCTCAGTCATCGCGGTTACAGGAGAGGAAGTCGAGCTGCCGATTGGTGATAACGAGGTCTCGCTATGCTGCCATTCTGACTCCCCTGGCGCCGTGGACATAGTGACTGCTGCTAGGAAAATGGTGGATGAGTTTAACAAAAAGCACCATAGTTCCGGATAGGTGTATACGAAGAAAGACACAATGTCAATTCTACTGATGACGTTCAAGAGAGCAATGATGATGGTATCTAGTATAGTACATTTCATTGGTAACGTATATGCAAGGTGTTTCGTGTTTCTCGTGCTTGTTGACCCTCAGGTCATGTCAAGGAGTCATCGGTATCGACCGCCTTCTAAAAGTTCATCAATCTGGCGTACAGCCGTCTTGACCCTTTCTCGTGTGTCGGCGTCAACATCTTCTGCCAACGCACGAACTTTTTCATCTATACCGAATGATGCCAGAGTACGAGCTCTAGCTTTAGCGTCCTCTCTATCAGCGGCACTGTCCACCCAGGTCAGGTTGATGATGGCCCAGACAGAGGCTACGCGGATGCGACGGTCAGCATGAGAGAAGTGTGGTAGCCAAGCAGTCAGGAGTGGAGTCTGTGCTATCAGCTGTTGGCGATGTTTGGACGATCCTCCGGCCACGTGAATGATGACACCAAGAGCAGCGTTTATCAATTCCGGTGGCTGCCACACAGTATTTGACTGCTGTGACTGAGGTGAATACACATGGTCTCTCTGAGCGTCAAGTGGCGAATTAGGCCGGTATACGACAGGTCGGAGTTTGTTGTGAAGCATCTCGAAGAGCCGGTCTGCACCCAGAACACTGTTGAGATGCTCGATCATGGCAACATTGTCATCGCCATTGATCAGGTTCCTGATAAAATCTAGCGCTTGTTCTTGCACCAGCATGTCGTCGTGTTTCGCTTGGACTGCCGGATCGTGTTCGTTCTTACGAAGCAAGCGTAGATGTGCTTTGTGGTTAGTGTTGCCCAGCGTTGTTCTGAGCCCACTGGATTGATAGCGTGTGCCATTGTGATCCATCAACACTTCTCCGTCTTCATCGTCATCGTCAGCGTCCTCGTCATCCTGCTCGGCCCAGTCCATACCCATCATATCAGACGCGTTAAGCAGATCTACTTGTTCACCTGCAGCATTGCTACTGCCAAGAGTCATCGAGTGGCCCGGCAGGGGTGTTCCATTGACTGCCTGAATGAGCCAACCAGTTCCTAGCTGCTCAAGACATTCGACTTTCATATCCTTCGGAGAGTTGAGGACAAGGTGTTTGAGAGCCCAGAGGGAGGCTTGGCGCAGCTTAGAATTGGATCGCTTTGCTTGCTCACATAGTGCTGTGACAACTCCAGCGACGACAAGATCCTGCAAGATCAGCATTTGTGTGTCAAAGAGTTGAGCAGAAGTTCTCACCTGGCGCATGGGGCTAAATTCAAGAACGAGGTTGCAAATGACATTAGTAGCAGCGATCTGAACCTCAATGTCGGGAAAGGCCAAGAGAGCATATATAGGTTTGGTTATGCCAGCGTCGATAAGCGCTGTGCGTAGTAGGCTGACAGACCTTGAGAGTGCTGTAGCAGCATGGCAGGCTGCGAGCAGAACCGGTACTGTGTTGCCGTTCTTGCTAGGAGTTGTCGATGAGTCAAAGGCGCTGATGGGCGCAAGCGAGTCGATGAGATTCGAGATGATACCACTGTCGATGACTGCTTTGCGATTGACATCTTCTTTCTCGGCGATGGCGGCGAGAGCGTCTAACGCGCCTGCTCTACACTTCATGACATGCATGACTTCAGGAGCAAGACCATCGGGTCCCAGTGTAGCGGATGGGGTGGGGGATATTTGTGTATCTGAAGCGTGAGAATCTGCCGACCACATTGGCCGTGCAAGAGTGATGGGGTCAAACGACTTTCTGAATAGTTGGGACACATGTTTGACTGCACCAGCGTCCAGAGCAGCTTGCTGAAGCTCAGTGCTATTCTCGATGAGATGGGCTAAAACCGCGCAAGCGTCTTCTTTGACGACTGACAGGTCCTGCCCAAACGAGGTATCTAATGAATCTTGAACAAGCTTGACAGCAATGGGAATTGCAAACAAAGCCATCTGTCTTTCTCTTTCTCTTGATCTGGTGAGGGTGTCGGAACGGGGAGCGGCGATGTCTGCATCGAGAGCATCATTCAGAATGGCTAGAAGGCGGAGAGCGGCCAGACGACAGCTGGGATCTTGCTGTGAGCGAGCAAGATACATGAGCCAGACGCAGATAGGTGAGTTCACAGACACGTTGGTGGCAGAGTGGTCCGAAAAGAGTCTGGAATTTATCAAAGCATGGTGGCCGAAAGCAAGGGATTTCTGTAGAGGAACCATGACTTTTGGGAGTAGGGCATCGACGGGAACAACATGAGCGGACTTGCGGTATTGATGGTGGCTAAAATCGGGAGCATGCAGAGGGTCCGAAGGAGTGGCATCTGATGACTGGGAGAAAATGCGCCTCAGATCGTCGGAGAAGATAAGACGGTGGGCTCGGTAGGTTGAGTCGCGCACGATACTTGAGACAGCATTGATAAGTGCAGTGGCATCAAGCTTGTTACAGATGGAGTGAGGACTTCTGTGGTAAGCGAGAGCAAAGCTAGCGAGGTTAGAAGCGAGGGCATCCAGAATGCCATGCTGGACCAGAGTTGAGGCGAGATGATGGGCGTGACCACAACATGTTGCCAGCAGAGTCGAAGTCAAGGCAATGTGCTGTTGCTGGATTGAGG
>Ga0268251_10000238_pt1 | contig 19223 bp, 8 predicted proteins | sample AgamicAsMae_FD_200527 | JGI IMG/M metagenome (GOLD analysis project Ga0268251, IMG submission 200527) | Agave microbial communities from Guanajuato, Mexico - As.Ma.e (v2) (version 2) | ecosystem: Host-associated > Plants > Phyllosphere > Phylloplane/Leaf | place: Guanajuato, Mexico | collected...
GTGACATGCAGTGTGCCCTCACGAGGGTCAATGTAATCCACATTGGCAACCAATTGGCGATCGGCAGTGGAGTCGCTAATGATGTTGACGGCTTCGCGGAGGTATTCGGGTGCGGTGGGGAATTGGAGGAAGGAGAAGACGGCATCGAGGGCTTGGGCGCGCAGCTTTTGTACGCCGAAGCGGGTGGGGTCGAGGGTGCGCAGGCGCGACCAAGGGATCGTTTCGCTGTTGCCGTAATCGATGTAGACGACCTCGGAAGTCTTGTTTTCGCGGTCATTGCGGCGGATGCGGGCGCGGTACCATTCGTTGTCTTCGCTGAATCTGGCAGACACGAAGTCACCGGCCTTGGGGGCTTGTTCGAGGGGCTTGTTGGCAGATGAGGAAATGTGGAAGGAGCGGAACGAGTTCATGAGGTCGGTCACTGCCGAATAAGTTAGTAAGGTTTGCGGTAAAACAAGAAATCATTGACTTACAAGCTGCTGTGCCGGTTCCAATCTCCTGAATTTTGATGCGTGCGTTTGTGGAGTCGATGTTAGTGACCACAACATCTCTGTAGTCCTTGCGGCGCTCGACAGGAGCATCGCCGTTCTGACCGGCAGCACTTGCAGAAGCGTCGTACACCTCGCCCTCCTCGGCGACGTCCTTCGAAGGGTCCCAGTCGTGCCACATGCCACGTCTGGCCTCCTTTGCCCTTTGCTCGGCAGCGAAGAGCTCGTTTGCGTTGCCCGACTTCTCTGCACTATAGGCGTGGACCGAAGCAAGACCCTCCTCGACGAGCAGCTTAGCAAAGCTCTCACGGTTGATGTACAGCTGACCAATGAAGCCTCCAACCTTGTCAGTACCCTCAACGTCAATCTCGACATCGCGTTGCTGGCATCTGCGGTTTGCGAACTCATGGGCCTCTTGACCGAAAGGCTCACCCTTCTCGCTGGGGTTGCGAGCTGAGCGAGGTGCGCTGATACCGGACAGAACAAAAGTGAGTTTGGCGTTCTCGCGAGGAACCAAGACGGTAAATCTACTTCCGCTCTTGACAAAGTCGACAACAGCAGGAACCTTTCTTTGGCGCGACAGAAGAGTGAGTTGACGCTTGGCCTGATCGACGGAAGCGCTGTAGTCGACATATTCGGTCTTCTTTGGGGGCTTGGGGTTCCACATTCCCTTGCCAGCACTCTGTGCAGCCTCCTCGGCGGCAAGAAGCTCATCGTAGATAGGCGAACGATCAGTATCATCCATGCGGTGTCTGATGACGGAGGCGTATCCCTGCTCAACGAGCTGAAGACCCACGTTCTCGTCGTTCAAGGTGACAGTGGCCATCTCGCGCTCATCGAAGCCTTCAGTGGCTGGTCGCTTGCCATCGATGGTAACCTTGACATGCTTTCCGATCAGACGCTTGCGCAAGAACTCCTTAGCCTCAGCACCGAAGGGTGATTGCTTGGGGTCTGAAGGCTTGGGTTGGCGAACACTGCTGAGATTGACACGCTTCTCGGCTCCAGCCTTGTTGCGCAAGTAGAGAGTATCGGCAGAGAAAACACGGCTAACGGTAGCTTCAATTTGACCAGTACCAGCAGATCTTTGCGAGACGTGACCTTCAAACAGACCAAGCTTGTTATCCCTGGCGTGACGTTCGGCCTGTCTGAGCTTGGCCATCTCGGAACCAAGCCATGTCGAGTGGTGATCGGTGCAGCGAGCGAGACCCGCCTTGAGGAGGAATTCGGCGATGCTACCCATGGGGTGTCTGACCTCTCCGACCAGAAGGTTGTTGGGAGAAACACCAAGGATGCGGACCTGGACGCCACGCTGCAGCAGTCTCTCCTCGACGAAGCGGTGAGCCTCGGTACCGAAGGGCTCTGCGGGCTGCTCTGACTGGTCTGAAGGGTTGATTCGCTTGGTAGCAGGAGCGCGGACACCGGCAAGCAAAACGATGGTCTGAGTGTGCTTTGTGGGCTGGACCAACAAGCGGCAGATGAGACGGTCTGCACTCAGGACACGTTCGACGATGGCGTCAATGGGCTGACCCTTGTAAGCTTCTGCGAAGGCCCTTGGGTCTGACAGGTCGTGAACGTTGTCGATGCGTTGTTGGTTGGAGTTCCAGATGCCCTTCTCGTCAACCTTGGCGTGGCTCTCGAGGGCTTGCAACCTCTCGAGTAGCTCGGTGCCTTGTGGTGTGTCCTCCTTTTTACCAGCGTCATCTCTCAGTTTGACCAGACCCTCGCGTACGACGAGATCGAGCAGATGTTGGCCGCTTTGCAGAATAATGACACCGTAGTCGCGAGGTGAAGGCGTGGGGACATTGTAGAGGACGCTGAATCGAACAACCTTGCCGACGCAGAGCTTGCGGACAAAGTCTCTGGACTCGAAAGCACCAGGTTCGTCGCCCTCTCTACGTATCCTAGGAGCACTGACAAAGGCCAAGCTCAGGGTGCGTTCTTGAGAAGGATTCTTGATGTTGTGGAGAACGAGGGTATCGCCAGAGAGCACGCTCTTGACCTTAGCCTCCATGAGAGCCATGATGAAGTGGTGATGGGTGATTGCAAAGATGTATAGATTGGGGCTGTTGGCGAATTGGATCAGTAGGTGTTTTGGAGAAGATTGAGTGGCAAGTTGAGAAGAGCAGTGTGGACTGTGGCCAGGGCTTCGAGGGGTCTCGTGCTCACCAGTGGGGTGATCGCAAGCAGCAGAATGCAACCTAGTAAAGAATCAATGCCTTGTGTCGAGGCCTAGTCTTGCAGAAGAGCAGCTGTACAGAATAAAGCAATTGCTCGAAGAACAGAAAGCTGTGATATACAGAAACTCGGAGGGTTCAAGGAGGCCGAGAAACATCGAGACAGCTGGCGCATGTGGGGTGAGAGAGCTCCGACAAAGTCAGTGCGCCGCTAGGTAATTCGAGACCCCTTCATCTTCGCTGTTCCCTGCCCTTCGATCATTCCATCACATCCCAGATAGCAAGAGCGTGTGGTGTGAGTCGATTAACGCTTCCGGAATCAAGGGGTTTGAGTTTGTTGTTGTCAGAGTAAAAGTTGAACAAGCATAGCAAACGTGTACAAGGCAACACACGTCGAGAAGCATATGCATTGTCACCGCGAGCGAAGCCTAGGATTCAGCATATCCAGGCACACACCGCTGCACATAAAGGACAAGCAACAAATTCTATAGTCATTGTTTCTTTGATTGATCGTCATCTGTACAATTCCAAAAGCACGTCGAGGACGGCCATTCCAATACTACTACTCATTCCTCATGTTCAGGACATTATAGACGTATAGCTTACGAAGCAATACCAATGACACCTGTATATCATATCACATATCAGCATGTTTTCAACCTAGATCCAGGTCAAAGCGGAAAGACTTACCGCAAGCAGGGCGGGGACCAGCGTTACCAGTCTTCTTGCTCTCCTCGTGGCCACCCTTGCCGAGGTCGTCGGTGCCAGCGTGAACAACGATGGTGCGGCCGAGGACGCTCTCGGGACCGATCAGCTTGATGAGCTTGTCGCTGACAGAGCCCTTGGCGTTGCCCTGGCCGTCAGTCTTGAAGTTGCCCAAGTCACCGACGTGGCGCTCCTCATCCTCGGGGGCACCGTGGGTCTTGCCGTGGGGGTTGACTGCCATGTATGAGCGTCTGATCTTTCTGATATCACTTTGTCGAGCAAAGGGACTCACAGTGAGGGCCGGCGGAGGTGCAGCCGTTGGTGTTGTCACCGAAGGCGTGAACGTGCATACCACGCTCAGCGTTGGCATCGTGGCCGGTGATGTCCCATGAGATGGTGGTCTCGGCACCCTCAGAGGCCTGCTCGAAGGTAACGGTACCGGAGACCTTGGAGTCTCCACGGAGGACGGCAACTGCAAGTCTTGTCGTTAGCCTCTGTTGAGCTTGCCGTAATACACAGCGAGTTCCGAGCTCTGAGCGTCGAGCCTGTTGGCTGTGAAACCAAAGGTAGCATGCGTGCAGATCCTAGGACGAGACACCACAGCTTCTTTAAGGCCATTGGACAGCCGTTGGCTTCCAAGGCCACCTTGGTGGACTAGATATGCGTGGAAGCTGCTCTTCTTCTTTGCCTGACCCCGCTTTTGCGACTGCGAGCTCGAAACAGGCCGAGTAGAGGACTTGACTCCTCTCGTGTGTCTGAACGTACCTGCTTTGACCATTTTGATTGATTTGAAGCTGTGTTTTTGGCTTTGTATCAAGAGTTGGGGTTGGAGGTTGAAGATAGGTTGCAAGTGGAAGGCGTGCTAATTGAATGCCAAGTCCGCAGCCCCGCTCCTACCTCGTCAGAGAGCTTCACGACCCCTGCTCTTGACGGCTCTTTCCTAAGTCCGAGGAGGTGCTTCGTAAGAATTCGCTCGGCTTCTGAGATAGGTACGTCAGCCAAACAATCGGCAAACAAATCAGTTTTCCGCATCGCCAGCTGAGAGCGATGGGATAGACGCAAATGTACGCTTTTCATTGTTTGTCATATCACATGGAAGGAAGCTCGAATTGATAAAATCGACAACGGGGTATTTATTTTTGTTGTACGTGAAAAAGAAAAGTCATGTCGCGGCAGTCGTCATATGCACATCGCCCAAACCATCGTCATATTAAAAAATTTAAGCCTTCTGGAGCTTCTCCTTGAGGATATCCTTGAGGGTGACGGCGTCAGCAGCGAACTTGCTGATACCCTCGCTGAGCTTGTGGACGGCCATGGGGTCCTCGTTGAAGTCGAAGCGGAAGAGGGGCTCGTCGTTGAGGTATGACTTCTTCTCGAGGTCGAGCTTGCTCGATTCGGAAGCGATGAGCTTCTGGGGGACCTCGTCCTTGCTGTTGTACAGCTCCTCGAGGAGGTTGGGCTACAAAGCTTGTTAGAATGTGAGGTCCTAAATATCCTGTGGCTCCGATAACTTACGGAGATAGTGAGGTAGTCGCATCCGGCGAGCTCGGTGATCTCACCAACGTTTCTGAACGAAGCGCCCATGACGATGGTCTTGTAGCCGAACTTCTTGTAGTAGTTGTAGATCTCAACAACGGACTTGACACCGGGGTCCTCCTCCTTCTTGTACTCCTTCTTGTGGGTGGCCTTGTACCAGTCAAGGATACGGCCAACGAAGGGAGAAATGAGGAAAGCACCGGCCTCAGCGGCAGCGATGGCCTGGACAGGCGAGAACATCAAGGTCAGGTTGGTGTTGATGTCGTACTTGGACTGCAGGATGTGGGCAGCCTTGATACCCTCGTAGGTCGAGGCAATCTTGATGAGAATGCGGTCCTTCTCGATACCGGCCTCCTTGTAGAGCTGTCATAATGTTAGTCAAATTTACATGGAAAGTTCACGCTGCAACTTAACGCACCTCGATGATACGGAGGGCCTTCTTGACACTGGCCTCAGTGTCGAAGGAGAATCTGGCGTCAACCTCGGTGGAGACCTTGCCAGGGACAATCTTGAGAATCTCCTTGCCGAACTGGACGAGGAGGGCATCAAGAACAGCATCAACCTGGTCGTCGATGCTCTTGCCGTTAGAGTGCTCCTTGCCGTAGGCGACGGCGTTGTCAATGAGCTTGGCATAGTCGGCCTTCTTGGAGGCAGCCAGGATCAGGGAAGGGTTGGTGGTAGCATCCTGAGGCTTGTACTTGTCAATGGTAGCAAAGTCACCAGAGTCGCAAACGACAACCTTGGGTGATTGTTAGCTATACGTCGGCAATTGACCCCTTTGGAGGGGTACTAGCTGTCAAAACATACGGTGCCAGTGGCCTTGAGCTGATCGAGAGAGCTAGACATGATGTGATATGAGTGAGGAGGATGGGATTGGACTATAGAGAACAGATATGTGTGTAGGAGAGTAGGAAAGGAGATCAAGTTTCAATTGTTGTTGGGAGAAATAAAAGCACCCAGCGAGCCCCGCGCTTATGTCAATCAGACCCAACTCTCACCAAAAGGCCACCTGAGGGCAAGGGTCACTGAGCACCCGCCACCCTAGTTCCGTCACTTTCTGCCTTCGAGCCAGTTCTTCCGAGCTTTCACGTGGCCAGGCTAAATACGCCGAGCGCTCCGAAACTTGGGTTTGCGTCTCGCATTTCCTTGGAGATCGCCCGCCGGGACCGCTTGCTTGACTCACAAAACCGTTCCTGTTGCACCTCTCGCTCGAGCTTTTGCAGTAGGACCGAGCGAGGTGAGCGGTGGACCGACATCATCGCACGATGACGATGGTGCTCTCATCGAGACGTCGCACAGCACTCGAGATCACTTGCACATTTTCGATGGGGAATGCATTTTTTCGAGGCAAAGTTCTTTGTTTCTTCTCTATCTGATTATGGCTGAAGCCTTCTATTGGTCTTCATCCTTTATCGGACCACTGCATGCCGAATCATCATTAGCCGCCGGTACACGGGCTTTGGCAGAGAGGCTGCGAGGCACGGCCTCTTTCATGCTCTTAGCCGACCTCGCCGGTCGACCATCTCCGCTCGGCTTCTGCAATAATTGCGTCTTATCCACGCTCTGTCTTTCGTCCTCCATCCGACAGGAGTCTACAATTTTTCAGACTGCTGACTCTTTGTCGTCAATGTAGAAAACGCCTTCTGCACATACGAATTCTGACAAGTCGTCAGGCACTGGCAAGTATTGACGACCGCTGTATGCGAGTCGTAATTGTGTCGTGATATATGTCGTTCGCCCCTGCGATTGCGCAGACGGGTGACAAGAACATCAGGTCAGCAGCCTATGAGATCAAAGTCTCATCGCTGGACCCTTTTTCACATCAATCCAAGTATGTTAGAGGGATCTTTCAAGAAGTCTCTTCGGTGTTGGGCAACGCGTGTAGCCACAGCCTCGGTTTCGAGGTTGCCGTCATCCCTCATCTGTTGTAGGATGTCTCTCAAGCCTTGCCTGTATTCGGCGTCTTTGCCAGGATTGCCGCTCATGCCCATTTGGAGAAGAAGAGTATCGTCTGCAATGTCAGTGTCCTAAGTCAGCTACCGCACGTACAATATCAGAACGCGTTATAGGGTGATGGACCATATCGTGCCAAGCATGCGTGGTCGCCGATTGGAAGTAAAAGGTCGGAAGATTGGTGAAGGCATGAACAAAGGAAAATCAGAAGGTCGCGCCCTCAGACGCACCGGACACGGCCATGTCACTGAAGTGTTGATAATCGCATGAGCTGTCGTTGCAGACACCAGATGCAACTTCGAAGCGGCAGAGCTCCTTGTTGGGATCAATCTGATGACTATAAGTCAACGAACGATACCCGCTTGGTACTTCATGAGGATAATCGGGATGGTAACGGTAGCCCTTGAAGTTCTTGAGCAGAGACTCGTATGGTTTGAAAGTTGTGCCATTCGAAGGGGCACTGTCGACCTGCACCATTGTCAGCACACGCTGACCTTTGTTCATCAAACTTACCGTTTCAGAGACGCCTACTTGTTGCTCGGCAGCTGGCTGTAGTTCAGGAGCTAGATCGTCAGCAAGACTCAATCTGGCGTTGTTACCAGACTGAGATGGAGGCAACGAAGAAACGGGAACAGCTGCAGGCTCGGGTGAATAATCCTCGGAGGACGCGTCTGAGGATTCAAGGTCCATGCGGTCTTCGTCTTCGTCCATATTCTCGTCGTCGTCTTCATCAGCCGATGCGTCCGAAGCTGAAATTTCGTCCACAGATGTACCGGTAGGAGCATCTCCTTTCTGCTCTTTCGAAGCAGCTGCAACGTTGCTCGCATCGTCTTCGCTCTCGTCCTCAGAGTCTGTCGAGATGTCCATTTCATCATCACTACTGCTGTCAGGCGAAGCAGAGCTTGGCTCAGGTGACGGTGAGGGAGGTAGCTTGGGCTCAAATTTTGACATCTGGATAGTGACTTTGCGGTTTTGTAGCTGGCATCCGCTTAGCTGATCGATCGCAGTAACAGCTTGAGAGAGAGGGAGTTGGACAAAGCCATGGCCTGTAGCTTTGTTGACGACCGCGCGCCGCGGGAGATGAACACGTTTGCTAATTTCCGTTCAAGTTAGCTAGCACTTCTTCGATCCTGTTTAATCGTATGAGACTTACACATCGAATGTCTCAAAAAATGAGCGGAGAGAATCATCAGTCGCAGAGTACGGTAGGTTCCTGATGAATAGCCATGCCAGTTTATCCTGGGATTCGACAACCTCAGGCTCAGCGCTCGCGGGTTTGCTGACGCTTTGGGCTTTTCCAGATCCTGACTCGACGCCATCGGATACGCCTGTCTCCATGTTGTTGCTGGACTCTAGACCTTCTTCGTCATCATCCTCAGATTCTGAGCTCTCAGACATGCTCGAGCCTGAATCCGAATCAGAGCTGGATTCGTCAGCTTGAGGCCTGTCCTGCTCTACTCTGGCACGATCGGCACGGATGTCGTCGAGGAATCTTGCACGACCAGGACTGGATGTCGTCGCATCTCTGTTTCTCCCGGAAGACTCTGGTTGATGCACAGTCGCTGTATCGTCTGCCGAGCTGTCTGGATCGCTTTCACTCATAGAAATATCCATGTCGTCACCTTCAGCCGGTTTCGTGACCGACAAGTTGTCTGCACCAGCCCCGTTCGATACGGACCCGGCAGTTTTCGAGTCTTGGAGGTCTTCGATCTCCTGCTTCTTAGCTTCCATCTCGGATTGTGTCATTCCTTCAGTGTCGACATCCAGGCCCTCAAGTTCTTCACGAAGCTTCTGTTGGTTTTCCATATCTTGATCGTATTGCCTCTGCATGTCGGCCATCTGTTTCTGCATCTCAAGGATTCTAGCCTTTTGGTTGTCAATATCGGCATTACGTGCAGTCAAAGCAGCCTTCAGTTCGTTGCGCCGATCGGTGGGTTCCTTAGACCGACTTGTGGCCGACGTAGGTGCATGTGGTGCTGCGGCACTAGGGGTAGGAAGTGCGGACATCTTTTCAGAGGTTGTGAGCATCTGCGAAGGAGTCTGCGGCTGACTTTCAGTGCGGCTAGCCTTCGCCTTTAGCGCGGCTTTGCGCTTCTCGTACTCTTGGATCCTTTGATTGAGGGATGTTATTTCCAGCTCTTTACGCCTCAGCTCTTCAGCGTCGCTTGATACCCCGGGTGTTCCTAGGGGTGGTGTAAAGATGCCCGACTGTTTTTGGAATGCTGCCGAGCGCTGAGGGAAGTCTCGCAGAGCAGGCAGATCGGAAATGTTCTTGTTACGCTGGCCTGTAAGAGCCGTGCTGGCATTGACCGAGGGCTTTGCAATGTTCAGCTCATCATCGTCATCATCAGACGTGTCTTCGTCATCGCTGACCTGAATGATCATCGCAGCATCAAAACTGTTCTGCCTACTCTTCCCGAACGGCCTCTTGAACGGGTGATGGTCGAGAATGTTCTGTGCTTCATTGAGGTCGGATGCAACAGGACGTTTTCTGATCATGTGTACAGACGATGTAACAGTAGGTTGAGGTGTAACGTCGTTCGACGAACCTGATGAAGCGCTAGAAGTGGACGGCGCAGTAGAGATTGCAGGTTGAACCTGGAGCTGAGGCTGTGGAGATTTCGCTACTGAAGTTGACATGCGTAAGCCAGGTATCAAACTTGCATTTGCCAGCTGAGGAAATGCCTGCGGAGCGCCGGAGAAAGAGCCGGTGGGTAGTGGCGGCGTGGTCTTGAGTTGAGATTGACCTGTAGTGGGCAGAGGACCGGGAGTCGAGGAACCAGAAGGTGTGTTGTTGGCCAAACGACGCTGAGTCGCCTTCAATGCCTCCATCTTTTTGCGGATCAACTCTGTGGTTTGAGACTGCTTGGTGCTCGTCGGAACCGACGAGGGAACGGCATTTTGCACATGGTCGGTCTGAGGTTGGAGTGGAGTAGGTTTCCTGACTGGTGTAGGTGCATCCTCAGTCTTAGCCGGAGGTGGCGTTACAGATTTGGTAGGCAGCATGGGACCCGTGGAGGGCGCGGCTTCAGCTTTCCTGTTCTTTGCGGCTTGCAAGCGTGCCAGATAATCTTGACGGCTCACGGGTGCCGCTTGCTTGATAGGAATAGCGGGTTTGGTCTCCTTGACGGGAACTACAACAGAAGGCTGATGGGGTGCTGCACTTGTAGTCTTTACGGGCGCAGTTTCTGCGACCGACGCCTGTGCACTGAATACTTGTGGTGAAGGAACAGGGATTTGCAACTCTTGATAGACTTGACGAAGCAAGTTCTCCTCAAAACCTTCACGGACGAATTCGTCGAAGGTAAAGCCTTCTTGGTGCAACGCAGCAATGAAAGGCAAGACAGCTTCTCTTTTCTGTTGTACCGAGGGCCGACTTACATCAGAGGTATTCTTTGTGGGAGTGGACGAGGGGCTGGGCTGAGGAGCAGCGCGGTGGGCTAGCTGAGATGCACGCGACTTGCGCTTTTTTGAAGTGGGCGCGGACGGTACACGGTTGACGTGTTGCGAAGCATCGCTGACTTCGCCCTCTTCGCGATCGATGTCCATGTGGGAAGGAACAGCGGTTGGTACTGGCTGATGCTGACCAAAAGCAGCGTGCGTTGGCACATGAGGTGGAAAGGGCACAGGCGCGAAGGGTGCGGCTGACTGGTAAGACTGCGGCGGCGGAGGCGGCGGCGGAGGAGGAAAAGGGAAAGTGCCAGCTTGAAGATGGCCTAATAATGCAGCCATTTGCTGAGGAGTAATATTCAGAGCCTGCAACTCTGGCGGTAGAGCCATGGTCTGTCCTGTCGTCGCCGGAGGAAGAGGCGGCGGTGGAGGATAGTTGGAAGGATGATTAGATGGCGAACCAGCGGCTGGAGGCCACGGAGGAAAATGCGCCATGGAGCGCGCCGTGTCTTGTCGTCGCGTGAAAGGCAAGCACGCAGGTACGGTATGCGTGCGCTGGAGTCGGGAAAGCGCGATGATATTCACGTAGGCGTTTCAGTACCGGCCAGCTAGAACGCGATGCACAGGTCTTTTTATCCAAGCGCGTCAGGAGTCAGAGACTGTATCTGCTCGCTCTTCCGCGGTGGACAGTGAGCAAAAACCGACAGAAAGTGACGACGCTGCGAATTGTTAAATTGGGTTGAAGCAGTGTGAGTGGCCTGGAGTTTCAAACGTCCCGCGCAAAACGAGCGCGGGCCGTCTGTTTATCGTAGACTAGCGTTTGTTGACAAAACACCTGCATCCTTCCCATGCAACCAACATTGCGACCGCAGAGACACTCCTATACCGCCTGCAGTGCATGTGCCTGTACATACTATCCTAATTCCTGGAAATGCCGCTTTGAGAGCCCGCCATTGCTCACACCACACGCCCACATGTCATCCTAGGACCATCAACACCATCGCACTATACTAACCAAACAGTGAACACCCCACATGGCTATAGCCACTCCTACGGGGAGCCAGCGCTGGCGAGACACCCCGAATACCGCTGCCAATGCCACCCCTTCTCCAGGTCCGCCTCCAGGCCATACTCGATCTCGCTCCTCCGTCTTACCGCCTCCAATGTCTCCGCCCACGGCCAACGGACACGCACGTCACCAATCATTTGCAGAGCTCGGCTTCGGCTCTCTAGAACGCGGAGTCTCACGGAGAGGTTCGATCAAGCCTCCTCCGACAGGCACCTTCGCTCCAAAGTTCATCAAAGCAGAAGGTCTGGATGGGGCCGAAGAAAAAGTTGGAGGCATAGAGGGCGAAAACGACTTTTCGGGCAAGCGTTATGTCTGGGTTAAGGATACTGAACAGGCCTTTGTCCGCGGCTGGGTTCTTGAGGATCTGGCCGATGGCCAACTGCGAGTCCAATGTGACGACGGCAGCGTATGTGCCATCCCACCGTCTCCGAATGGCGCCTGCTGACACAATCAAGCAACGCGATGTAGACTCAGAGTCTGTCGACAAGGTCAACCCTGCCAAATTCGACAAGGCCGACGACATGGCTGAACTGACCCACCTGAACGAAGCCTCAGTCGTGCACAACCTGCACATGCGCTACCAAGCCGACCTCATCTACACCTACTCTGGTCTCTTCTTGGTCACCATCAACCCATACTGCCCCCTTCCCATCTACGGCCGCGACTATGTCAACATGTACAGAGGCAGAAGTCGCGAAGACACCAAACCACACATTTTCGCCATGGCCGACGAGGCCTTCAGGAATCTTGTGGACGAAGGCACCAATCAAAGTATTCTCGTCACAGGAGAGTCTGGTGCAGGAAAAACAGAAAACACAAAGAAAGTCATTCAGTATCTCGCCGCTGTGGCCACGTCTGACACCCCTCGCGCTAAGAACAACACACGACAGCCCTCCAACCTCTCCGAGCAGATTCTGAGAGCCAATCCTATCCTCGAAGCCTTCGGTAACGCTCAGACTGTTCGGAACAACAACTCGTCACGTTTCGGAAAGTTCATTCGTATCGCTTTCACCCGGGCCGGCCAAATCGCTGGAGCTTTTATCGATTGGTATCTCCTTGAGAAGAGCAGAGTGGTCCGTTTAAATTCGCAAGAAAGGAGTTACCACATTTTCTACCAGTTGCTTTCCGGTGTGGACGATGCTACCCGTACTGAGTTCCTGCTTGATGGTATGGAGCTTGAGGACTTCGAGTACACCAAGCAGGGCAACGATGTCATCTCGGGAGTCTCAGACAAGGATGAGTGGAACTACCTGATCGAGGCCTTCCACGTCATGGGCTTCAACGAAAAAGATCAGAAGTCGATCCTGCAAACAGTTGCTGCCATTCTCCACCTGGGTAATATCACTGTCGCAAAAGAAAGTATGCGCGCAGACCAAGCATCTCTAGCTGCCAACTCGATGGAAAGTGTCGAGAAATTCTGCCGGCTGGTCGGCATTCCTGTTGAGCCTTTTGTCGAAGGTTTGCTTCATCCCCGTGTCAAGGCTGGCCGAGAATGGGTCAAGAAGGTCCAAACACCAGAACAGGTGCGCCTAGCGATCGACGCATTGGCCAAAGGTATCTATGAACGCGGATTCGGCAATCTCGTGGACCGTATCAACAAGCAGCTAGATCGATCTGGATCTGGCATGGATGATACCTACTTTATTGGTGTCTTGGATATTGCTGGTTTCGAGATTTTCGAAGAGAACAGCTTCGAGCAGCTGTGTATCAACTACACCAACGAAAAACTGCAACAGTTCTTCAACCACCACATGTTTGTACTAGAGCAGGAGGAGTACGCTCGAGAGCAGATTGAGTGGAAGTTTATCGATTTCGGCAAAGATTTGCAGCCTACCATCGAGCTCATCGAAGTCACCAATCCCATCGGTATCTTCTCCTGCTTGGACGAAGATTCGGTGATGCCCAAAGCCACCGACAAGTCGTTCACCGAGAAGTTGAACTCTCTCTGGGATCGCAAGTCCTCCAAGTACCGCCGCTCGCTTCTGAAGCAGGGATTCACATTGACTCATTACGCTGCTGATGTAGAGTACTCCACCGAAGGCTGGCTGGAGAAAAACAAGGATCCCATGAACGACAACGTGACTCGTCTTCTCGCCGCCTCTACCAACAAGCATGTTTCCCATCTATTTGCAGATTGCCAAGACAATGACGAAGAAGCTGGTGCAACAAGGAGTCGAGTCAAGAAGGGTCTCTTCAGAACTGTTGCACAAAGGCACAAGGAGAACTTATCAACGCTCATGAATCAATTGCACTCGACTCATCCCCACTTCGTCAGATGTATTCTTCCTAATCACAAGAAGCGCCCGAAACAATTCAGCGCACCGCTGGTTCTCGACCAACTACGATGCAACGGTGTCCTTGAGGGTATTCGTATCGCAAGAACTGGATTCCCAAACCGACTGCCTTTTGCCGAGTTCCGTTCACGTTACGAAGTTTTGTGCACAAAGATGCCTAAAGGCCCACTTGAGGGTCAGGTCGCAGCCAAACTGATCCTCGAGAAGCTGAATCTGGACCCATCCTGGTACCGCGTTGGTCTCACCAAAGTGTTTTTCAGAGCCGGAGTACTTGCCGAACTGGAAGAACAACGTGATGCTCTCATCAGAGAGATCATAGAGAGGTTCCAGTCTGTTGCGAGGGGATACGTCCAGAGAAGAATTGCCCACAAAAGATTATACCGCGCTGAGGCAACTCGCATCATTCAAAGTAACTTCAGGGCGTACCAGCAAATGCAAGCCAACCCGTGGTGGAACCTTTTCGTAACCATGCGACCGCTTCTTGGAGCCACGCGACAGTCTAATGAGGTCAAGAAGCGCGAGGAGGAGATCCTGCAGTTGCAGGAGAGGATGCGACAAGACGAAGAAGCCAGACTCAAGATTGAAGACGAACGCAGGCGCGCCGAATCCGAGATACAAAAGATCCAGCAAACCCTCGAGAGTGAGAGATCTCTTGCACTTGACAAGGAGGACATCTTCCGGAGACTACAGGACAGGGAATCCGAGTTGAGCGAGAAGCTTCAAGGCGCCCTCGAGGACCAGGAGAGGTTGGAAGACCAGCTCGAGGCACTTATGGAGGCTAAGAAGAGGGCCGAAGAGCAAGCAGATGAATGGCATCGACAAGTGGAACACGCAACTCTGATCATTACCAAGTTGGATGGTGAAAAGACCGATTTGCATGCCCGAATCGCCACCCTGGATACACAGCTTGTCGAAGTAGAGCAGTCTCGCTCGCAGACCACTGAATTGGAGGAGAAGCTTGGTCAAGAGATCAAGATGCTCCAAAGTCATTTGAGTCTTAAGGATCGCAAGCTTCAGGACATGGAGGCAAAAATGCTTGAGAACGACCATCAACTCGATCTCAAGCTCTCAACTGCCAGCAAAGATGTTCAAGAGTCGAAAAAGAAGATCAAGGATCTCCTGGACGAGAATCGGTCGATCCGCCAACAAATGTCTGAACTCGCCTCCACCTCGACCAGCTATGAGGATTTGATCCGACGCAAAGACAGCGAACTCGCCATCCTCAAGACCGATCTCAAAAGATTCCAAGATGATCGCAAGCGATTTGAACAGGAGAAGCAGACTCTGACCAGTCAACACAACAGCATTCAGAGTCAACTACGAGGTACCTTGGCCGAGATGGAGGCCATGACTTCGCAGAAATCCCAGCTTGAGCGCGAAGTTGCAGACGCTAAGCGAGCCTTGGAAGACAAGACCTCAGCAGACACCCAAGCGGAGATGTTGCAGAAGCAGATTGAAGATCTCAAAAGCGAGCTCTTCGAAGTTCAGACTGACCTGAGCCGAGAGCGTCAGTCCCGTGACGATGTCAAGAAGATTGCCCAGAGTGAATATGAGAGTCTCAAGCGAGAGTTTGATGCTCTCAATGACTCCAAAGTCACCATTGAGAAGGAGATGTATGCTCAATCAGACGTCACACGCAGAACAAACGAAGCTCGTGCCGCTGCAGAGAAGGAGCGTAAGGATTACCAATCTGAGCTTCAGACTTTGCGAAAGCAGTTCTTGGATCTCCAAGAATCCAAGATCGAGGCCGAAGCTATTGTCGAACGCAATGTGACTCGTCAAGCCAACGAGCGACAAGCTCTTCTACGACGCGATCTACAGAATATGGAAAGGCAAGTCGAGGATCTTGAGGCAGGCAAGAGTCAGATGGCAGCAGAGTTGCAGCGAATGAAAGACTTCATTTCGGGTAATGATTCTTTCCGTCTCCACCAGGATCAGCACAAGGAGCGCCTCGAGCGTGAACTAGTCACCATCAAGGGTCGTCTGGCCGCATCCGAGAACGATAACCGTGCTCTCTTGAACAAGCTCCAACAGAAGAATCTGGATATCGCCCGTTCGAATTCGCGTGCTGTTGACACACAGCGATCGAAGATCAACCAGCTCAATGCCGAGAAGATGAACGCCGAGGAGAATTCAAAGAAGCTCGTGCGCCAGCTTGAAGATGCACACTTGACAATCAATTCATTGGAGAAGCAGAAAGAGAAGCTTACCCTCAGTTTAGAGGATCTCAACCACGAAATCACTCGTGAGCATCGTACCACCAGGAACGCAGAGCAAGCTTCCTCGACAGTCAATCTTCAACTCGCTGAGGCGAATCGCAAACTTGAGACCGAACGTCAACTTCGTACTCAGGCCCAAACCAATACTCGTGCCGTACAGAACAGCCTCGACAACGCTAACAACGAACTTGCTGAGTGTCGTGAGCAACTCACACTTCTCCAGAAGATATTCAACTCAGACATGGAGAACTTGCCCTCCAACTTTGATGGTATGAAGCCCGACATGGCCCGCACTGTCGATCTGGCAAAGAAGTTGGAAGCATCTCAACAGGCTCTTCATATCGTGAACGAGAAGTTCGCACGTGCTGAGTCACAGTTGAACGATCTACGTGCTCACCACCAGGACGAGATGCAAGAGAATGACTACAAGCACGCCAACGCTAAGCGCGTTCTGCTTGAGGAGATGAACTCAAACCAGGTCAATGCTCGTGCTTCACCTGGCCCTATGCGCAGAGACTGGGAGTCTAGAAAGCCCTTCTCTCCTGTGCACACACCATCCAACCAGCGCCATCTAAGCAACTATACCACCGACTCTGCACGTTCTGACCGTACAAACGATACATCTGCCTTTAATAGCCGCATGGATCTTGCTGCTGAGCTTGAGATGGTTCAAAATCAGCTCCAGATGTCTGAAATGCATAACAGACACCTAGAAGCTCAAATTGGCCGCAGTCCGTCCAAGCAGGATCTGTCAGATGAAAGTCCTTCACTTCGTAGAGTCCAGAAGCTCTCCCTTGAGAACAGTAGATTGCACGACATGCTAGACGATTCTGCTAGGAAAGTTTCTGCTTTGGAAAACAGCATTCGTCTCGGTCAGCTCTCTCTGTCTGAAGTACAGACCAAGTCCCACGAGGAGCTATTTGACCTCATCAATTCTCAAGAGCAATCACGTAAATCACTACTTGCTTCGCACAACGCAGCCATTTCCGAGCTCTCGGAGGCCAAGACTGCATTTGACGAGATCAAGCAGAGCAAGGTTTCGTCTGATGTCGAGCTTCGCGATATCAAGTCTGAGCTTGCCGACTTGGAATATGAAAGAGAACAGGAGGCTGCAGGCCACCAGCAGTTGCTTGACGAGTTCTCTGACCTTCAGATCAGACTCGATGCAGAGACATCTAAGCTGCTTGATGTGACATCCAGCCTGAATCTGTACCGCGCCAGAGCTGACGAGTACTTCGGCAAACTCGAGCAGGCAGAGATCGCTGTCCTCAAGGCAACTAGAGCAGAACAATTTGCAAAGACCCAGGCCAGAGAAGTTGAAGACCAGTGCGCAACCATCATGTCGGAACGCAAGCACATGGACTCCCTGGTTGAGGACTTGCAACGTCAGACACAGCAGTACGAGGAGAGAATCGAAGACATGTCTGCTGATCTCGACGGTGCACTGCAAGCGAAGAAGCGTCTGCAGAATGAGCTTGAAGACTACAGATCTCAGCGTGCTATGGACATTGAAGACAAGGAGTCGTCAATGGAGCAGACTCGCAAGAAGTACCAATCAGAACTTGCCGCCGTTAGCAACGAGCTTGAGATTGAACGCGAGAATGTTATTCATGTTCGCGGAGAGAATGGCCGTCTTCGTGACGAGTTGGAGGAGTTGCGTAACAAGTGGGACGACGAAGTCTTGAACAGCTCAACCTGGGCCAAGGAGAAGTCACGTCTTGATGTTGCTTTACAAGACTTGTCCAACTCTCGTGATGAGGCGGTCAACGCTCACAACGAAGCTCAAAGCAAGATTGTCGATCTCCTCAGCCAGGTCCGCAGCCTTCGCACCAACGTCGACGATGTCGTTGCCGAGAGGGACATGCTTGTCAAGGAGAAGAAGGGACTGGAAGCACGTCTTAGTGAAGCTGCTGACCGTCTCGAAGACCTCTCCCAGCACGGCTCTCCCTCCAAACGCAGTGCAGCATCCACCGATCGCGAACTGCTCGAGCTCAAGTCAACGCTTGCACACCAAGAAGACGTCGCCGCTGCTGCCGTTGGCAAAATGCGCAGAGCCGAAGCCCTAGCCCAGGAAATCCAAAAAGACATTGTCACCGAGCGCGAAAACAACGTCAACCTGCACAAAGAAAAAGCAGCACTCGAGAAATCGATGAAAGACTTGCAACTCAAGTGCATCGACTTGGAAACCAAAGGCTACTCGAGCGTGTCTCAAGATGTCCGTTTCCTCAACGGCCGCATCCACGAACTGGAAGCCCAACTCGAAGACATCGAACACACCCGCAACACCGAAGCCCGCAGCGTACGCAACGTCGACCGCACAGTCCGCGACCTGCAGTCCCAAATCGAGCGTCGCGACAAGAGCGTCTCGCTGCTCACCGACGACATCAACAAGTCCCGCGACAAGATCTCTGGGTTGTTGGCTACAATCGACGAGCTCCAAGCCTCTGACTCGTCAAACCAACTCGCTGCTAAACGTGCAGAAAGAGAATTGAGGGAGGAAAGAGAAACGAGATTGAGATTGGAGAGGGAGTTGGAGGGGATCAAGGGACTGCAGATTGAGAGGGGCAGTGTGAGGAGGAGTGCGCTTGCTGCGTATAGTGATGCGGGAGGTAATGGGAGTAGAAGAGGAAGCTCTATTGGTCCTTTGCCGCCTTCGCTCGAGGTGCCGCAGAGGATAAGTAGCCTTAGTAAGGGCTTCTTGTAGATTCGCCTCGAGTGATGGGGAGGATGAGAAGGGGATGATTTTCGTATTCTCTCTTGGGAGGTGTGGAACATCAGGGGCGTTTTTGTTTTGATGAATTTTTATGATTGAGGGGGAGGTTTGGATATTGTTTTCTTGTCTGCTTGTTCAAGAGCTCTCTTATTGAAGATCTTTCGTATTCCTCTCTGCGCCCGATTTCTACTCTGCGATGGACTCTCAAGAACATACATGTGCCTCACAATATCAGAAAGGGGAATGGAAACATCAATCTCTTTGCACAAAGTGTTACGTGTAAGATAAAGAATGGTAATCTCAATATTCTACACGAAGTTCAAACGAACCACAAGTAACATGTTTCCGCTCTTACCTCCTCAACAACCACCAATAAAACAACATCGCTGGGCCCCCAGCCACCGCCACCTCTCTCGCGAACCTATCTACCAATTTTCTCCTAAACGTCTTTGGCACTTTCACCTTCATCGCCTTTTCCTTTTTGAAGATCGGATTACCCCAATCGTCACTCTCATCGTAGATTTCTTCTTTATTGTACATTTGATATTCAGGGTTATTGCCATAGTATCCTGCCTTTTCGATTAGAGAGGAGCCCGGGCGGGTGGTGGGGAGGGTGTAGCCATTGCTGGTGTTTATTGAAGGACTGACGCTGCGGGTGCGCCAGTTGAAGCTGCGGGCGGCG
>Ga0268251_10000239_pt1 | contig 19190 bp, 17 predicted proteins | sample AgamicAsMae_FD_200527 | JGI IMG/M metagenome (GOLD analysis project Ga0268251, IMG submission 200527) | Agave microbial communities from Guanajuato, Mexico - As.Ma.e (v2) (version 2) | ecosystem: Host-associated > Plants > Phyllosphere > Phylloplane/Leaf | place: Guanajuato, Mexico | collected...
GATAGAGGGTTACCTTCGGCCTCTAAGGTGTTCGAGGCGCTATAGGTGCCTTTAAGACCTTCGATGGCGCTAGTATAGCCTTCGTAGTAGCCTTCTTTATACGAGTTAATCTCTTTACGGCAGTAGTGGTAGGGGCCTTAGGGACTTAACGAGGTGCTATAGCGACGGTATAGTTAAATTAGGGTTGATTTTATTGATTATTTACTGATCTTTCGATTTACTAGTGGTACCTCACTAAAACCGCAAAAGACCCTAAAACCAAAGCAACCGACGCCCCCTCAACGCTCAGTCCGAGTACTTTCGCAAACCACAATATTACCGAGAGCCTCATCCTCACGCGGTAATCCCCACAGTGTCATTGGCTGGAGTCTTCTCCGTAAGGAGCCCTCTCCGAGCCGTGTTGCCCATCCTGATTCCGTTTCCCTTGTGCAAGAGCTTCACATGCATAAGCAAACACTGTCTTCCTGATTGACAACAGCACGAAGCCAACTTTATCAGCTCCATGTGGATACGCCGGTATGCCTACTGTTTGGAGTGCTCTACCGCATAGTGCTCTGGAAATAAGTTAGCGAATCGAGGATTTGGAGAATGGCCATCACATGTTCGGCTGCCGTACTCGGCTCCTCATGACGCCTGAACGAGCATGCAATTTACTGCTGAGCGGCTTCAACCGTGTCGACCAGCAACCACAAAATCAACTCTGGTACCTCAACCTACGCGGAACCTGGCTTAGACAATGATGATAAAGGTGATGAGCCGTGAATTGAGGCGTGTCTGCCGACCAAGCTTCAACGACGCCTTCCTGCTAATGTCTGTCACGTCAAATGCTTGATAGCGCCAGAGTCCTGAGGGATAGCTTACTAAGTGACGCATCCGGGATTAACCATGCGATCTTCTCCATCTTCCCCATACAGAGCTGAACGAGTCGTCAAGCGATGTTGACGCTTTCCTAGACTATAGCGACCTCCGCTTTGAGCGCGTCCCTCCTCCTGAGTGCTAGAGTTCACAACGCCCACAGCTGTCAGAAGGCACAGTGTTGTTAGACGGTAGCCAAGTTCAACGAGAGCCGACAACATGACGACTCTCAGTGGGTGCTTTTTATCCATCAAAGTAACTGTGCATCTCTACAGCTAATTGCATGGCATATCTTTCTACATGAGGAGGCTGGCAGCCCTCGCCAAGAACAACCTTTCAACACATATCGCACCTTCTGGATGACGGTGACAGGCACATGGCGTCTTTGTATGCCAATGCGTGTATTTTCGGGCATCGCCATAGCCTTTTTCATACCAAGGACTTGCTGTCAAATTTCAGCAGCCCCTGCATCAGAAGGCCTTTGTATCAACTTTCTCAAGATTGTAAGCACAACAAGATAAGGTCTCTCAGCCTTTGCCTATGATACCTGGGACTTCCTACTCTGGACGGGCTCGTTGCTGGCTTGCATCCATCGCTACACTATGAATGTAAGCGCAACAGTCGGAACAGAGCTGGTCTTCCTTCATGCAGAGTGATTGGATTCAAGGAGTATTCCGGCCGACACTCATGAGCTGCCGATATGATGTGTAAGGCTATCGGCTGAGACCGACTTCCATGGTCTGAGGACTTGTGACAACATGGAGAGACAACATCCATCTTTTCTAGGCTTCGAGAAGGAAGAACCCGGGCTGCATGATTCTGTACAGGTTACTTGTCGCATGTGCCATGCAAGCGTCCTTGTATTTGCCGAAATATCGAACATGTTCGATCAGTATTGAGCTATTTTCATAGCTAGCTTCCACGGCCAGATCCGACACCGAGGTCTGACTTATGAGGATGGGATTTCATCAGGGACACAAGTGCGTACCGAGCTCTTGAGAAAACACGTCTTTCCGACGATCGCGGGTTGAAGTGGAAGTGAGAGATGTCAGAGATGCACTGATCAATATCTGACTAATATCCGATCGAAGTGTTCGTGGATGGCTGCAGCTTCGTTGCACAACATCTATGCACGTACGCGCTCTGCTGGGAGAGCCTCATATTTGCCGCTTGCTAATCGAGAACCAATCGATACTTTGTTGCCTTGTCTGCTGCGGCCTTGTAGAGTCTCGGGCGATAATCACGAGGCACTTCCTATTGCTAGCATGAAAACAAATCATCCCGGAATCACAATCCTGCCCAAACCAATACTCGGTTTCCTTCGCATATACAATGTTCGGCAACCCCCACATATTACCTGGCTACACATATGGTCAGCGCTGTAAGCTGACAACCAACCAGATAAATTTCCAGGATGGTAAAATTCGAGGTCCGAACGGACGAACACTGACTTCCATTCTGAATTTCTGGTCGGTGAGGACTGACTAAGGTCACTCCGATTACACAAGTGTACTTTGTTATTCTTGATATCTGTCCCCAAGCTGGTTTTAGACATTGAGCGCCGTGGTACTAGTATAAACGTGGCCTTCTAATTTTACGCCTGTACCTATCACTTTGTCGCCAACTTATCCCTACATACGTTCGCATGGCATACGCATAGCACCTGGTCATCTGCCAATACTTGCTCCTACACAGTAAGTTACTCTGCCGAGAGAGCCGACTTTCCGACACGAGAGCTTTTATAAGAAGCAAGATCATTCTCATGTCAAGCGATACTGGACCAGCCTTCTACCTTAGACATTTCCTATTGACAAGAACTGCATACTTACTGATCACCTTCATTCGATCCTTTTTCTTTTTTTGTCGAACTCTCATTTTATCTCACTCTCAACATCAGTAACAACATGGTTGGAAAGACTTTCACTCTCTTGGCCTTGACAGCCCTCGCACAAGCATCTGGCAATTGTCCCGCTATATGGTCTACCATCGCCTCCGATCTTTCTCAGTCATTCATTGGCTCCAACGGATGCACCGATCTTGCTCGAGGAGCCATCCGCTTCGCTTTCCATGACGCTGGTATGAACGTCGCCAAAGTGCTGTGATTCATAGCATGTACTAAATTCATTGGCAGGATCGTACTCGTCAAAGACACCAGCATATGCGCCTGCCACTGGAGGCGCAGATGGATCTCTTCTCCTGAGCTCGGTAGAGATCTCGCGTGATGAGAATGCTGGGCTCCAGCAGTACTACGCATTTCTGCGTGGCAAATACAATCAGTACAAGTCTAAAGTCGGTGCTGCAGACTTGGTCCAATTCGCTGCCAGTGTAGCTATAGTCAGCTGTCCGGGAGGTCCGAAAGTTCAGACTGTGCGTCGAGTAAATTCGAAGTATTAGAGGATTGGGCTAACAGAATTTACAGGTCGTCGGTCGCAAGGACACTAGCACTCCAGCACCTGATAATCTTTTGCCTAAGGCATTTGGTCCGGGCTCTGCTCAACAAGTGCTGATTCAGCTTTTCGAGGACAAAGGCATTAGTCAGCCTGAGCTTGCTGCTCTGATCGGTGCTCACACGGCATCAAAAGCCACAGCCCAGGAAGCAAATGGTATTCCATACGATGGTGAGTGAGATATTGTTTTGGATAAGAAGACAACAATAGACTGAACATGTTGAACAGGACCTCAAGACTCTACGCCAGGTCAATGGGATGTGGCATACTACTCTCAGACAGACAGCCATCCCAAAGGTGTTTATAGCTTCGAGTCTGACATCAATCTCTCAAACCCCAACTCAACCGTCGGACAAGTATTCCAGAGTTTCGTCAATAGTCAAAGTGAGTTCCGATCTTGAAAACTTACGAAAGAGTCATATGTGACTGACAATACGAAACAGGCAAGTGGAATGCAGCATTCGCACCTGCGATGGCTCACCTCAGCGTCCTCGGTATCCCTCAGTCAGACCAGGCCAACTTTATCGATTGTACAAGTGCAGTACCATCTGGTTCTAATGCAAGACTTATACGTGCGGCTCCGATCAATGATAGAATTAGATAGAGATGGGTTGAGAGTTGGAGGTAGGATCTGACTTCGTTTTCTTTACCTTTTAATTTAGTCTGCGAGGAAGGATTCATTCGAGCACTTGTGATTTCTTTTTGATTTTCCAAGTAGAAGAGTAGAAAAAGGCTGGAAGGTGCGACTGTTCTGCTGGCATGACCCGACCGCACTGGACAAACCTATACAAATACACAATGGTTTCCTTCGACTTGAAAATTCAGGGCATGGACACTTGAGAGACAAGCTTTTAGAAACAAATAAATTTGAATGAAAACATCTATCGATCAGCACCTTTATTTCTTCGAGCTCGTGGTGGCGGGCTTTGTACTCGACGTTGTCTTTCGAATACTAGTGGTTGCTGGTTTCTTGGTGGTTGATGACACAGCCTTCGTTGAAGTAGTCGCAGGCTTCTTTGTGCTTGTGACGGTAGGTTTCTTCGTGCTGGTCGATGTGACTTTCTTGGTACTAGTCGTTGCTGCTTTCTTGGTGCTGGTTGTTGTTGGCTTCTTAGTGCTAGTTGTTGTTGGTTTCTTGGTACTGGATGTTGTTGGTTTCTTGGTACTTGTCGAAGTTGGCTTCTTGGTGCTTGTCGAGGTTGTTCTCTTGCTGGTCGTGACTGGCTTCTGGGCGGTCGTGACCTTTTTTGACGTGGTAGTTGCCTTTTGAGTGGTCGTGGAAACTTTCTTCGAAGTTGTAGTAACCTTCTTGCTAGTTGTGGTCGCAGGCTTCGTGATGGCACACTTGCATAGACTGGTCAGCGCAGACGCAGTATATTGCTTGAAAGGCGATGTGGTCCTTGGGCTGTATAGAACGTCAGGAACAGCATAAGCAACCCGATGATGGGAAACGTACTAGGAGGTGTAAAAGGTACAGAAGCGATAAGGCTGCGTGAATTGTTTGCTGACTTCGGAGCTACAAGAAGCTGCAGTTCGAGCAAGGGCTTCTGCTCTTTCCTCAATGTTTGATCGCTTGCGCTTGCGTCTGCATTTGGGGCCTGTCGCCACTGGCGAGATGCATTTGCAGAGAGTGTCGACCTGGATGGCGCTAAACTCCATGAAGGGCGACCGAGTGCGTACACTTCTCGGACTGTCAGATTGCAAGTTTCGAGACTGTCATGATGGTAGGTCTTACTCTTGCTGCCACCATTGACAGAAGTAGACGGCGTCCGGAGTCGTACGTTTGACAGTGGCAATATCCTTCGCAGAACATGTTGCAGCTGCGCGTTCGACTACGAGCGGAGAGGACGATACGCTGACTAGTTGCGCAAGGAAACAAAAGAGGAAAGGCAAGAACGAATGGGTGAACATTTTGGATACGATGGAATGGAAAGAACAGCCCTGGAGTTGTGCGCTGTACCTACCTACCCTTTATGTTGATTCCAAAATGTCCAAGAGAAGCGGCATATCGTTCCTTGATCCAACATCCAGCTGAAAGAATATGCAGGCCTGTTGGGATGACAAGGCGACCTAGAGTGCTGGGTCCTGAACGAGTCTCAAGTACACCAACGGCTCTCAGCAGTGATGCCATGTGCCATGGGATCTAACGTTTTCCGCTGTACATGATAGGTAGTGATCTGACTGTGTCGTGAAACATCCGGGTCTACATCAGATCTGGCTTGTTAATATGAGATGATATGAGACTCAGCTAGCCACTGTGAGCGAACATGCAAGCGATATAGGCAGGGATAGCTGGAGCGGCATAACGTTATGAACCATTTCCAACGGTGGTGGAAATATGTCTCGGAAACGTCTGAAGAGATTCGAACAATTTGTATTGATACTCTGGAATGACTCAAGCTCTGTGTTGATCTGAGCCACCCGTCCCTCGCCTGGCTGTGCGAGAGATGCAAGAAAGAGAAGGAACAATGAAGGCCAAAGACGAGAAAGATTTGTTGATGTGTTTTGGTGGGCGCAAAGCTCGAGTAGGAGCGGGCCTCCGTAACTGGTAGGCTTGCCCCTACTTCAGAACAAACTGCTCGAACTCCTCAACATCTATCTTTTGCTTCGCCACAACCATTGAACAATGCCAAATGACAGAAGCAGATGCTTGTCCTGTCGAGCGCTGCATGCTAAATGTACGATTGACCCAGGCCAACGAGTTTGTTCGCGATGCCGCACTCTGGGTAAATCGCAGTGCATCTTTGAAACAACTCGGTTCAAATCATGCAAGTCTACAACGATAGCCGCACAACGTACCGACTTCATTTATCGCCCTTCACAACCATGGGTTCCAACAGACTTGAAGCTAGCTTTTGTCTCCGAAACTGGCGACGGTCTGGAAAATATCGTGCAAGCAACGGAAGACGAGTCGATCAGCAGTTCGGACCAGGAGGTATGCACCAGTGATCGATTCCCGAACCCTCATAGCCATAGGGATACTGCCCCAAACGAAACCACAGAGTCGGTAAACACAACATCAGAATCTACTTGGGCAGAACCTCTACACACTGCCATAGAGCTTCTGAATCGTCAACAGGATAGACCCCCGCAAATACACGATTCACCTGAGCAGATCATGTCTGCCACGCCTGCATCATCATCTACCATTTCATCATTACCTACAACTCTAGAGGCAGAAATTTCTCCGGCTGGCACGAGTATAACATCTTTCGAGACTCAAGGTTCTCGTTCCCACACTTTCGGTTCTACAGATATCACTACATCTCCGATGCGGCCGCTTACGCATCGTGAAGCAATCCTCATTCATTATTTCATCTCCGTGGTCTCACCTTGGGTAAGGCAGTCATTAACGGTACTGAGGATGAGCAACAACCAACTGATGCCTGTGTCAGCTTGACGTACTACAAGACGTCCCACGGTTTGCCCAAGAAGTGGCCCAAAGAGCCACCAAGTCCCCCATGCTGCTTTATGCGATACTAGCAGCATCATCTCGGCATCAGTCACTTGGGAACAACAACTGGCAAGAGGCCTCGGACTATCTCGGCAAATGCCTGAAACTGGTCATTCAAGCTCTTTCTGATTCGGAGGATTGCCACAGCGATAACCTGCTAATAACCATCGTTTGCTTGAGACTCTACGAGTTGTTCAGTCATGAGACCTTTAGCGCTCTTCACTTGGATGGACTTGCCTCCCTCTCAAGTGCGATGCCCGATTTTCTGAGAGATGGAGGGTTGGCAGAAGCAGCCGCTTGGATAGCTCTTCGACACGACGTGTTCATTGCCATGATGAGCAAGCAAGCTCCAAAATTCAGGCTCGAGGACTTCGATCATTCGAGCGTATTCCAAAGGCGCGCAGACCCTGGTGGCAAGGCTTACGAAATCATACTGATATGGGCGAAGATGTTGCGACATTTGTATTCGACAGACCCGGGCGGTCTTTCCACCACTTGGCAAGGTCTTGAAGATGCTGTCAGGGACTGGTATGCAAAGAAAGGATTCCAGCCTATATTTCAACAAGATGCAAATGTGGACCCCGATCAACCGTTCCCAATCATCAGCATGATCAATGCACCGCAAGGCATGAAGACTTCCGGCCCATTCACAAAAGATTCGCATCACTGACTGTTTGAGAAGTTATCGCTCTCGAGTTCTACTACATCTGCCAAGTATATCTCTACCTGTACGAGCCCCGCACCTCGCAACAGGATACACCCGATACCGTACAAAAAGACCGGCATAAAGCTGCAATCAACTCGATATGCTCCATCATCGGCCTCGCCTCCTCGAACGCCTGGGTGGACGATGCAAACTTCCCTGCTTGCCATATCCTAATCACATGTAAGAGAACAGTAGCCCTGGAGTAGAAGAAAGCCGCTAATATAAGGAAGGCGGACATCATATTACAGACCCACTACAGCGAGAACACGCGCTTCGATTTTGTACCTATGTTAGTGACCACTTTGGATACCGCATCAACAGGACGGCGGCTATGTTGAAACATCAATGGGCAGAGCACGACGCTTTGAAGAGCTGAAGCCGACAAGTCTCGTCATGCATCCACGTTTTGGCTGAGGTATTGCCATGATAAACAAGGGCACGCAGATTTTACGTTCTGCAACCTTGTTCTCCGTCTACTCGCCATGCTGAACTTATCTGTCGCCAGACACAACCTCATCTAGTGCCAAGTTATGTCACTCGCACTCTGTTCTCACGGTGACATGCAGGTGGAGCTCGAGCCATCAACATGCATGGTCTTTTCCACATGGTAGCCAAGACCAAGGAGAGCTGAGAACATCACGACTCTCTGCGGGACGCGTCCTATCTACCAAAGGGATTGTGCATCTCTATGTGTGGTTGACGCCATCGAATTGCACAATCCTCCGAAAAAGGTAGCCAAGACCACAGAGAGCCGATGAAGATACGACTCTCCATGGATATCCTCTAATCACAAAAAAGGGCTATACATTTCTATAGATCTGCGTGGAGAAGTTGTTGCACATGAAAAGGAAGTGACGATCAACAATCAAGGATACTGAGGATCAATCTAGCTAGTCCTACGTAGAGCTAGTCACGGCACGAGTAGAAATACCAAGGTCGAAGAATTTATAACAGAGTGGCTGTTCGTTCTCTGATACAATTCATCACAATGCACGGCTGATACGGAGAACGAATAATCTGGTAGAAACGATTGTCTTCGAGAGATGAACTTTTCCATTTCTCTATCGACTATCGACAAAGACCACTCTCGATGAAGTAAGCAAAAGTATTTGGCAATGACTAAGTCCCTGTTTTGAACAAGAACTTTAGATCAAAGCGTCCGAAAGAGATGGCAACTCAAATGCCTTCAGAATGGCAGCGAAAAGCGAACGCTCGTTCTGCCTTTGATGAATCTTTCCCGTGCTCCCTGGTTCCTGCCTCGAATCTCAAACCTCATGCCCATGCTACTGTATGCTCAAAGAAGAAATTAATCCCGTGTCTCTGTCTCTGACCTCAATAACCATCAATCGGCAAACTTGAAATCTCTGGCTTTGTCTCTAGGCATCTTGACAACATATCTTCGTTTCGTGACCTCGCGTACTTCCTCAACGAGCACATCAACCAGGTCAGAGTCGTGGCTGCCGTTCGCGAGAGCCTTCGACTTGCTACTCTTCTTGCTGGCATGAGAGCTCTTGCTGTGGTGGCTGACGTGTGATGCGGGATACCTCTGAGCGACTAGTTTGGGAGCCCCAGAGGCAACGGATCTGGCGGGTGGAGGTGGGATCATGATCAGAGCCATCTCTTTGTTGTCTCCCATGTTGAATGTAGGGATCTCGGCCATGGGGACCATTGGAGGCATGACGGGAAAGTCAGGCATTCTCGAAAAACCAGGTGGCGGAGGGATACCGGCGGGAATGTGGAAGATGTCTTTACTCTGGCGATGACTATGGCGGGAGTGGTGTGAAGAGTGAGACGCAGGTGGTTTTGCAGAAGGTGCTTTCGTTGGTTCGTACTTGGTGGGAGCGTGGGCTGCGGAGGGCGCCTTTGGAGGCAGGTTCTCATCACCCCCTTCTTCAATGACTGTGACAATCAGGACCTCCTTCTGGTGTTTTGATGACTCGATGGCTTCTCCACGTTTTGATCCAGCTTGTGAGCCTGCTTTGGAAGGTGCTTTTGATCGAGCCACAGTCTCAGGTTTTGCTGGTGGTCTTGCGCTGTGGCGTGCCGTAGGGGCAGTTGTTACTGTCTTGACAACATGTTGGGTGTGCTTCTGTGAGTCCACAATGTGCTCGTGCAAGCGCAGATTCTCAACACTCAAGTCGTGGGAGCCCGGCATGGTTGATCAGATTTGAGGGATTGGTGATGGATGAGATATCTACTTGTGAATTTGGGAGTGTCTTCGAGTGTATGCAATTCGCGAGTAGAGATTGCTGGAGTTGTCGAATGTCAAGTGGCTGGTGCCTGGGCAACGATCGGAAGATCCGTGTCGAGGCAGATGTCGTGTACCCGAGTGCTTGTGACCTCCAGAGTAACCAGTAATCAACCTGTGTTGCCTCGAAGTGTCGGGCCGTGAGATGTCGAGGCCCTGATGAGTTTCTGATGGTGAGAGACGGCAGAATGGTCTGAGGTTTTAAGTTTTGCGCGCAGTCGAGCAGAGATATGTTGCTGAAAAGGCTCGTGATCAATCACATGCACAGCATAGATACGCCTGCCTTGCGCGTGTTATGAAGAATGGAGTACTCGAGAGTCCTGAAAGTCTTGATTCGTATGAAGCAGACAATGAATGCCAGTGAATGACACGGATATTTCAGCCAGGAGTGAAAGATGTTGAAATCGGCAAGATCGATACAGAGATTACTGCAGATGATAGATGTAATCAACAGCGCACCTTGGATGATGACGATAATGCTAAAAGAAGGAATGATGATGGAGATGAGGATTGGTGATGAGTGTTGGTGTTGAAGCTGAGAATTGACGCCCAAAAGGTGGCTTATATTGCAAGCTGATGCATGTGCTGTCAAGCGCTACTGCCTATAGCACGACCCAAGGCAGCGGTACTGCACAAGACACGTCATTTTGCATCTCTCACCAGGAAGAAGTAAGGGGCAAGAGCGCTGGAGGAGATGAAGGAACCACGGAAACGATTCGACGGGAACTGTCAGTAGCTTACTGGATGCGAAATCTCGGTCTCGGTGGCAGTCGCTGATTAGCTGTCATTGATAGCTCAGTAACACGTTCGAACCCACTTTACGTGCGACAGAGACGATACGGCTGTGAAAGCCTGCTGTAGGAACATCGAAGAATGAAATATCTAGATACACAACAGACCACTTATCGACAATGAATGATGCACAAGAATCAACAAGAAAAGTCTATCCCAAAGGTCATACACGACCAAGACACTAGACATTACACTACCTTCTCTCTACGAGCAAGAAATGCATCGCCACATATCCCAACACCAAGAACACGCCGCAGAAGACTGCAAGACCGACCGCATCACTCCAGAGCGCCAAAACATTGAAGCCAAAGGAGCTGAGAATGGCCGATCCAGGTACTTCGATGTCAAGACCATACTTGTGGTCAATAAGCGAAAGGTAGCGCACTTCGTTGACGATTAGACCTTCGAACCCGTAATGGAAGATGGAAATCTGTGAGGGGTCAGTAGTGTTACAATGCACAGGATTGACGCGAGAACTCACTGATTGCAACCAACGAAGACCCTTGGGAATGGTCTCGTGATTGAGCAAGAAGCCGCCAAAGAGCAAGCTGAACAGCATGACAAGAACACCGACAAGATTGGCGACACCCTGGTTCTTGATGACAATACCGATGCACAAGCATACTGTAGCAGCTGCAAGGTTGAAGAGAACGACAAACAGCATGAATTTCCAGAATTCAGCAGCAGTAGGCAAAAGACCAGTCATGGGATACACAATAACGGCCATAATGACAGGAGGAATGAGTCTAAGAGGGACGATGTCGAAGACAACCTTGGATGCGTAGTAAGCCAGGGGAGAATAGTATCCCTTGGCGCGCTCTCTGACGAACAAGAGACGTTCAGGAGCGAACACAGTCAAAGAGGTGAGGGTACTGAAAGCGAACAGGGCAAGCAGGAAGAAGAAGAAACCAAGCCGGTTTTGGAAACCCTTAAGGTCATCAGTCAGGCCATAGAAGAGGAACCCGAGGAAAACAGCGAGCAGGATGGCAATGGCGTAGTGGGTCAACATCAACAGAGGGTTGCGATAGAGGTTGCGCCATGTGCGCTTGGACAGAATAACGAATTGGCCGAGGATGCCAGTCTTGCGGTAGCCCTTGACAGTAGGCTGAGCAGAGCCGCCATTAGCCGCACCATTAGCTTGACCATTCGAATGAGCTGCTTCAGAGACGGCATTTTGGATATCATCCTTGAGAGCAGCAGCAACATCGGACTCGGCAAAGGCTTGGACGAGATTATCGAGATCTGTACTTGTGGCTTCTTCAGCATTGGGGGGGAGACCATTGGGATCGTCGTGAGCTTGGTTTACTCCTCTCATTTTGAGCCATTGCTGAGTGTTGTCGAAGCTGTTTTCCAAAGATGAAGCGTCGGAGCGGATGGTGCTTGCAGTTGCAGGTGGGTCTCGTGATGCCTGCTTTCTTGTGAAAAGCGCTTTATCTTGCTGCTGCTTGATTGAAGCGGTACGGCTGTTCTTGGGTCTCAGAGGAGAATCAGATGTGATGGAACCTCCCTGCTCGACGCTGAAGTTGGAAACGCTTGGGATCGACTTGACAGCGACCGCACTGCTTGCGCGGGTACTGCGTCCAACGGGTTGGCGGAAGATAGAACTGTCCTCGGGGATCTGTGGGTGAACAGTGCTGGCGTGCATTGTCAAGTCAACAAGATAGTCGGCAATGTTGAAGCCCGGAGGACAAGAGTAGCCGATGTTGTCGAAGTAGGCCTGGCAGTTACCGAAGGGACCAGAGTAGACAGTTCTGCCCTTGGCGAGAAGCACCAACTGGTCGAAAAGTGCAACGATGTTAGAACGAGGCTGATGGATGGTGAAGACGACGGTTCTGTTGTACGTCTTGACCAGGTGAACAAGACATTCGACAACGTTGAAAGCGTTGAAGGCATCGAGACCACTGGTGGGCTCGTCGAGGAAGAGAATACTGGGGCTGGTGACAAGTTCGCAGGCAATGCCGACTCTGCGTTTCTCACCACCAGAGATGCCGCGGCCGTTGCCTTCTTCGGATCCAATAAGCTGGTCGCGGATGTGGTGAATACCAAGCTGTCTTTCGACATCTTCAACCTTTTGCAGTTTGGAAGCAAAGCTCATCTCCTTGGGCAGGCGAAGCATGGCGCTATCGAGAATGGTCTCGTGGACAGTCAGTGTGGGAAGCATGGTATCGTCTTGGTCGACAAAACCAATAACGCTTCTGAACTCGTTGTCTGGAATTTTCTCTCCGTTAATCAAGAAGTTGCCGATGACGGTACCGCGCTTGTTCTTTCTAGCCAAAATATCGAGGAAGGTGGTCTTGCCAGCACCCGAAGCGCCCATGATGGCCATGAGTTGGCCTGGGTGAACAGCGCCTTGGATGTCGGTGAGGATTTGCTTGCCCTTGAGAGCATACGAGACATTTTCGAAATAGAGACTGGCGGGTTTGTGGTCGGCGAGGAGAGCAGCGTTCAGGTCGTCCTCATCATCAGAGAGGTGGATAGGACCGTACTTTGTCTTTCTGCGCGAGAGTAACCAGACAATGAGGATGACAGCGACAACGAACAGAGCACAGCCAGCGATGACGCCGGCAATGAGCGGTGTGTTGATTTTTTTGACAGGTCTTTCGTAGCCAGGAACATCTGTGACGTACAGACACTCTCCAGAGTGGCACTTGAGCGTGATGCTGTCGTCTCCGAAAACGTTGGAAATGAGATCGTTCATGGCAGGTTCCGAGAACTTGCTGCCATCCGAAGCGCTACCGCCTTCGGTCGAGACAGATGTGAAGCTAGCAGGACCCTTGATGTCTTCTTCCAGGAAGTCTCCGATGTCAATCGAGTCGGCCTCGCCACAGAGCATGCGACCGGGGATGCAGCGGCATTTGATGTTCTCGCAATGGTACGACGTCGAGTTGCGATTGGGTTCGGCTTTGGAAGACCACGTGCAGGTATCGAGGGCGCAGTAGAAGGACTCTTTCTGGTCGACCCAGACTAGATTTGATCAGTACGAGTTCGACAGGCTTCAGAAGGGGGAAACATACACTGGAAGTTGCACTCTTTGCGATCGGCGTTGCAGGAAAAGGTGGCCTGTGGCTTCTTCTCCTTGAGCTGATCGAGAATCTTGCGGTTGGTGATGTCGCACATTTGGTAGTTCTCGTTGACGACCAGGCCCTCGCGGTAACAAACGCCACCCTCGCCCTCGGGCATCATGGCATTACAGGCGTCGTTTGTCTTGCAGACGTTGCAGTTTATGCCCTCCCAGCCCTCTTTACACTCGCAGTCATGGCCCTGGCGCGGCAGTCTGTTGTGTCCGTCGGCCAGCGAGCCACACAGCGGCTGGGAGCAGTCCTCACCGCCAAAGCCGGAGGGACATGCGCATTTGCCGCTCGACTGGGTGCAGTTGGCGTATTGGTGGCATTGGAAGCCGTCCAGGTTGCAATTAAAGCATGGTGGGCAGTCGTCCGGTCGGTCTCCGTATATTGAGAAGGGCGTCGACGAGGATAGCGAGTCGGAGAAGGATGAGTGGTATTGGTTGGTCTTGTAGGCTGTTGCTGAAGACAGCAGGCCAGCGGCGGCCAGCCACAACAACTTCATTCTGAGAGCGGGCGCAAACACTCTTATCGTAGGCGCAGGCACGAAGACTCTCTCTGCAAGAGCAGGCAGGCACGAGTGGCACGCGGGTCGTCGCTGAACGAGGCGGATCCCGTGTCGAGACGCGCCGCTATGACTTTGAGCGGCTTGATGCAGATGAGGCAGGTACGACGCAGATGTTCCGTCTTTCTTCACAACAACTTTCTTTCGATGGAAGCTACAACGATGAAGGAGTGACTGATTTACTGAGAGACCGAGTAGCGACTGAGAGAGAATCGAACCTCAAGGCCCGCCGCTTCTCTCGTGGCGCTCAAGCCGTTCGCATGGGCCATCGACGTGTTACGTCCCGTCTATCGAAAGCTTTCCCCATACAATCCGTCAAGACCTTCCTATCCTGGAATGACTGCGCCTACTCCACTAAGGTACTCTACACACTGCCTCGCAGTGGACCTTCTCGCTGATACTCAATCGACCATCTAGATATCACTGTCGAGTCTTGGCAATACAAACCATCTCTTTGATCACCGAAAAAGTCTCCTAAGGGCAGTCTGAAGCACCTTGCAAGAACTTGCGATTTCTCCATGCCGACAGAAAGCCCATCTCTTCGCCTGTACAGGAATCTATGAAACATGATACAACACAAGGAGCCGATCTGATCTATGTAGCTGTGTGTCTTCACGCCGCTACACAATCTCGTATCGAGGGGACCATACCGCTCTCGTGCTGATCTATGCAGTGGTGTAGAGTTCATTTGATACTAAGAGGGACGACATTGATGCATCTTCTCATTCTACCATGTTGTTTGGTCTGAGATGAATTGATTCACCGTCTCGCATCCATGCAATATTCTACATTGCCTCCGTTGTCGCCGGACTCTCACAATTATCGAATCGTCTCCATCATCAGCGATGCAAACGACAAGTTAACCATAGATGAATTATGACGGGTCCTGCAAATCCACCTCCCTGACAAGCAACAGACGACCAATAACAATGTCCAACACTACATCTAGCTATTCATGTCAACTCGCATAATCCATGACTGTATCTTTCTTTGCTTATGGTCAGACGAACATGTGAAATCTGCTACAAGTACCAAATCCATAACTGCTGGCAAAGCCGAGGTCCGGTAATATGCCAAGAACCTCTGAGATGCCCCGGATGGAGGGGTGCGGTTCTCGGATATCTTGTGGGGGACAGCGAAAAGCCTCGGAAAATGCGTCATTGCCGAAGTGTTTCTATATACCGACTCGAGATGAGTAATGTTGGCTTGACGTGATGTCTCAGCCTTCTGAGAGTCCGCCGTATAAGGTGGAGGGCCAGTCTCTCCGAGAGCAGAGCATTCCTCGCTGCAACGTGAATCACTAATCTCGAGTTTGCAATATGCTAGGAGATACTGTTCGAATCGTCGAAGTCGGTCCGCGAGATGGCAAGTCGCTTGGCTTCTGATACCCGGAGCATTCGTAGATAACAGGTTCTCACAGGCCTACAAAACATCAAAGACGTAGTACCCACTGCGACAAAGATCGAGTTGATCAACAGACTCGCTCAGACCGGCTTGCGGACAATCGAAGCCACGTCGTTCGTGTCACCGAAATGGGTTCCTCAGTTGTCAGATGCAAAGACTGTGATGGAGAGCATGAAACTATCCGTTGCAAAGGGCGACATATCATTCCCAGTGCTGATACCAAATCTGCAAGGCCTAGAAGCAGCATTGGCGCTCGATGTTCAGGAGATTGGTATTTTTCTCTCGGCCACAGAAGGTTTCAGCCGCAACAACATCAACTGTAGTGTGGAGGAATCGCTTGAGAGAGCACGAGCCGTTGTTGATCGAGCCCGGGAACAGAACGTCCGCGTCAGAGGGTATGTCGAATCATGATCTCCAAGGACAGTTGCTGACATATCGTAGATACCTGTCTTGCGTGATTGACTGTCCATACGACGGTAGAACGTCGCCTTCGGTAGTGCTCGGAATGGCAAAGAAAATGCTGGAGATGGGTTGCTTCGAGATCAGTCTGGGAGACACAACAGGAACAGCAACACCAACAGACATCCGTCGACTGCTGGAGACCTTGTTGAGAGAGATACCAGCCGCCAAACTCGCCGGTCATTTCCATGACTCTTTCGGCCAAGCAATTGTCAACGTCAAGGAAGCCTATCGCATGGGCATAAGAGCATTCGATAGCAGCGTGGGTGGTCTAGGAGGTTGTCCATACAGTCCCGGAGCCAAAGGGAATGTCGCGACGGAGGATGTCGTATGTCTCTTCGACACCATGGGTGTCAATACCGGAGTGGATTTGACCAAGCTTGCCCACATTGGAGACTGGATAACCGAACAGCTTGGTGTCTCAAATGGCAGTCAGATCAGTTCTGCTCTGGTCGCAAACAGCAAGCGAGCTGCCGAAGTCAGGGATACTCGTAAAGAACCATCTGCCATTGCGTCAGAATGGCACCACCTCTCGCATATGATATGCTGAGAAAAGCTTCAACGGAACACAGATCAGATACCCTTGAACACGGCATCCCAGTGTTCGTTCAGCCTATGGCATAGGTCCTTACGATCGGACCACTCTCGGATCACATCAGCCAGCTCGCAACCCGTTTGTACAACCAACTCCCATACAATTTTCTCAAGGTCCAGACCAAACTCTTTGATCTGCTCGTCTCGAGGGCCCCATAACCGCAATGGTTTGTGGTCAGTCACAGTGAAAAGATCACCTTCATCAACCAGATGGCCAGCATTCATCTTTGGAGTGTTGGCGTGGATAAATGCCGCTCTTGGTTGATCAGACTCGTCTCCACCCTGCTTCTGGAAGTCGGCAAAAGGATCGACTTGTATCATGCCACTGCCTTTCTTTTCGATGCCGTCTTCACGCCCAATCGCTTTGACACCCGTCTTGACGTGGTAGTAGGGAGCATCTAGCACCATTGCGGCAGCCATGAATGTTTCTTTATCTCCTTGACCGAGCGCGCCTTGGCTGAGTAGCGGGTAGTAGAAGCCGGGTCCATAGATGTTGTAGTAGACTGCCAGCAACAGAGTCTTGAGATGTGTGCGCTTGTTGATGAGAAGTTGGCCTGCTTCAGAGGATGCGCTGGGTAGATTAGATGGCATTTCATCGAAACCCACGACAGTATAGAAGGAAGGCGACTCTGTAGAGATCCAGAAGTCGGGCCAGATGACCAGTCCAGTAGAGACATATGGCTCTTTTGCGAAGAGCTCTGTCTCAGGGTTGAGGAGAGGTATACTATCGCTGTCGAGATACAAGACATTCTCGAACGAGCTCAACAACATGGCCAGAGATTTGAGCTGATAGTGCGTTACTTCGAAGCCTTGTATGAAATCAGAGAGTATAAGGCACTCTGCACCGAGCTTGGGTAGATAATCTTTGCACAACTTGTCCTCGTATTCGGACTTGTCAGTCACAAACACTTGTACGGGCAGGTCACTGCCGCTACGCCGTAGCAGATGTATACCAATGATTGCTGGACTGGAGTACTCACCACCGCCTACAATCACCACACCCGTACCATTGAAGATTTCGTCAGCGAGATGGTCAGGCCACGATTGCAGTAGTGATGTGAAATTGCGGTGAGCAGCCTGCAAGGCAGGTATAGAGTCGAGTCCCTGGAGAAGCTCTCTATGTTGAGTCCGGGGTGAGTTGTTATCCGGAGAGACAGGCAGATTGGCTGCATTGAAACCCAACTCAACCTTCGAGGCATCAGGCCGAGTGTCTTTGTATACTTGCGCCCATATAGCCCACAATTCCTGAACAGAGTTGACTGGTTGTGTAGTATTGATGGTTGGTGCTTTTTGTATTGTTGAGGGAGCTGTGTAGGTTGGGAGACGATCGCTCAAAGCTTTGTATGCAATGTTTGATTGTGAGAATGAAAATATGACAATGGCGACGAATGCAATGACTCCAAGAAAGCGGAGAGCGAGTCGCAGGGTTATGCGCATGATGAGGATTGGTGTAACACGACCCAAGGCGCCAGATTGGGGATGCGACCAAAGAGACAGGTGGGAGAGTTTGGAGGAAGGACGCGTGGGCGCCACAATCGATTTAACCCAGCCACCAGGCCAGGGATGGACTGCAACTCTATATTTACGGAAGGCACGATAGAGAGAGAGCAATCGAGATTAAAACATTATTTCATTATGGGTATATAAGAACATTTTTTCCACACTCATTAGTTGTTGTAGATGGTCAGCGCATCAGTCGAGTTGCTGTAGGTGACACCGCACTCCTCGGAGAAGTTCGAGAATCTCTGGGTCTTCTCATCGATGAACTTGAGGAAGCTCTCTCTGGAACAGCTCATTCCAGGGCCGTCGGTACATTCCTGCAAGAGCTTGGGGTTCTTGTTGACCAGAATACGGTAGTATTCGCCAGTCTGGTTGGCGTTGTCCTGGAAGCCGAAGCTGTCGCACTCCATGCGCTCGATGGCGATGTTGGTCAAGAAGGACATGAAGTTGCTGCTCTGCCAGACGCGCTGAGGGTTGATGCCGTCTGAAGGCATTGTGGCATTGACGTCGTCAGAAGCAGAGTAGGCAGTGTTGTTGAAGAGACCGAGAGCGACGAGAACAGTGGGAGGAAGCTCTCTGTGGGTGAAAGAGACGTAGAGATCCTGGCTAGCGTTCTGGGAGGTCAGAAGGTCGGCAGAGGCCTTGACCCAGGGGAAGCCAATGGCGCCCGAGGCAGGGTTGCCGTAGCCGGTGTTGTGGTGGTACATGATGTCGTTGGTGTACTCGAACTGAAGCCACTCGTTGGGGCTGAACAGATCAAGGGAGCAGAAGGGCGAGTCACCACGGATGACGGTCTCGTAACCACAGAGCTGCTGCATGCCGTAGATGTCGGAAGCAGTCCAGTTGAAGGCAGGCACCTCATGACGGAAGCGCGAGATGATGGGAGCAGTGTACATCTTCTGGAAGACCATGGACTGGTCGCTTCCTCTGCTGCCCGAGTAGGCGGGGCAGGCCTTGTAGGGGGTCAACGAGTCTGCGCCAGTCTTCTTGTATTCGCCGATCTGCACAATCTCCGTCTCATTCTCTTTGATGGCAAGACCCTCGACGAAGCTCTCGGCACTGAGCAGAGTGCGCTCAGCAGAGCTGGTCCAGACCTTGCTGGGC
>Ga0268251_10000240_pt1 | contig 19185 bp, 14 predicted proteins | sample AgamicAsMae_FD_200527 | JGI IMG/M metagenome (GOLD analysis project Ga0268251, IMG submission 200527) | Agave microbial communities from Guanajuato, Mexico - As.Ma.e (v2) (version 2) | ecosystem: Host-associated > Plants > Phyllosphere > Phylloplane/Leaf | place: Guanajuato, Mexico | collected...
GACAGGCAGGTCCTTGCGTTCTTTTCTCTCGAGTTGTAGCGAAGAGCAAAGCATTCGGAGATAGATTAACTTGACTCAACTCTGCTTACTCAAACCTTTTCTTCGCGTGACTCGGTGCGCCCATCCGTACCACCCATTGCCCATCTCAGACCGACCCACCAGCTCAGCCCCTGCTTATCTTCATCCCTTTTCGTTGCATAGCGGTATGGTCCCAAAAGAGTGCTTGCTCGAAGACGATCAGCTTTGACAAACGCATCCCGAGTCATCTTGCAACGAGAAATTGCAACAGCCACAGCTGTCATAGCAGGACCCAACACCCTCAGGGTCTTATAACGGTCAGCACCTTGATCAAAAAGAGGATGTGCCACTTACCATAGATCTACAAGTCCCACTGCCCATCACATCTTGCCCTGTCCTGTTTAGCGAAACAGCGGATCAAACGTCACGACCAAAGGAGCGAAAAAAGGTAATGGCCACAGGTGTCATAGCATGACGAGCTCGACACCTCCTTTACCAATCTTCTCAGGGTCTGAAGATTGTTATGTGCCTTTACCTATACGGTAGAACGCAGTCGACATGCAATGGCTGCATAGAGTAGGTATCTGCGCTTTTCTCACTGTCGATCGCTACGAAATCCTCCGAAGATCTGTGGGGGGAGGCTTGGATACAAGCCTTCACCACTTTGTCGATCTTTTTCCATGACGCACGGTGACCCTGAATTTCTTTGTTTCCGAGGAGTTTTGGTCGGTGATGACCATTGTCTGTTGATCATCATCATGAGTATTTGATTATGTAGACGATCTTCAGTCGCGATATGATACAGAAGGAATTGGACGTGAAGATTGAGGAAGAAAAAAAAGAATAATCAATTGTGGTATCAAAACTTTGTGTATGCGGTGCCTGCCCCTCGTGTGAATTCGTTAAAGTGCCCAATAGCCAATTTTCCAACCACCCCATCTAGTAGTTCCAGTGCTCCGAAGAATGTCAAAAGTCCATCAGTTCAACATGCGCATAGCATCAAAAATATCAACAGTGCTCTCTACTCCTCTTTCCACAACAAACTCGTGACTGTATGTTCTGAACGCCATAACACCATCCTCGGGAACCTCTTCAGGGACCGACACTCCAAACGACTGACCCTGTTGCTTTGCGAATGACGAGATGGAAGAACGAGGTGATGTTCTATCGCCTGGTACACCCCACCAAGCAGGCATCTGCGCAGCGCCTTGCTGGCTCTGAGCATGGAAACTAAACATCTTCGCGGTTGCGGCTGCTGCCGAAGAGGCAGTCAAGGTCGAAAGGTCGGAAGTTGGGCTTGCGGTGCCAGAACAGCTGCAGCTGGAGCCACTGCTGGACTTGCGGTTGATGTCGCTGCATACACTGTCGTGATCCATATTGTAGACTCGGGCGCCACTGCTGCGGCGGTCGTACCAGCTTGGCGTGTCCATATCGTCGCTGCTCACACTGTGCGGGCTGCTGTCCCACATATTGCTTGACGCTGAGGCTGGCGACATGATGGAAGATGTGAAGCTCGAGGGTGTCGAAGGTGCTTCTGGTGCTGCAAAGGTATCTAGCATGAATACGTCGAGAGTAGGCGTGCGGGCTTCAGGCAGATGGTAAGACGGAGCGACCAGTGTGCGCTCTGGTTGTTGAGGGTTGAAGTAGTCAAGGGTTTCCTCTTCGCTGATAGCGAATGAATAACCAGAGAAGCGTTTGTTGACGGGTGACTCGGCATTCTGCTCGCTGGGACTGTTCAGAGCGTTGTTCGATGCGCTAGAAGCTCTGAATGAAGCGCGCCTTGATGGGAAGGAGAAGTTGGACGTCAAGCTTCTGTGCAGGCTTCTGATCGAACTGGTTCGATTCACTGCACTAGTCGTGTTGATGCGTAGCGGCTGCGGTCGGAGAGAAGCAAGCGAATCGCTTCGGTTTGGCATCGTCTTGTGAGAGAAGTAGTCGTTGTCCTCACAGTCAGGATGGATCGTGAATGTAGACTCATCACTAGTCTCGCTATCAATCTTGATAGGTCTCGCCTGCGAGAGCTGAGAGGTAGTGACCTTGATGTCCTCGTTCCACGGCGGCATACCTGTGGTCAACAAGCAAAGATGATATGGCACAACGTCTGCAGCGACCACTTCCTTAGGAGCACGTATCGCGTTGGTGAGCATTTGTAAGATGCTGTAGATGGCAATCCATCTGACCTTTCTCGCATCTCCAACCGATAGCTTCTCTTCTGGCCTGAAGGTTAATTTGCTCTCGAAGTAGATGTAGTTGCGGACGAGTGCTGAGTTGGACGAAATCTTGTTGGTAGCCGCGGTAAGTGCAGCTCGTGCTGTCACAGATTGATCCACCTTGCTTGACTTCGAAGTCAACCTTAAGGACCGAAGGCCCTTCTGAGATGACGTCCTGTATTCAAGACTATGGTAGTCGGGTAGCAGTGGTGAGGGATGCGGTAATGGCTCGTACTTGTGGCGGTTGTTGAATGCATCGACGTTTTGCACCACACAGATGCCTCCAGTGGGTAGTCTGCTTGAACTATCTGGAGAAGAATCACCGTCCACAAGATAATCGTAAAGCACCTGGAATTCTTGGTGCATGCTCCGTAGAAGACCCTTGTCCATGATATGGCCATTTTCTGGCGGCCAGTATCCAAACTTGTTGACATAGTACGAGTGCAAAAATGAGCGGAAGCGTTCCAGATGATTGCGAGCAGGTGTCGGTAGTCCCAGATGCGTAGAAGCTAGCTCGTCTTCCAGGAAATTTCGTAGAGCTTTGGTCACTCGGCCCAAGTGCAAGTCCATTTCCAGGTACGATCGCGTGATCAAGGCCTTTGTTACTTTGCTCACATCGCCAAACTCCGAGCTCAAGTCCAATTGATCGTTCATGCCAACACAGTGAGCAAAGGCATCAATCCAAACATCCCTCAACTTGAACTTTTCGGCAAAGTTAAGGAAAGCTAGTGCGTAATCCGGTCGGTTGACAAATTTCGAGTAGCCTTGTTGCTGGGCATACGTCAAAAAGTCCTGGCTGTTGCTGACCTTGTTCGGACAGAACAGCTGAATACGTTCCAACAGGTCGATGAAAGTCTTGCCTAATTGAGCTCCAACCAGTGGCTTGTTCGTGATATAAGCAAAGAAATTGCGGGTCGTGATATGCCAGCTGTAGGCCTCTTCTCGAAGGGCATCGTCAGGAGCTGGGATATACAACTCGTACTCGGCATGCGTCGATGATGTGCTTGGTGTTGTGCCGTCAAGACTCTCGGTACTTGAGGTCGAATCTGATGCCATATATGTGTTGAGGAAAATTTCACCTGCCGCCGCCTCCACCAAACTGTATGATGTTCTGAAGGAGGCACCCCGCTTCGACTTTCCTTGACCATATAGATGGACGAGGCAGTCGCCGTCTTGTTGCCAAAGTTCTTGGTCCTAACAAGTTAATTAGTACAAATCAGCACAGACTGAAGCACATGAAACTTACACGACGAAGACCGTCCCAATCAGCGGACTTGTGAGATTGGCCGTCCCATCTCTTCACACTTGATAGCTTGGAAGGATTTCTCATGGCTGCTTGCTTGGGCTTCTTCCTTGATTTGAGTGGTGATTGTGAGGCTTGAGCGCGTATGGTCAAGATCCTCGAGAAGTTAGGGACATTTGGATTGTGAGAGGCCGGAGTAGGTGGACCAGGCAAGAGGACCTTTTGAGTATCTCTCATGTCCATATCTGCAGTAGATGGCAAACCATGACGATGCATGTCGATCATATGTACTGTTAGAAGTCAAAACGCAATAGGTCAAGATGTACCTGCTGTGGTTGATCGGTGGGATCTTGAAGTTGCAGAACGGTTTTGCAGTGGAGCCCGGGAGTCATGATGGGTTATAGCTCGAGTCGTGCCAGGGGAAGGTCGCCAACAATCCGAGGATGCTGGCTGGATGCACGATTGTCCATGGCACACTAGCTGGTTGGTGCGCTGGTGTCAACCTTCAGCAAATGATCGGCGCAAAGTATCGGTCGGGAATGGGGAAGCGGTGCATGCAAAGATGAGGCGGCACGGGAAGCACATGGCTGCAGCGCGCTGCCCGGACTTCGCCAGACCCGACTGAGCAGCTGAAAGGCTCAGCTCGAAGCCTAGAAAGCGCCCACTCGACTCCAGCTGACTGCTGAGCAATATTATAATATCAACATAAGCGAGGGCAGCTGCCAACTTTCCCTCCCTTTAGAGCTATATCTCAGCTCGAATCCATTTATCTGGAATGTCTCGATCTGTGACAGCAACGGCGGTAGGGTTTGGCTGCACCCTCTCTGTTGCGACAGAAACTCATGACGCCCTCCGGACTTCACCCTTGTCATCGCATCGCCTTCTCCGGCTTCGACCACCCTTTGCGCGACCCTCTTCTTACAAACTTACTCCACCACACTCTTCTTGAAGCTGTGCGAGGTGCTTCAGATCTACGATCCAATTATCGTGCTCTTGCAGTCTTACGTGTTGATTTTTTTCTTCATTGGAAGCGTATCCCAAATTCCGTCTGCCGACTTCCAGTCAGCCCGCTCGCGCGACGGCCCGAGAAAACGTTGCGACTGAGAGCAATTCGCGAATCGTGACTCGTCTGACTTCGCACACGTGAACGAGGAGTCGTCTCTTCTCCTTTTCCTTTTCGGAACCTCCGCGCCGGCCGCACTGCCTGTCCTAGAAAGGACCCTGCCTCAGAGATCAACGCTATCTCATACCATATCGTGCAGATAGGAGAGCCGATCCACCTCCCAAGATCTGAAAAGTATTTGAGTCGACGATCTCATCATGTGCATCACTGGTCTGATGCCTCCACTTAATAGTGACGCGGATCCACAGCACGCCTTGCATTGTCCTACCTTGTCTATCTTGGTCGCGCATATCCTTCAATGCGCATACCTTGCTAACGCCCAGAGACTTTCTGAGCCGTAAGCTCGTTCTCATATCTGCCTGCAAAAACGGCAACTTGCATACATTTCTTGCCGGAAGAAAACGATGATGCGCTGCTATACAGCTAGGTGTCTCCAAATTTTGCCTTCTGCTCTTCCTGCTTCCTACGCTCTTCATCAGCCTTATCCTTGGCTGCCTTCAGCTTCTGATCCTGCTCGTCTTTTTGCTGTAGCTTCTGCTGAAGGCTTGCCCTGGCCTGTTTGACTGCTTCAATCAAAGCATTGAGATCATCCTTCTTCCAATCCGGTTGCACAATCAAGCTCTTCAAATTTGTAGCCTTCTCTTCAACATCTGCAACTTCCGGTACTGATGATGCGTCCTGTCCAACCACGTCCTTCTCCGCGGCAAAGATCGCATCGTGCGCTTCTTTCATGAGGAGTTTGTTTGCAGTTTCCATGATGTCTTTGAGAGGCTTGAGGCTCTGGGTGACGGCACATCAGTACGGTGATCATGTATAAGCTCTTGTGTACTAACCTGTTCTAGCACTCCTATCGAAGCCTCCAGAGAAGCTAATTCTATTGAATCTCCTTTGTCAAGCACTTGCCTGAGGGCATTCACTCGATCGCGGATAAAGGTCGCGTCGGCCTGCACCAGACGGTCTTGGTACTCTGACAGCCTCGACTCTGTTTGCGTGAGCAATTCATTTGCCTTTCTTCTCGCCTCGGCTACTTCAGCTTGTTTCGCTGCCCGCTGTCCGGCCTTCTGGTTCCAGAAGTCTTTAACTTCTGCGGGGTAAGACGTATGCTGCACCTCCATCTCCCAGTCTGGTAAATGCTGCTCGGCGCGTTCGAGCCAAAACAGTATTCTTTCATCTCGGTTAATGACACCAGCAAAGTGCACCAGGAAGTCGCCTCGTCGGACTTGGTAGGGTGCCAAGGTCTCATTGTGCTCGCCTTGATAGGCATTGAACCATCTCTGAGGGGCTTCGACCGTGTGCGCCGCGAACTTCTTGTCTTTCAACAATGTATCCATGGCACTTTGATCCCGGAATGTCAGGTCCTGGTCTGGTTTGTAGTATCTGGAAGAGATGATGGCAGAAAACAGCTCAACTGCCCATTGATTGACTCGGACTGGGAACACGCCATTATTCAGACCATTCCAATCGTTGGTCACCAGAAGATGTACGTCGTCAAACTGCGGCGACGGTGGCAAGAACATCTCCAGAGGCACATATGGGTTCAGCATGATCGTATCTGCGTCGACCCAGAGAAGCCATTCGAGTCGCTCTTCTTGTGGCTTGGCCAACTCTCGCAGCAGAAGCGATAGTATGTATGCTGGCTTCGACCAGACGTCGTCCATAATGGTCTGCCGAAGGACGTAGAGAGGATATCCATTCAGTCGGTCGTGGAGCGCGTGCGTTTTGACGGTCCTTTCGTATATGGATGATCCTCCGAAAACAATGGTACATTTTCCTACTCTAGTTTTGTGGCCCCATTGCTCTGTTTCCGACTCAAAGACTTCTTCGGATTTGAGCGGTGATGAGGTTGGTCTGGTTGTATGAGTCGCAGTCGCTCTGTCCGCAGCGGTCGCGTTCGCTTCCAACTCGACGTCGAGATCTGGTACTGAGTCCCATGTCTTCCAGTATGAGACCTTATCCGAAACCGCATGGTGAAGGTCTTTCAGCGCTCCTTTGATTGAGGGTCTTCGGACTGACTCATCGGCAGCTCCGACTTCGCCATGAGAAGCCTTGATACGATCCTTCAATCTGTCGCCCTTCAGAGAGCTGTCTGGCGGGCGAGTTGCTCCTGGGTATATGTCCGGCCCATCCAATATGTCGCCTGATAAGCCGTAGTCGCCTCGGTAATTTGCAGCATCGTATTGGTCCACGGGGTCGAATGTAGAAGTTACGAGATAACCAAGAAACATTGTTCCTAGCGCTATAAGCAAGAGCTTGAGACGACCATGACCAAAGATAACGGCCCTCGTTGCCGATTTGTCTATCCAAGAGGGTGGTTCCTGCATTTTCACGAGAGAAGAATCATGGAAGCTTTACACGGCGGAAAGCGCGTCGCGGTCGTTCTTCCATTTTACTGTTCTCCAGATCATCCCTGTCCAGAAGAAAGAATCCGTCCTGGAAGCAAGGTCTTCTCAAAATGGAATGCGACACCACATTCCGATGTTCGATATTTCACAAGCGTTTTGTGCAAGTTCTGGAACAACTGAATCTACAGCGTCGACAAATCTACCCGAAAATGAATATTAATTCTGGTCAAGCTCATGACATGCAGGGGATCGTTTCCTGTGTGTGTGCGCCCAAGAGATGAAGATGTCTGCAAACCACACTGTCATGCAAGCCTCCGCCGCTTGTCGGAGGGGCTTGCAGCGGCAGTGGCCATGCTGTTGTGTAACGGAAAGCTACAGGAATCAACAGGCCACCGTGCACATCCAGAGCCGTACACTCTAGAATTCTTGATATGAGCTTTTTTGAACAGTCTCGTACGGCAAGTACAGGCTTCCAACAGAGTCTTCACCATGCAGAGTCACCTATAACTTTTTTGACAGGTAAGTAGTACGGCTTCTTGAATCCTTGCAAGCTATCTTACTGACATCGATGCTTGGCCGACCACTTATCCAATTGTACGTCACATTTTGTGAAGAGTGTGGATACTATGAGGGACCGTTCACTGTCGGCTGCTTGCTCGCTGTGCCATGGCGTGATTGGACGGTACCTGCTTGAGACGACTGTCGAACTACGGCAGTGTACCGAACTTGACATGTTTGAGTGCCCGGTTATCCGCAATGGCAGCCATCAAACGTCGCTGCACTACAAATCCCGATCTTCATGTGGAGAGTGTGTCTTCACGGACCCACAGGATTACTCTAGACATGGAAATTGAATATTGAGACCAGACTGTGGAACGGCTACATCTGAGTTGTACATCGACTGAATATGTTTTACGACCGTGGCCACCTCATCTGGGATGTCTTTGACTCAGACAGGAGTGTAAAAGGATCTAAAGGGCTTGAGATGGGCCACAAATCTCATTCGCTTGATCGTCTCTTCAAGGGTGACGGCAAGCAGGTGTTGCTCGGGAGCTTCCCGTCGCTAATATCCTCCATACACTCAAACGAGCATGGAGGATTTCTTGCAGAAATGACGGGCCGTGAGCATCAGGGCAGGGTTTTGATACCAATGCTCATTATTAGATGGTTCGCCGTCTGGTTGGCCATGTCTTACGTACTCCCACCTTGAGTCATTGATCTTCCACTTCTTCATCATCTGTACTGCTCTCCTGGTATTCTCTTGAGCCCGTTGTCGACGCTATCTTCTTTTCAACCATAATTGTAGTGTACTGAAGCCATTCCGTTCATCTGTTTAGACTCATCAAGTGAGTATCTCTTCGGCGGGCAGCTTGCCTTCACTGCTGACGATGATAGATTTTTTGTTATACCTTCGCTTCGCGGCATTCTGTAGAAAAGAACATCCAGTTTCGTATCTTCAGCGTCTGCTTTCGCTGCACCATCGAGCTTCCGGAACATTCACCGCCGAGTGTCTACTTCACCAACCTGGCATAGCTTTGCTGTACATCTGCAGGGCCGCAAGTAGCTGCACGCATCCGCGTCGACATCTGTGGCTACGACACCGTCTGGGAAAAGAAAGACTTTGCTACAACGCATATCAACATACCGCTTCAATGAACATGATGGCGGTGAGAAACTGTGGTGAGCAAGAAGAGGTGAATAAGTACTATTACAGAGGTCAGTCTCTTTTTCTCGTCTGCACACAACGATCCTTGATCGTTGACAAACCGCGCAGAGTGCTTTCACAGGTCTCTACCCATTTACTACGCACCACCTCGTCAGGTACCGGAGCCTAACCTTACAGTATATCCACACGCAAACGTAAGTCTTGAAAGTCAATGCGGAAGCCATTGAGTGTTGCTGACCAGGCCGCAGTACTCAATCACCAACTACTACGGTTACCAACAAGCTGTCGCCCGCTCCAACAACATGTCAAGTCCCTTTGACCAAGATGTAAAGGGCTACTTCTTCGATATGGAGTACCCCGAGCTCACTGGCAGCGAATCTTCGGAAAGCCCGACCGACTCTTGCTTTACCAATGGAGGCTCTCTCTCACCACCCTCTCCATGCCAGGATGCAAAGGATCTGACGCTGGGTGATCATGGTGTGACCACGTACTCACCTGTATCCGACCTGTCGTCGATGTCAAACTTCAGTGACAACTGTTTCGATGTTGCTCCGTCCTGGTCTGAACAGCCTGCTGTCTTCTCAAGTAACACAGCAACGCAGTATGCCTCGGGCATTTGGCCACGCTCTCAGTATACCTCAGCTCAGTCACTCTTCGACACTACTGGCCGTGTCCCAGCCATGCCCGTCCAACCTCGATCTGACGGGGTGTTTGAACCTTCTGCATTCCAGGACATGTTCACCATGACTGTGCCAAACCTTCCCACGACCACCGCGCCACAGCTTGAGCAAAACATGCCTGCCAGCTTCGTAGGCTACGGAGCGGACGGTCTGGTCGTTCCTGGAAACTTCTTCAACACCACACTGGACAAGTTCACTTTCGCAGAGCCAAGTCCTGTGCTCCTGTCCACACAGGCTATGACTGACGATGGCCTTCCGCTTGCAGCCCTCTCCAGTACTAATGACTTCGAATTGCCCTCTGAGCCGGCCGAGCAGGCAATCAGATACGTTCCCGAGATAAGCCGCAACACCAGAGACGAATACCTCCAAGAATCCCGTCGACGCGGTTTGTCATACAAGGAGATCAAGCGTCGTGGTGGCTTCACCGAGGCAGAGTCCACCCTGCGCGGTCGCATCCGTATCTTATCCAAGCCCAAGGAGATGCGTGTCAGGAAGCCGCAGTGGAATCGCTCTGACGTAAGTTGCCATCATTGAACTGCAACGTACCCCTACCTGACATTACCATCACAGATCCTGCTCCTCGTAGACGCAGTCGAGCGTTTCTCCGAATCAGCACAGGGACCATCGTCCCGCAAGACGAATTTGCGCCAGCGAAGCAATGGAGGCAAACTGCCATGGAAGAAAGTCGCCGAGTGGATGTTCTCACACGGTGCTTCCTACCCCTTCGCCGGCGCGACCTGTGCCAAGAAGTGGGAGCAGATGCGTGAGGAGCCATTTGGTCACGAAGAGCAGTAAACGGATGTCAGTCAAGAGGCCAAAGTCCTTGGTCTTAGCACTACGGTTGAGTCCTTTTCTCTCTTTGGCATGTTGTGAGTAAGTTCAGGTTTTGCTTGTTGATTTGGAAGAAAATTGGTTTGGCGTCGGCAAGCCTTTTGGCCATGCACTCGTTACTTTTGTCGCGTAAACCAGTAGCCCACAGCACGAATGATATCACGTTCTTCCTTGATGCTCCTTGATGATGTGTGATGGTTGTGTGATCAGAGAATGCCAGTGTTGTTTGTCCTTGACGTTCCAACATCTCCAACCTCGGACCGATATTTTCGCGTCGGACAGTGACGACACATTTTCGAGATTACGCGACAACTTCGTCTCTCCTCCTAATCCACATCATACAGTACCTAAATCATCATGCAATTAGGATTAGAAGAAGCCTTGCCATCTTTGGTGAAGGCCAAATTCGGTACTGCGAAAGCCAGTCATGCATTGATCTTCTCTTCCACTGAGCTTTCCATCTTGCGGACCAGATCCGGCGCACCTGTAAGTCGTCGATTTATACAGAACTGCAGCTCTGCATAACAAGAGGTTCTGTGTTTTCTGATTCCTGCATCAGTTCCAACTTCGTTACTGCCCTGCATTGGCAAAGAAGCCCACAGATAACAATGACAAAAACAAACCCAAAGGCCCAAAGCCAGATCCTTTCGACAACCCTTCTTCGGACTTATTGATAGCAAACATCCCAACTGCCAATGCTAGTCATCTACTTGTCTTGAACAAGTATCCTGTCATTCCCCAGCACTTCATCATTGCTACAAAGCTCAACAAACAACAAACGCATATGCTTGAACAAGATGATCTGGCTGCTACACACGCTTGTCTGAAAGCTTGGGAAGAAAACAAGCAGAATGGAAAGTTATTCTCCTTCTTCAATTCTGGTGAGCACAGTGGAGCTAGTCAGGCACATCGCCACCTGCAGTTCCTGAGTGTCGATGAGATGAAGCGAGATCAAGAAGATGGCTCGAGCTGGGATCCGCTGATCGAGCGCATGCTGGAAGCTCCTACCAAGGAAGCACCAGGTAGGTCTTGCCATTGAAGATGTACATCTCAAGAACGAAGTGCTCACACGTAGCCGTGTCTCCAGAACTAAAGGCCAGCCCCGGCTTACCGTTCACTCATTACGCCCTCGAGCTACCTCAGGAGCCAAGTCCCGAGACCTTGTACTCGGCTTACAACAAATTATACGAAGCAGCTGCTGCCGCGGTCAGATCATACATCTCTTCGAACAAGGACTCGGGTCTCGAACTTCACCCATCCGAGGGAGGATCATCACCTATCAGCTACAACCTAGCCATGACGACTTCAGCAATGGCGATAGTTCCGCGCAGGAATGAAGGTGCTCCGATCAAGAACGACCAAGGTGTAGAGATAGGAAGTGTGGCATTGAACGGCACCTTATTGGCAGGTACTCTGATGGTCAAGCTGGAGGACGAATGGAACGCTCTTCGAGATTCTGAACTCCAACTTGACGACATCTTGACGGCAATTGGCATTCCCCGGTAGAGATACGCTTCGAGATTGGGTGCACTTAACTCAGGAGAGCTACCTCATGGTCGAATGCGACAACAACTCATGAACACCTTTGTTGTTTCAACATTCTTTGTCCGAGACAATGTCAAAATAAACAGAGTCAATAGAGATGAGACAGTTCCTCATAACGAAAGACACACTTGAAACTCTCCAAGAAACATCTCTCCCGGCCATGTCTTAACCTTTAGATCTCAAGCATACATAACAATCATTACTTTCCGCCATCTACCATGCTGTCTTTGCGATACCACAGAACCCATCTCAACATGAGCACAACAGACGTAACTCACGAGTCCGTCCCCCAGGAAAGCATTACCTCTGACAACTATCTAATCCAGCTTTTGCGCGAGGAAGAAGTCATCGAGGCCATCCGAATGGTCGATTCCGAGAAAGCTTCAGAGATGAGTCGCGACTTGGAACAAGATCTGCAAGAGCCATGGACTTACCTCAATAAATCCAACAAGATACCAATCGAACAAAGACTAAACGCATTCCAAAAGCTCAAGAAAGAATCAGAAGAAGCCCATGACATCCAAGAACCCGAAGAGGCCCCTGACATCGAAGAACCCACAGCACTCACCGAGGACAATCCTCCACACTCCACAGCAGCCTTGATCGAACACTCTCCCCCTTGCAACCACCACCTCGAAAGAATCTCCATCAAAAACCCACATCTCGTCCGCCCACCCAGCCACAACGGCGAATACCCATGGTCTCGCCGCTTCCGCGAGATGATCCAAGAACTCGAACGCGCCGCCGAAGACGCACTCACCGCCAGAGACAAGCCCCTTTCCAATGCCATCAGCCACGGTACCCTCGGCACTCCAGAAACTCCAATCCCAAAACTACAATATGAGGAAGAATACACAGAGTCTGTGGAGCACTGGAAGGTGCCCGAGGAATTAAAGTATCGGCCTTTTGATGCGGTGAGCGCGTTTGCAGATCATAGGAGGGAGAGGTCTCTGAGGATTGCGGCAAAGAAGATGGCGATTGTTGTTACGCAGGATTCATGTCCGCTGGCAAGTGATTCGGATCAGGGTACGAAAGGGAGATGGGAAACCATGATATTGTTGGGAAAATGTTCTCGAAATTTGAATAATTTAGTACTCAAGTTTATGTTGCTTCCACATGGTCGTTGTTACCGTCGTGGGCGGAGAAAACACCTTTGTTTTTCTCTCTGCTTTTCTGTCAGTGAGTCTTTCCTCTTGACTTGATGTGTTACGAGATCTCCCACGTGTCTCTGCAAGCATTAAATACGACCATAAATAGAAACTCGAACCAATGAGAATTGGACATGCCAGCCTTAAATCAAAATTGGAACAGCAAGCCAGAATCACCATCTCCCTTGTTTGCTACCATTCCAGAGTCCCTAGCAAACAAAATAAGGAAGCCAGAGGTTAATATCTCAAGATAGACCATCTCTTATCATCATACTCCCTAGCCGTCTCCTCTCATCTCGAACACATGCATCAAAAACATGGACGCAGAATTTGATCTCCCTACAATCGATCGTGCCAGCAACGTCCTAACCCTCCACATACATCTCCACCTCACAAATGCATCTCGCGGGTGGTCCCTCGCTACCACATACTTCACCATCATATCAACGATCTTCTTCTTCAGCGTGTTCGTGGCAATATGGCGGGTCTATATCTCGAATTTATCGCAAGCCTCGGCTTCCACCTTTGAAAAGGAATCGTGGAGCCATGGGACTAATCAGGGAGGCTCAATCTATGGCGAAAGTGATCGCGAGGATAATGGAGTCGTCGAGGCCGAGAACGAGAATACGGGGAGAAGATGGGCTGAATATGAATTTCTTGCTCGACAGGCAGAAAGAACAAAATCTGACTGACAGTGCAACTTGTTGCTTAACGGATGCGCATTGATGGTAACAGAGAGATAAGGAACAGGAGAAGAAGGTCTGTAGTCAAACATGAAACAGTAAAACAAATTGGTATCATTGAAGAGAAACATTACGGACTATAATTATGATGTGAAACTTTTGTTTATCCCAGTCCCAAGGATGTAGGGGTTCTAGCGATCTAGATCGGACGTATTGCTTAGAACAGCTTGGTGAGGAAGCCACCCTTCTTAGGAGTGGTCTCAGCACCGACCTCGCTTGAGGTTTCGGAAACGTTCTTCTCGGCATCAGGCAGAGACTGTTCCTTGCCAAGACGAGGGTTGCGCAGGCACAACGAGAAAGCGATCAACGGAATGCAGAGGCAAATACCAGTGATGCACAGCATGCGTTGGATGTGTCTGTATGAGACAATGACGGCGTCGCGCTCAGGAGTCCCGACTGGGTAGTCGTAGATGAAGAACAGAGGGTTGCTGTATGCGTAGGTTGCAACAGTGGCGTTGTTGGTAACTGCAGCCAAATTGCGCTCAAGCTCTCCGGGGAGGATCTGGGTCCACAGGGCTCCAGAGATGGTTGAGCCTAGGGCACTTCCAATGTTGTAAAGCGCAAGGTACAGACCGGTAACCAAAGCCAGATGCTCGTGCTGGGTAGCTGCTTGGATCAGAGTCTGGACCGGGTAAGGGAAAAGACCACCAGCAAAGCCCAAAATGACCTCTCCGGCGATGATGCCAGCGTAGGAGCTCTGAGTAAGACCACCTCTGAAGCGAAGCAAGATACCGAACGCAACCATGAACATCAGAGTGCCGAAAACAATGAAGGGCTTCAGTTGTCTGATCTGTCTCACAAAACGGACCAGGAGGCCGAGAGACACACCAGTCAGAACTGAGACGAAACTGTAGAGCGAAGTGATGCGGGTGGCCGACTTGATACTCTGGTCGAATGCAACGACAACGACGGTGTAAAGATAGCCTCCTTGCATGTACCAAATGGTGTTGAGAGAGCAAGCAACGCCCAGAGCAGCCCAAACACTGCGATCCTTCAGGAGATGGAACGGTACGAGAGGGTGAGGAGCGCGGCGTTCGTAGACAACGAAGACGGGGATGAGGCAGACACCAATGACAAGAGGAGCAATGACGTGGGCTGTACCCCAGGTCTCCGAGACACCGCCGGCGATGGTGAAGGGCACAAGGATCAGTGCGAACATGGCAATCATGAGAATGATACCAGGGACATCGAGTTGCCAGAAGAGGGCAACGAGAGTGTTTCCCATGCCGTTGCGCTGGAAGGCAGACTGGTAGTTAGCCAAAGCGCCAGCCTTCTTTGCGCGGTTGGATGCAATAGAGAGGGCGGCAATGAGAGGCAAGGCGCAGACGGGGTAGATGATGGCCCACATGCCAATACCCCAGCGCCAGGTGGTGTTCAACAAGACAGCATTTGCGACATCTCCAGAGACCTGTTCAGAAGTTCAGTAAGTATTTTTCAGTGCCAAATATGCCTCCCAGACGTACCCATGTGTTGATCAAGAAAGGCAAGGCAGGGATATAAGACCAAGCCAATCTTCCCTTCAGAGAAGAGATATCTCCAACGATGACTTCAACCAGAAGGGTGACGATGGTGTAACCAATTTGGTAGAAGATGGCACCGGCTGCAAAGGCGCTGACGTTGTGGGCAGCAGCCTCAATGACCGTTCCCAAGAGGTAGAAGAAGATGGACAGGTAGACAAGCTCAACACGACCAAAGACGTCGGCAATCTTTGCAGCTGTAGGCTGAGCAGCGGCAGCAATGACAGTGCGAACAATGTTGGTAGTCGAGAGCAAAGAGTGCTCGCCAATCGAGGACAAGGCAGTACTCTGGCTGTGTTAGTATCCTGACGCAGTGCTAGCCTGATTCGAAGCAATTACCTGGTATGTGTATCTGACAGTTCCATCGAGGCCATAGGCGTATGCAATCAAGAAGACGCCGATACCGAGGAACCAGCGGTCGAAGGAAGTGAGGTGGGCGTTAATTGCCTCGATGCGCGCAACACCAGGACTCTTCTTGCCCAGGATGGTGACTTGCTCGCTGAGAGTATCCTCCGACGTGTGGGCTCTGACATCGGTTTCGGGCTCAGCCTTGGTGGCCGAAGGAGAGTGTGAATCAATCGACGACATTGTACCCGAGTGGATGTGTCGAGTCAAGGGTCAATGGGTCACTGTATTGTCAGGCGGGGTAGAAAAGTGATCGACGGAGCAGGACAGCATTGACTGAGGGAGGCGCCATTTTATGTAGATGCTGCCAAGGCAGTGGGAAGCCGTCGGCGCATTGAAAAGCCTCGTAGCAAAAGAATGGGTCTCATACCAGGCAAGATTGGGTGATGGATTAGATAATCCCTAGGGTCTAGAGTTAAATTTTATCTGATCTTGCAGGGTCTAGCGAGGGGGTGCCGACTATTGGGTCGTTTGCTGGGAGACCGTTGCCCAGTTGAGCTGTCCTGCTGCTTCGTATCCCGTCCTTCGCGACTTCCTCTAAGAGAGTACCATGCTAGCCGCCTATCTATCTGTAGATCGCCCGAGATCTAGAGCTCATAGCCACGTTGCTTCTTTCTCTGGTCTTTCGGACTCTTTTACTCTGTCTTGTGGTGCAATTTACTCAACATGAATTGAGGGTCGCAGCGTGCAAAGCCGGCAGGAAGTACCGCGATGGCCTGATAAAATTTTCATCTTATCAGATGCTTCAACGGTAACTTTGGCGCTTTGGGCCGTAAGTGGCTTTTTCAAGGCGGCGCGAGGATGCAGTTGGCTTGACCGAGGCATGAGTGTTGACTCTCGAAAAGAAAGTCAGGTACCTAGAGTCTTGGATATGTCTTGGCTTGCAAATATGTCAGGACAAGCACACGATACTGTACTGAGATCTTATCAGATCTGCAAGCGAGCCAGACCGTATGCCCAGCACGAAACAGCGTTGCCTCCCACTCCATTGCTCGCAGCACTCGCTTTGCCTCTGATCTACACGTGGAAGGATCCGTCGTTGTTGTTTCTAGAGGTCTGCAAAGGAAATCTTGGGTCAGTCAAGGCGAGCGCGGATTCCGAAACCGTTCGTCTTCTGAAGCTTCTGGCAAGCAAGCAGACACGGCGTATCTTGACAATTCTGTGAGTCGCTTCGGTCAGTTACATTAAAGCAAACTACCCAAGTGCAAATGTTTGTAATGCGTATAGCTATGCACAGTGTTCTCGAGAAATTGGATCGTGTTCATCGAGATGCGGTGTTCTTGGGACTCTTTTGTTTTTGGATACATCTTTAATCTAGATACCACTGTGCCTTCTCATGGTGAGCATTGCGTTCTATACCTTGTACCTTGGGGGAAGAGAGGAGTATAGGAGACTAGCAGTCAAAGACGTCAACCCACAGGGAAGAATTAGCATCGACAGACTGTCACATCACATGCTGATAAACACTGGGTGACGGGAGTTTGAAGGTGAAAGGGACACTTTTCCGTGCCATTAAAATCATGCATATATCATTCGTATAAATCTCTTCCCGCAGGAGTGGCCGGCACCCACTACACCTTCTCTTCGTGTACGTGGTCGGATGTTTTAGCGTAAGGCACCTCCTCGGCAGTCATCATGGGCTTGTACTTGGCGTACTTGACAGTACCCAAGACCGAAGGGCTGTCCTTGAAAATGGTGTCCAACTCTTCCAATGAGCGTCCCTTGGTCTCGGGGTCTGAAGATAGACAGTTAGTAGGAGTAAGACAGATTTTGAGAATTGGTGTAGCTTACAGAGGAAGAAGATTGTGACGGGAATGCAGGCACCAATGCATGCGTACACGATGTAGTACTGGTAGCCAATGTTGTTGATGGCTACAGGTGTGATCATGGCAACAGCAAAGTTCCACAGCCAATGGTTGGCAGTAGAGATGGATGCCATGGCGACACGCAGTCTGATAGGTGCAACTTTGAAACAGTTAGCAGGGTTCTGTGAGAGAATGGGTTTGGTACTCATGCAACGAGTCAGCTCCCAGGTCAAGCTCGACATCAATGAGATGGCGTCCTGGACGCTTTCTCATCGCTGTCTAGTGGACACTCAAAACTGGCTCGCTGAACTTGTACGTTCATCTTACTTACCTTCGGTACAGTAGAGGAAGTTGGCACCAAGGAAGCCAATGGGGGTGAAAAAACAGAAAAGGTAGACGAAGAAGGCGGCAGCTACAGATGCACCGTAGTTATCGTGGGGGTACGATGTTGCCACAGCGAGAGCCAGCATACATGCTGACATCCCGGCCCCGGAAACGATAAAGCAGATACGGCGACCGAAACGATCGATACAGGCGAAGGCAACGAAACACGACAAAAACTTCCAGGTCAGGGTACCAGCGGACAGAAGTTTGGAGTTGTAGGCACTCATACCAAGGCCCTGCTGGAAGATGGTAGAGGCGTAGACGGAGATGAGGTTGGTACCGGACATCTGCTGGAAGAACTGAAGCAGGATGCAGAGACCAAAACGGTAAGCAAGCTTGTCTTCACCCATGCTGAACAAATCCTTGAAAGAGGCGGCCTTGGTCGAGGAGTCCTCGAGGGAGAGCTCAATACCAACGCATTCTGCTTCAATCTCAGGAGCGTCGATGGGAAGACCCTTGAGAGCAGCCAAGTTCTCGCGAGCTTCCTGGGCACGGTTTTGAGCGAGGAGCCAGCGAGGGGACTCGGGGAAGAACCAGATAGAGAACAGAACGATGAGCGAGAAGAGCAGAGCGATAGCGATCGGGGGACGCCAGGTGACAGATCCGGTCTTGAGCGTAAAAAATCCGAAGTCGATCCAGGACTCGAGAGTGTAACCGAACGAGATGAACATACCGTCAAGAACAACGTGCTTACCACGGTTCTTGGCGGATGAACATTCTGATTGCCAGACGGGAACAGTAGCTGAAAGCTGTCCGACACCAAGACCAATGATGACACGGCCGACGATGAGCTGGGCGAGTTCGAAAGCAGAGCACTCAATGGCCTCGCCGATGAGTGTGCAAAGAGCACCAATGAAGATAACCCAACGTCTTCCAAGAAGGGTACCAGTGTAACTACAGCTCAATGCGCCGACCAGCGCACCGAGTGTGAATGTTGCGATAACGAGACCCTGGAGGGTAGCATGGTGGGCCTTGACCTCACCCGTGTAGTCGACGGTGTTGATTTGGGGGAATTGATGTCTCCAGTTTTCTTCGGACAACAGTGGGCCGAGACCAGACTGGTTGTAACCGAACAGGATGAAGGACGGAGCGACGACAAGTGCGACCTGAGCGATGGAAAGGGCCTTTCCGGTCATACCAAGGAAACCAACCATTTTGGCGGGAATTGGGGGGCTGTAGGCGACGAGTTATGCACGCTTATGCTGCAAGAGAGCCAAGTAGAGACAAGAATGGGCGTCGAACTCTCTTCGAAAGGCCAAGAACAGTCAAGCCTTGGGTGAAGATTTGGCGTGTGATGGGCGCTGTAGTCGGACAGTAGTTCAAACCGCAGAGGGCAGATCGCTCTGCCTTTATACTCTCTACCAATTTCAATTTGAGCTCGCACTTTTCTCCTGGTGCACCGTCAACTCCACATACTCCATATTTGCAGTGGGTCCATTGGGACATGGGGATACGATAGCATGGTCAGCAAATGTTTCGACCGGCTACGGCACCTAAGCCAAGCCGGTGTGCCTTTCAATTTTGG
>Ga0268251_10000241_pt1 | contig 19171 bp, 18 predicted proteins | sample AgamicAsMae_FD_200527 | JGI IMG/M metagenome (GOLD analysis project Ga0268251, IMG submission 200527) | Agave microbial communities from Guanajuato, Mexico - As.Ma.e (v2) (version 2) | ecosystem: Host-associated > Plants > Phyllosphere > Phylloplane/Leaf | place: Guanajuato, Mexico | collected...
CGGTAATCGAGTTGCAGGGATGAGGGATTGGGACGACGTGTGGACAGGAGATTGCGATGGTTGGCTTTCAGGACTTTTGTTCTGCGTCGTCATTGTTACTCAGAAGCATGTCGGGTGGCCGTTGCCTTCGGAGGGTCTTGCGGTATGTGGGAACGCGTGCTCGCTTTCAACCGTGGATGGCGAGTCGAAGCTGCGGTGAAGTAGAGAGCGTGCGATACGGCGGGGCAGAGGCACAGCGGACGAGTGTCGGGGCGGCGGCGACATGCGAGAAGACGAACAGAGTCCAGGCTCAGACGATGACAGAGACGCTATGTGAATGTTGACGAGGCAGCGCAACTGACAAGGGCTCTTGCTCATACGCAGCAGAGCGTGGCTGTCTCATCGTTAGCAGAGCGGAGCGGGGTGCAAAGTAGGCGACAACGATGATCTACGCGTGAAACGGTTGACGGCACGCGAGCGATTGGTGCAGTAGCCGGTCTTGTTGTAGTCGGGCTCATCCTCGTCGTTGCGGCCACAACTGAACAAAAGACAATCAAGGGACAAACAAGGGCGACGGTGCTGTGTGGACAAGCAGCAGGCGCGCCCGCCACCAAGACGCGTTGGGGAAGCCGCGTTGGCTTTCGGCTTGCGCACAACCCACAGTCGCTCGCTTTCCTCCAATGCATCAAATCCATCATCCCAGATGAGTAGCTTGACGACTGACATTATGCACACTTGTCACTTCTTGCCTATCAACCATCGCGTCACTCGGTACCATCGTCATATCAACTTCTGATTTGCTAATTCAATATGGCTCTATACGTTGCTTCAAGAGAATGACCAACCACCAGTATACTTTTCGAAGAAGCCATCGGGGTCGTACTTCCGTTTAATGTCCTGAAGACGAGCATATGTGCTGAATGTCTGCAGTGGATTCTGGTCGAAACTTGCATCATTAATGAACAATGGCAGCCCCTCGGCGTTGGGAACCGAATTCACCATATCTCTGAAGCTCTGCTGAATCTGCTCGTAAGCATTCTTTGAAATACCCGGAGGAGTTGAAAGCAAGAAATTCAACCAGAACCATGGTCCATCGGGCATCTGCATGGCGTTCCCACCATTTTGAGAATTGGATGCATCAGTCAAGCTCTTCGATACCGGCTGGAAGTCGAGCGATGAGATGATGTATGAGCCTTTGTTGGCCTCGCACCAATCCTCCCACGCTACAAAAGCTGCCTTGTAAGAGTCGTCATCAAGTCGATGGACCTGCACTCGGAACATGTTGTCTCCACGGCTGAGCTCGGTCGCAAGCGGAATAGGCATGTTGACGACTTCCGGATAGCTCTTCGGTCCCAAAGTATTGAGAAGATGAGGCATGCTGGTGAAGTTCGCAAAAGCATCTCCGGAATCTGGTCCGTCGTAGACCAAGAACATGATGACCGCTTCGTCAAGGTCGAGATCGCCCACCGCAGGCGTAAGGAGCTTCTCATATGTGCCGATGATGGCCGCCTTCGGGTCGGTGTTGTACTTCATGAAGTTGTGGATCGCTTCCAGGACATTCGCTGTTTGATTAAAGAGATAGATGATGTTGCCGGCGTGGAATGTACCAGAAGGTCGCGTCTGTACCGTGTATTTCGTGACTACACCGTATGCATTGCCACCACCACCGCGATCCGCAAAGAAGAGATCCTCGTTCTCAGTGGACGATGCAATGACGATGTCGCCGTTAGGTAGGACAACCTCCAGTTCGCGGAACGAGTCACAAGCTAGACCGTATTGTCCGGAGAGATAACTCAAACCACCACCCAGAGCAAGACCAGTACCGACTCCTGCAAGACGTGCTCCAACTACTGTTCTGCCGTACTGATTGAAGTAATTGTATATGTCCCCGAACACACCTCCAGGTTGATAAGAACCCAAGGTAGTCGACGCATCATAAGACTTTTGGGTCATTGAGTTCAAGTCAATTAGCACTCCACTCTCAACGGAAGAGAAGAACGTGTTTGGATTATGACCACCAGCTTTGACCGCGAACCGTGATCCAGCGGCCTTGATGATCTTCAATGCTGTTGATACATCCTGTGCAGATTCTGGATAGACCACGCATGAGGGATCATACGAGCTTTGAACTGCATTCCAGTAGTCTGCTTGGGAGGCAAGATACAGAACGCTTAGTGGACTCTGGACTTTGGCGATGCCAAGCGACTGGACGAGCTGGGTGCAGGCTGATGTCCCTGGTGTCAAGTCCCTGGGTGCGACAAGAGCAGACGCAAGGGAGGTCAAGGTCGTTAACAAACAAAACACTTCTGTTGTAGGATGCATTTTGAGCGATATGATCAGGCAAGAAGAAGGCAAATCACGGATGGGAGCGTGGCACACATCAACGATATATTTATGTTTTCAAACATGGAGTGGTACACACTGTTAAGATCATGATAGTCACGCTGCAACCTGATAGATGTGGAAAAGATATACGGCAGTCGATCATCATGGTCAGCCGCTCAGAAATATTACCTAGGCAGCTTTCGAGCGGAGGGAGGGGAAGTTGATCATCGGTCAGAAGTTTGGTATAGGTTGAGTTTGACTTTCTGGAAAGCTGCGCAGGCCTCGGCAATGCTTTATAACAACAGATCGTCTTGTTTAGCGTACGGCCGATGTCAAATCTGACGACTTCTATCTCTTTTACACTCGCTAGTGTTTCTCGCAAACGCACCACAAACGTCTGGTTGCCCACTTCCAGCAGATTCTCGCTCGGCTGCTTTTAAGTTGCGCTCCCAGGACCATTGATGTCCACGGATCTTCGCCTTTCCCACCAATTGCAGGGTTTTGGCCTTGCGAGCATCTCATTTGCTGAATGTATCAGTGCCGAGATCTGCCACTAGACACATAGCAAACGGGCTACTCTTACCCTAACAAATTCGAATTGTCACCCGGTCATATCTTGTCAAGGGGAACCTGCCACAGTCGGTGCCCTGTAAGATGATTGAAATCGTTTCGCCTTTCTTCGCGTCATCCGGTATCTTCACGATCGCCTGGTTGTTCTGGGTCTCCTTGATGTTGACAACACCACTGTATGTGCCTTCCTCGGAATACTGCCACCACAAAGTGCTGACCTGATCACCATCGGGATCGCTGACAGTGCCGGTCAATCTGATCGTGTCACCAGCACGTGATTCCAGCGCACGATCGCCTGATATTCTGACCGACGGCGGGTGATTACCCTTGCTGTATTGCGATGTCAAGGTCCACTGTATCCGAGCAGCCATATCGTTCTGCACCGCTGAGATAAAGCGATTCGTCCCATAGTTGTCTGTCTCAGTTCCGTCGGGAGCCCTCTCGGCTGTGACAGACTGCCAGAGGTTGGCTGTCGTGGTCGTGTTGCGTTTCGACCTACCACCCCATCCGCCGATATTTGGATTTGACGGATTTTGTATACCCGTTGTCAGAAGAGGGAGATAGGTACCATCATCGCCTTCGCCCAGGAAATCGTATGGTCCAAGTGGCTGGCACCAGTCACTAGCTGTGATCGGAAAGGCTGAAGTATTGCCAAAGACATCGAGCTGATCGCCAGCCATGTGTTGACCGTCAAGCCAGGAACGATAGAGCTTTCCAAAGGGGCCTGATTGTATATTTTCATGAATCCAGGCACCTGTGAAAAAGACATGATCGTCAGGCAGACCGCGGACGTTACCCGTCCCGTTCTTATTGCAGTTGTAAGCAGTCCAGGCAACACTAGACGCTCGCACTTGGAGCCGTGGCCAATTGGGAGCGATATAGTTGTCATATGTCTCGTCTTGGAAGCCACTAGCCATGATGACGACCTTCTTGGATATGCTCTGCTTGAGCGTCGGCCATCTGGAAGAGGAAAGATGTCGCTCTTCGATCGCCCGCAGAGCTCGCGCGATGGTGTTGGTGCCACCCCAAGCCTGAAGGTAGAGCGTTCGTGGGTCGTTGTCGAGGATGAGATCCTCGATGAGACGCGAGCCATCGGTGTCGTTGCTGAATTCGCCTTCAAAGTCAACATTACCAATCTTGACTAGAAACTGGAGCTCGGCCGGCGTGGGAAAGTCTGCATTGTGAACACGAAGATTCTCGTAGACTTGAGCATAGGCCGGAATGACGATGTTTTGGATAGTGGTATTGCCTGTCCAGCGAAACGAAGTTTGCGATGAATTGTATTCACGGCCGGGAAGGAAGAATCTCGTCCCTCTGTAGTCACCCTCCCAATGATAGCGACTGGCAGAATACACGATACCCTGAGTGTCAAGGTCGGAAGTGTAAAGCAAGTATCGGACAAGGGAAGCCAGGTCATCTTGCTCCATATCTGTGGTTATTACCGTGCGTATCCTCCCTGACGAGGCAGGGGAAGGATGATCGATCCATCGGGCGTAGACCAAGCTGATCGAAGCTGCTGCAAGTAGGGCGGAGGTCAACAACATAATCGAGACCAAACTGAGTGCATAAGAATCCGGCACGATCCAGAGGCCATTGATGGTGCGGATGGATTTTCGAGACGATGCTTTGATAGAGCAACCTGCTCGGCGGGGAACTTCTTGAAGCCGAGGTAATGGCTCACTGAGTGAGAACTGCCGCGCTGATGAATCTCACCAAGAGTTTTGCGTCGATCCGGATCGACGCTGATCATCTGCATCTCGGGCGAGTATTGAAGCGAAGGACGATGACGTAGGGTGAGTGATCCTACAGCCAACCCGTAGAATAAAGTCGCGGAGGACGCTATCTCTTGTAGGTATGTATGTCTAAATCACAAGAGGGTATGTGTTCGCACAGTATAAGAAACGCGATTGGCGCGAAATCCATGAATACGTGATTGCCATACTTCATCCCCAAACGTCCTCCTGGAACCTTCTCGTCTTCTTCTTCGTTTCGTTCCACTCTTTGATTTCTTCATCTGTCCAGCCCTTCATGTTCTGGATCATACTGCTAATAGTATTGTTGACCTCTCTTGCCATCGCCGCCGAACCACAGATATAGAGATTCGCATTTCCTTCGATTAGCATGCCAGAAATCCTCTCGCTGTCCTCTAGAATGCGTTCCTGGACATATATCTTCTTGCCTTCATGGCGAGAGAAAGCCGTCACGATGCTTAGCTGGCCTTCCAGTACTGCTTGTAAATGCGCCAATTCTTCACGGTAGATATAGTCTTCCTCAGGATTCCGGCACCCAAAGTAGAGAATCATCTTACCGCAAGCCTTGCCCACTCGCTGCATACGAGCACGTTCCTGTATGAAGCCTCTAAATGGTGCAATACCAGTTCCCGCCGCGACCATGATGATAGGTTGACCAGCAAGAGCTGGAAGCTTGAACTTGGACTTCCGGATTTGCGCGTACACCTTGCGGCCTTCAAGAGGGGTATCAGGACCATGTAGAGTATATTCATTCTTATCTTCAGCATGGTGAGCCAGTAAGTAGTTCGTTGCAAGGCCAGGAATCGTGATCTGACCTCCCATTGGATCCTTTAGGGTCGCTTGTGCGACTACTGCAGTAATGCTAGGTGTGCGTGGAGAAACAACTGAGGAAGATGAGATCGAGTAGTGTCTTGGTCTCATCACTGGAACAGCGTCTAGTAGGAAAGCAAGAGGTAAAGATGCCCAAGTTGTAGGTTCAGAGAGGGTAGATATCTCCAATAATCTACCGATAGTAATGTGCGTCGCTGCGAGGAAAGCTGAGTATCTCGAGCGATCCCGTGATACATCCTCCAGAAACAGGCGAGATGTCTTTGTAGGTGCGAACTGGGCGATTTGAGCAACTGTTTCGCGAGAGACAGGCGCGCATATCTCCAAATAGTATTGCAACAGTGCTGATAAGGTTGTCGGTGTAGGGATCTTGACCTTTGATCCATCCAAGCTTTTGATCAATATAGGTACATCAGCTTCATGGAGGCGGCCAAGCTGTATGAGCACTCTCTCGACTTCAGCATTGGGATTGCTTGGCCAGATGCTGAGGTGATCGCCTGTCTTGTAGCCGATCTCGGGAAAGTCAGAGAGATCCAGTTCTGCATGTAAGCAATATCGATCAGCCGCGGTGTCGAACAGGTCTCGCATATCTTTAATGGGCAACGGTCTAATGGCTGATGACCCGGCCAAAGCTTTGGCTTCAAGTGTGGGCTCTCCTTGGTGAAGATCGATAAGTTCGAGCGATGTGTCCAGTTCAACTAGTAGTGATGGTTCGTATACCATATCGTACTCCTGGTGGCCGAGGTTCCGCTTGAAGTAGTCAAATAACTCTTCCTTCCACGTAATGAAATCTTCCTCGGTTGCACCTTTGGCATCGTCTGCCTTCCCTGTTGGCATGAGCTGCTGCGCCCCATGGGCATTCAGTGACTCTGCGACCACATCAACGACTTTGTTATAATACTTGTAGTTGCTGTTGCCGAGTCCAAAGGCAATGTAGCGCAGATTGTTCAGAGATGCTTTGGCAGACCGAATCCAATGCCAGAGTCCAGCTGTGTTATCACTAGGATCGCCCTCGCCAAATGTTGAGACGATGAATATAACCAATGTCTCTTTCGTGATATGCTCGAGAGTCTCCATGTCGTAATCAGACAGATCTGCTACCAGAGCATTGAGCCGGAACCGCGAGTGACATTCCCGTCCCAAGCGGTTGGCGAAGCCCTCTGCTGTTCCAGACTGGGAACCCCAAAAGATTACAATCTGATTGTTCTGCGACTGTGTCAGTAAATGGCTTGAGATCACTCCCAGTCCTCAAAATCGTCTTACTGTTTCCTGGAGCTTCTGTGAGATATCTCGAGTCTCTTTAACTCCACCACTGGCTGCAGCATCAGAAACCTGAGGCTTCTCGAACCAGACATGGTGGTAGGGGTCAGGCCTGTCCCAAGCTTTTCCTTTGAGAAGATATGTGCCCCATGCAAGACTGAAGGCCGTAATGGCAGCATAGTCGGCATAGCCAGATGGCCTGTTGAGCATGGAGAAAAGTGGATCAAGCGAAGTCATGGCAGGCTGGACTTGGAGAAGCGGGGTCTGGGAATGCTATCTTGTCAAATTCTTATAGTGAGAGTCTTCGGACATTAAGTAGAAATCGCTTCATCCATAACAAGTCGTTCCTAGGAGAAGGGAGACCATCTCTGTTTATCAAACCATCGAGAAGGGAAGCTCCTATCGCCGAGCATTACGAAACCACACATCTGATATCGCTGTGCATTCTTTCCCGTTACGTCCGATCTCATGTCATGTAACATGCAGCGAAGTGGAGACCCAGCCTGGAAGGTCAGGCGGCGGGATCTTGGTACTTTCTGCATTGCTTTTGGCAATACAGCCCGCACGGCATTTGACTTCCAACGTCTAGACCAGGAACTCCACCTCATGCCATGCGGCACATGCAGACCATGGCGGGGTAAGCCACGAATTGCTCCGCGTTTTTACTCATCGAGTCATTCTGGGGTAGCATTCTCCGGGGAACACAGCCTTCGGTCGCTTCTCCGGCCGATGTTATGGCAAGATCTTCCGCTAGTGGAATTCAGGCTCGGGTCAAGTAGCACGAGTCGCGATGCATCTAGGTAGTTACCTGATGGGGACGCCCAAGTCGTCTTCATCTGAGTAAGCCAAAAGTAGTGTTCATATTCTCAAGGGGACTCTCCCTATAATCTCGAGACTCAGCCGACATCAATTTTCTGCCATCACATCCTCCAAGCTTTGCTCATCATGTACACCACACTACTATCACTCTTTTCTATCGTCGTTTTATTGTCGTACTTCATCGTCAAGCCGATATGGGAGTATCTCAGAGATCCCAAAGGACTGCGCAGATATCCCTGTATCAATCCCCTAGCCGGTGTCACAAACCTTGGTTTCATGTGGGAGGCTTACACTGGTATCCGGTCGAAGAAACTCTATGAGATGCACAAGACACACCCAGTCATCCGAATCGGCCCAAATTCGCTCTCTTACGGAAGCGTGAATGCTATCAAGGACATATACGGGCATAACTCGAGATGCACTAAGGACGTCTTTTACGAGGCACTCTCCGGGTCGCATTTCCATCTTGCAGACGTCGTTGACAAGGGCGAACATGCTCGAAAGAGAAAGATGATGTCTAGCGCATATGCCTTGAAGAATCTGGAAGGATGGGAGTACAAGGTTGCCGACAAGACAGAACGATTCATCAAGGCCTGCGATGCCCATTGCACTACACCTCTTCCTGAGGGCCGTGTAATCCCAGACCCACAAGATCTCAAATTCGACTATCGAGCATATAGCAACTTCTTTACTCTAGATGCAATCGCCGACATTGGTCTCTCGGAACGACTGGGTTTCCTGGATGCCGGTAGCGACAAAGTCGTAGGGGAAAAAATGGATGGCACGATATACGAAGTGGAGTCGTACCGTGCAGGTCTTCACGCTACCGCCAAAGCACAAGCCCTTATCGTTTGGGCTACCGAATGGTACGACTTCAACAGCAGATATGTTTCCAAGATCTTCCCAAGCTTCCGTGAGATGTGGAAGCTTAACGAGGGCTGGAACGATCTGGTCTACCACAGGGCTACCAAACGTCTGGCTCGCTATCGTGCTGGTGAGAAACTTGACGATTTCTTCCAGGCACTAATGGAGGACAAGAACGGCAACCCAAACAACCTGGAGTGGGGCGAAGTCATCGCAGAAGTCAGCATCATGCTGAATGCAGGTTCCGATACCACTGCCCTCGCCATGAATAATGTCATGGTCTGGTTGCTGAAGAATCCGGAATGTCTTTCACGCCTTCGCGAGGAAGTCGACGCTGTCCTTGAACCTGAGGAAATTGTTGCCCCGTATGACAAGGTCAAGCACCTTCCTTATCTTCGTGCCTGCCTTGATGAATCACTGCGTGTCACACCATCGACGACTTTTGGTCTGCCGAGGCGCACACCTCCCGAGGGCTCGAAAATTCTTGAGGAGTGGATTGAGGGCAATACAACGGTGTCCATTTCAGCATACGTCGCACACCGTGATCCAGTCATTTTCCCCGAGCCAGAAAGATTCAACCCAGATCGTTGGTTGGGGGAAAAAGGCAAGGAGTTGCAACCGTACTTCATCAGTTTCAGTACTGGCTCTCGGGGCTGCATTGGTCGCAACATTAGCTATCTCGAACAGACTGTACTCCTTGCCAGTGTTGTCCACAGATACGGCTTTGCTTTGCCTCATCCTGGGTGGGAGCAGGACAGATGGGAAACCACGAATTTGATGGCAGGCCCGTTGCCCTTGAAAGTATGGAGGAGGGATATCAGTGTAGCTAAGCCTTGATAGCGCAATCGTAGACATTGATCAGCAGACACATGTGTGAGCAAACTAGTCGCAAGCAATTCTCTTTGCCCTAAATCTCTGTTACTGACCGAAATGGTACACGCCCGTGGCTTCATGCGTGCGCTCCGGATATACATGACACTTGCTTCATCGATCATCAAGGCCTGGTCGGTACACAAATTCACGACATACAGTTGAATATATTTTTTGCCATGTGGAAATGCTTGCCACTCATATATCTCGGGGCTTTATAGCATGTTTGTTGGCGTCTGGGATTTTGGTCAGATCCAGGGTTGCCTCCCCAACCCATCCACAGCCAGTTGTCATTTCTCATCATCTAACCTTTTGTCGACTTCTGCGTTTGATGTAGCTAGTGCAATATCACAGCGGAGCGTCTGTTTCGCTGGGGAGAGTTCGCTGGTGTGGGCTGCGCCGCGGACCTCCTCAGTCGGGGTTTGGCTGAGACAAGCGGCGGTCATTCTTTTGCCCCGCGTCAGATGCCGCGGGGTAGCTTGCCTACCTTGTCCGGAGATGACGGAAAGTGTTGCCTTAATCAGAAGACTTGCCTCAATCAGAAGACAAGCGATGTTGTTCGTGTAGAGCTCCATAAGCTCTCTCTTTGTTGACATTTGTCAACTTTGGAGCGACACCCAGGATGTGATAAGAAACACGAAGCTCGCTCGCAGCAGCTGAAAGTCACTTGCACATCCTCTACGCAATTCCCTCTCAATTCAGTATCGTCGCATAAACGTCAAAATGGTTCAAAAGCTCAATGTCGCATGTGCGGGACTTGGCCGAATGGGCGCGAGACACGCTCTGCATTTTCTGGAGAGTAAGAAGACATTCACACGTCGGCCTCCGATGTGCACGAACTGATCTGTTGCATAGAAACTCCTCGCGCAGAGCTGGTAGCCGCATATTGCCCCGCCGAGGCTGAATCTGAAATCACATGGTTCAATCAACACCTTGCTCCATACGGAGTGAAGCTCTACAACGACTATGATGAGATGCTCAAGCATCCCAAGCTCCAGGCTGTCGTAGTGGCAACCGTCACGACTGTTCACGCCGAGCAAGCCATCAAGGCCATCGAGGCAGACAAGCATGTCCTTTGCGAGAAGCCCTTGAGCACAAGCGTAGAGATTGTATGTTGACGAGCTGTATGAGTCCGTCGAGAAGACAACGACACTGACTTCTGATGCAGTCACAATCCGTGGTCGACGCCGCAAACAAGAAGCCTCACCTCAAAGTCATGTGTGGCTTTTCTCGCCGATTCGACGCTTCTTACCGCGATGCCTGGAACAGGATGGACAACGGATCCATAGGCCGAGCTTCTGTCCTCCGATCTCAAACATGCGATAAACTCGACCCTTCCGGATTCTTTGTCGAATACGCACAATTTTCCGGCGGCATCTTTGTCGACTGCAACATCCACGATATCGATCTCGCACTGTGGTACTTTGGGCAGGACAGTATTGTCAAGAGCACATATGCAGTTGGAATCACCGCCGTTCAGCCCGATCTCCGCAAGTACAAGGACGTGGACAATGGTGTCGGCGTTGTCGAGTTCTGGGGAGGCAAGATCGCATACTTTTACAGTAGTAGGATCATGGCAGCTGGTCAGCATGATATGACCGAGATCATCGGCACAGAAGGAAAGTTGACGGTCAATGCCAACCCCCTGGGGACTTTGGTTGAGATGTCAGAGGCAAGTGGTGTCAGAAGAGAGATTCCACCGCATTACTACGGCCGTTTCGCCGAAGCTTTCGTCACGGAGGCCAATGAGTTCACTGCCGCTTGCTTGGACAATACCAAGCTGCCGTTCAAGCTTACCGGAGCTGTCCAAGCGGTGAAGATCGGCTGTGCTCTGCAAGAAAGTCTAAACAGTGGCAAGAAGATCGAGTTTGATGAGACCGGAAGACGCATCGAGAAGGCCGCTCTTTAATCTAAAATTACAGATAGACTGCGGTATCATACATGAACGAATCTCATCACTGCCGATCTCGCATAAGCCTGACTTGTTGATTCTTTGCAAAGAGTACCGGCTTCCGAAGTCGTCAATCAAAGATGGCACACACGAGTTAGCTTTTAGCGACACTTGATGTGGTCTCTTTACAAGCACTTGTGCGTATGGTGGGAGAATCTGGCGGGTTTGTGCCCTCGCCGCCGTAGACCATTGTAAGTCAACATCGCACATCGTAAGCAGGCTTGGAATCGGAGAGGGCAGCCTCAAGATGACTCGAGTATAGAGGCTGTTCTTATGGTTTGGTGAAGATCATTCTCTCAGTAACGTGTGATCAATTTCTCGGAAGATCGAGCATCAGATGAACACTTTGGATTAGCTTTCGCGGGTCATAGCAACACCTATAAGACTTCAGTTCCATCCCCATGCTTCTCTGAGATCCTCCTGAGCGGTCATAGTCGACCATCCGTGCTCAACTTCGCACGTTTCTAGTATTCGAATGCACGCTTGCTGCTCTTTCGCCTCGGTGAATTTATCGCCGGCCATTGTCACTGCCATTGAAGCGGTCACAAAGTTCGGTGGCGTGCTACTATTGCTTAACGCGAGTCCGCAAAGCATTTTGGTGTGATGCTTGATCTCATCGTCCATCTTCCTCAATGCTGTCGTTCGTCGAGACCCGAGCTTGGGTATCGTTGGGTCGTATGCTGTCAACAGAATGAGAGTGAGGTGATAGTGTTGTATGCCTGTGACAGCAGCATCAGAAAGATACATGACTTCTGGGAATACAGCGTCAGAGTTGGTATCAGCGTTGCGGTAGTAGATCGGGGTATAGCACGGAGGTATGAGTTTTAGCCAGTCCACAGCGTAACTGAGAAGCTCTTGAAATTGGGTTGTCGATCGTTCATGCTCAAGGAGTCCAAAGCACCACTGTATGGTCTCTGCACAATGGAAGATGATTCGATTTGCCCACATGCCTTCACTCGCAGCCCCAAATGAGCGATCGACATTGCAGTGCTGCAGGGGAAAGGTAATCGGCCTCTGGTTGACGAAGGCGACGTAGATCTCCTGCCGCAGACCAACCCAGAAGGCAGCAAGTCGCAGGCCACCAGAGACCGCAGAAATCTCTTGCGCACTTACAAAGGCATGAGCTCCGATTAGATGACCTGCGCCGTCCAAGTGAACTTTGCCTGAGAGTGGCACATCGATCTCTTCAAGGAACCGCAGAATGACAGTGCTGGCCAGGAGGTTCTCATCCAGTACTGCGGCTTCATCGCTGAGCATCGGAATTAGATGCTGGATACACCTCTGGTGGTATTTGTCCGCGACATAAGGGTCTCCGCCACTGACGCGGCTGAGATGACGAGCGGACGCGGCGAGGATTGCATTCATCAAGATGGGATCGTTCATAGCCCGTTGGGGTACAACGTTACGAAAATGGCAGGAGGGATCGGTGAGGTCGAATGAAATGGCTAGATGGTTGACAAAATGGCGTAATAGACTGGCTTCGTGGGCGTCGTTAAGTAGTCCCGTTTCGGTACGGGGATGAGGAATGGATGTAATAAAGGTGTTGGAAGTCCTAGACGTTTCCCTCTCGTGTCGCGTGTTCACGCTTCCGACACCAGCGATTCCGACACTAAAACTCGGTCTTGATAGTAGAGAGTGCGTTGGTGAATTCTGATCCTCGAAACCAGGATATGAGTGAGGAGAATATAGGCTGCAAGATGGCGGGGCAACGTCGCAAAGGGACGAAACATCGTCGACCATGCCTTCAGGTTTGCGCGACACAACTTCGTACGCCTTGTCGAATGTGGAACTTTCGGGAAGCGCGGATACAGTGTGATGACCCATGTCCATGCGAGAGTCGCTTTCGTGGCCAAAACCATGTCGAATAGCCAGATCCTTGTCTGCATCGTTTTCCTCTAGAGTCTCGGCATGTAAGTTGTGATCTTGATCCATAGACTGTTGAAATATCCCCTCGGGAGAGTCCAGTGAGACACTCGGTCGCGATCGAGGGAGTCCTGCAGCAACCTCGCCATCCGGCTGGGCTGAAATCTGGGTTGGATCCTCGTTCCCAAGTAGCGTGTCGTCGACATGTGTACCATATATCGCTATTGTGTCCCGTGTCTCGTCCACGAAGCTCAAGGCTCCTCTAGTCGACACCCATGGCTGACTATCGATAAATGATTCCTCTGAGCCTTTCGTCGCGCGAACACTTGGAAGCTTAGTACCTCGTCCGTCTTGGTCTCCAAGTAGTCTGGGTGGACGTACGTGGGATTGAGATTATGACAGAAACGAATGTTCAGAAGCCTGACACACTCTATTCCTGACTGGCTGCATCTCATACAACTCGGTCGCTCGTCGTCACCTAGAACGAAGCAAAGTAAGTAAGCGTGACAAATTGCTGTATCAACTGCAGTTCGACACGTTCAGCAAGCCAACAGTTTGAGCTTCTTCTCCATCAGCGGTCAGAACTTTGCGTCTTCCAGCCTCGCTCGCCTTGCTTGGAGACATCTGCCATGAAAGCACAATTGAGATGTCTGAATGTGCTGGGCCAGCATATCTAGATTCTACCAGACTGCCACCCCAACTGACTGCCAGCAGATTTATCTGCTGCTCGTTTCGTGGGACATACATTTTACATGACGGAGTTTGCAGTTCTGACACATGGTCAGCAGTTGTCTAGCTGTCGGCTCTGACGCACCATTGACTTGCCTGACAACCAGTCTTGGCTCGGGTTGGTGCGCTGGGAGGAGACATGGCAAGCCGCCTATGTCATATCTGCCCTTGTGCTTGCACAAACCAACTTACGACCTTCCAGTAATTAACAACGATCAATGTATCGGTGGAGTTGGAAGGAGAACGAGGCAAGAGTGAGCGGACGGCAATGCCTTTTTAGACGCCATCGGGAAGGGGCCGGCGCGGGCTTTGGACTGGTGCCAAGATCCACGTCCGAGCGTCGTCTGCTGATCATGCAGCCACCCGTTCATGGTGAGCAAAGCGAGCGTGGGGGCAGCTTGCCCTTGTTGCAGCGTTTGGGAATGTTTGCCCGGTCGTGCCAATACCCCGGGATTCATGGCTCAGACTTATGGGCATGAACAACATGGCGCCTCTTCCCAGCCATGTCACTGAGCAGTGGCACTGGCCGGCGGATTTACTCCAGATTCAGACACAACGTTTGGAAAGCTCTGGGGTACCCCATGCGGGGTCGCATGCGCGTTCAGCTGTTGTGGCGGCGAGTCGTCCCGATCATGTCTGGGCAAGCCCTAACGCAATGGACGTTGAGGTATAAGACTGTAATCGTGTCCTTCGTGACAGTTGGCTTATCGAAATTCGCCAAATCACACTTCCATTCTCAGACTCACTATCTACACCGATTCATCTATTCTTCTCGACGGTCAAGATGGGTATCACTAGCAAGATCGACGAGAAGACTGGCACAGACCATGTCGAACATATCGACTCGCAGCAGAGCTCTCTCGACGATCTCGACACCATTGAAGAAACCAAGACTGGCAAGTTCGCATGGCTTGTTTCCATCACAGCAGCCATTGGTGGTATGCTTTTCGGATACGACACTGGAATTATAAGGTCAGTGAGACGAAAGGGCACGAATCATGGCACTTCTTGACTGACATTTTCATAGTGCTGTCCTGGTCTACATTGGAACGTCGCTTGATCACAAAGTCTTGACCTCAGGCGAAAAGGAGCTTATCACGTCTATTACGTCAGGCGCAGCTTTCTTTGGTGCTATATTTGCTGGCCTTACGGCTGACAAGTACGGGCGCAAGCCAGCTATTTACGTTGGTTGCGTTCTATTCATTATTGGCGCAGTCCTACAAGCTGCATCGTTTGGTATTGCTCAGATGACAGTGGGACGCCTTGTTGTAGGATTCGGTGTCGGAAGTGCAGCCATGATCGGTACGTCAAGCCACTTGTTTCAAAGTGATATTCTCTGATCGCAGAACAGTACCCATGTACATCGCCGAGGTGTCACCAGCGAAGTACAGAGGCCGCATGATTGGACTAGACAACATGTCAATTACTGGCGGCCAACTCATCTCGTATGGAATTGGTGCTGCGTTCGCCGGCACTCCTGGAGGTTGGCGATACATGGTAGGAGGCGGTGCGATTCCTGCGATTGTACTTTGTGCCCTTCTTCCTTTTTGTCCCGAATCACCCCGTCAGCTCATCTATCACGGCAAGGAAGACGAGGCAAAGGACGTTATTCGCAAGATCTACCCCAATGGTACCGAAGAACAGGTCAACCAGAAATGCGAACACATCAGGATGCATATCGAGGTCTCGAAGCAGATGACTGAGGGCAAGAGTCAATGGTGGATCTTCAAACAACTCTACGTTGTTCCGGCGAACTTCCGCGCTCTAGTTTCGGCATGTGGTCTCATGGCCATCTCTCAGCTTGGTGGATTCAACTCTCTGATGTACTATTCTTCGACGCTTTTTGCACTCGTTGGCTTTTCCAACCCGGTCGCAGTTGGTACCGTCATTGCTGGAACAAACTTCTTCTTCACCTGGGTCAATCTCATGCTCGTCGACCGTGTCGGACGCCGCCGAATTCTACTTATCACCATGCCGTTCATGGGTTTGGCTTTGATCCTTGCCGCCATCGCCTTTCACTGGATCCCAGTCAACCACGACTTGACCCTCAAGGCTGGTGTCAGTGTCGGGGTCCCAGCCAAGTTGGTCCTCGTCTGCATGGTCGTCTACGTTGGCTTCTATTCCTCGGGAATGGGAAACACTGCATGGCTCAGCTCGGAGTTCTTCCCTATGGAGATTCGAGCCATGGGAACGATGATGCTGACCATGACATGCTGGGGCTCCAACGTCATCGTGGCTAGTACATTCCTCACCCAGATGGAAAACACCACACCTTCTGGTGCATTCGGATTCTACGCCGCAATCTGCATTCTGGGCTGCTTCCCGTGCGTTTACTTCTGCTACCCTGAGGTCAAAGGCATGACTCTCGAAGATATTAGAGAGATTTTCTCCCATGGATTCGGCGTTCAGAAGGCGCGAGAGCTACAAAAGGCACAGAAGCAAGCCTCGAGCTATGGAACAGAAGTAGATGGATCAGTGTAAATATATTGTGGCGAACACTCAACCACGAAAATGCCGCCTTTTCTTATGCCATCATATGTATTTATCTATTAGTAACGAGATGTTGACATTTGTCAAAATCAAGCCCTGCAGCGCAATCATCTCATACCCTGGCAAGCTTGTCTTTGTAGTAGCTGTAGCTCTCGGGTATTCATACCACTGTTGTGCATCACGGTTCAGCTTTACTACTTGCGAAGTATTCTAGCACTTGAGGATAGAGTGATGCGCTTCCATAAGCATTACCGTTAAAGTCCAGATATCCAGTAACGTTGCTGAAAGGTATACTTGTGATCTCAGCGGCAGAGCTACCAAAAACCCAGCCTGTAGACATGCCTATGCATCCCAATTAGTACGAGGGATGATGAGGAGATCAAGGCTTAACTCACCCATGACCATGTGCTGCAAGATGTGGCAGTGAATGATATACACACCAGGATCACTAACCCGCAGTCGCCATCCTCTCCAACTCATTGCCTGACCTGGGACACCAGCGGTACCATAACGATAGACCATCGTAGTATCACGCAGAACAGGTTTGTAGCTTTGCAAGTTTATCTCGTTGGCCGTAGGGTCATAAGTCCCATTGCCACCGCCAATATCATAGTAATGGCCAGCGTGAGCATGAAACGGGTGTATATCAAGAGCACCAGCATTCTTAACTAAAGAGCCAGTATTCTGGATGATGATCTCCAGTACTTCATCAGTCTTTGCTGACCAGAGCCTTGTCTCTGGATCCCAACCATTGTTCTCCAGTGCTCGAGTATGGTTGGGCATAGCTGCATCTCCTCTTTTGTAAAGATCAATCAACGTGGGCGTCCTTCCTGAAGTGTCCGTCCAGTTGTTCCCATTCTGAGCCCAGTAGATACTGCCGTTCTGGAACTGCTGAATAGTCATATAGACACGGCGTGTGACTTCCGCAGCTGTGGGAAATCTGTTTGGATGCAGAGGCTGTAGGGCATACTCAAGCCAGTTGTATGTGATGTTTGGAAGGCTCAAGGGTGGTGAAGTCGGTGGGGGTGGCAATCGATATCCTTTCGTTCCTAGCCCAGCGACTCCCTTGATCTTTGGCACGGGATTGTACTTTTCCTTTGGCGCAGATTTTCTCTTACTCTTTGGTATGGTATATCGGAGGGAACCGTAGCCACGATAGGTAGTGGGTCGATCTCGGGTCTCAAATTGCAGCCAGAACTGTGTTCTCCTGAGCTCTGCTAGCTCTTCCAATGTCTTAGTCCTAAGGATTACATCAAAGCGTTGACCACTGCCCAGCTGGATGTGGGAAACTTGGTAAGGCTGCGTATAGCGAGCGTCAGCCGCAATGATTGTTAGATTGGCGTGTCCCTCGATAGCTAGTAACACATGTGAAAGAGCGGTAGCACCTATGAAGCGCAGGCGGTAAGTCTTGCCGGGTAAGACATCGATCACAGGAAGCTTGCATCCTGTATCGTCCTGTTTACCAAGACCAACACCGACACCATTGACCAGTATCCCCGTTGTCTCTCCTGCCCAGACAAAGGGGGAAGATGTCAAACCCATCTCGATAGTATGATCCGATTTGTTGAAATAGTCAGTCACATGGACCAGGCGCTCGTCATCGTACGCGTATGGTGGTTCGCAGATGTCTTCAATGATAAGAGCGCCGTTCGCAGTCATGGCTTGAACACCAATATGAGAATGGTAGAAAGAGGTACCAACGTCGTTTTCCCGAGGAAGAATCTCATAGTCAAAAAAGTGTTGTGGTGCAATGGGCCATTGTGAGAGTGGTGTACCATCGGAGAAAACTGCCATACGTTGGGAAAGGCCATGCCAGTGCTATAACAGTAATCAGTCCTCGGTGTGCCAGTGCTAATAGCGCTGCGCAACGAAGCTTTACCATGGTAAGATTCTGATCCGCCATGTCGTTGTATACTCTGATCCAAGTCACCCTGTTTGGTTTGATACGTAATATTGGGCCTGGAGAGGTGCCATTAACGACAACGGACTCTCGTGTGAAACATCCTTGTGTGATGTTCTTGACAGACACCCGAAGAGAAAAATCGGGCTTGAATGAAGCGTCATGTGCCCTGACAACTGCAGCTTGCACAGTGAAGCAAGAACATAGACAGATGATAACAAGCCAAAGAGTAAACATGATGAGTGGTTGATTTGGTTTCTGTCAAAAGGATCACGTACGGGTTTCATCTTTATATCTTTCCTTGTCGCGTGGAGAAGCCGAGGATTTTTTCGAGGCTCGGTGACTGTCGATCGCCAACACATTCAGACACCGACAGAGTTCTCATTCCAGTAGAGGTATGCTAGATGATTGCCTCTCCACACGCGAACCAAGTATGGGGCCCCGTCGTGTCCCCCACATTCGCATCGCCGTGACCAAAAGACACGGCCGTCGGATATCGATGGGTTTTAGGGTACTGCGGGGGAATGATCGAACGCCTCATTGCACGGATACGAGGTGAAAATGCCAACTTAAGCAGATTGGGCCAGAGCTCCAGAGCATGTGGCCGCTGTGCTTAGTAGGCGGTCGGTGTAGTCGCCGACTGACGGCGGCAACTAACGGCATGTACCTCGGTGTCGCTTCATTTCGAGATGCGACCAAAGCCCGATGCTTGATCATTATGATCTCGGAGGTGTTATAACCTTGTAAAGCTGAGCGCAAGATCACGGTAACTCTTATATCTTTGTCAGATGCCACAAGCTTACAGCACCCGCGGCCTTGTCCAGATGACCGAGTCCAAGGTGGTGAGCATCAGCGAAGAAATTGATATCGTGAACTCAACACTACCGCATGGCCATCTTGATTTCCGTAATCTTCACAGCCTGCGAAGGTCCGATCAAAAAACGCACTCGAGTCTTCCGTATTGTCCAGGTG
>Ga0268251_10000243_pt1 | contig 18999 bp, 19 predicted proteins | sample AgamicAsMae_FD_200527 | JGI IMG/M metagenome (GOLD analysis project Ga0268251, IMG submission 200527) | Agave microbial communities from Guanajuato, Mexico - As.Ma.e (v2) (version 2) | ecosystem: Host-associated > Plants > Phyllosphere > Phylloplane/Leaf | place: Guanajuato, Mexico | collected...
GTATAAGAGACAGCTTCTCGTACAGTTCCGTTCAACGTGCGAGTATTGCAGTACTGATGACTACTCAAAGCTCCTCACAGGCTTCGTCTTTGGCGGAGGCTTGCTCTTGGGTCCGCTTCTTCTTGCCCTCGCCTATCTGCATGTGCAAGATGCCCCCGATGGCATGATGACTTTCTTCTTCTTCAGCATTCGTCGCAAATATCTGCCCGGCTGTATGTTGTTGGTTGCCTTTCTCATGGCAGGTCCTCAAGAAGCCCTCAAGCAAGCCTTTGGTCTTGTCGCTGCCCACCTGTACGACTTCTTGACTAGAATTTGGCCATCGTACGGTGGCGGCTACAACCCTATTCGTACACCGCAAGTCGTGCAGCGTTGGTTTGCCAGGCCCAGTGGCGCAAGCACAACTCGCTCGTATGGCACTGCCTTCCAGAGCCGCCCTGCTGGCTCTGTCGGCACTCAGCCTCAGACAGGCAGCTCCCGTGGCGGTGGTTGGACCAGTGGCTTCACCTCGGGTGCGTGGGGCTCTCGCGGACCTGGCAGAAGACTGGGTGGTGATTAAGCATACACAAAGCATCGAAACAGAACTCAATCAAAGCATCCATCTTCTCTTCCTCTTCATCCATATGTTTTATTGCTGCCGTGAAGTATATACTCTTTGACCCACGGCCTCCATCTCCGAATACAGAGCGCTTAGGGACCTTCCTTTGGTAGGCTTTCCATCGTTTCATTTGTTATCTGACTGACCCACGATGTCCCCGTTGTCAGCCCATAGACCTTAATACCCGTGCAAAAGCTTGTGCTGCTTGCCTTCGCTGCGCATCAGGATCATCGCCCAAGCGTTCGCAACCGATAGTATCACTTTCAGACATTCTTTCCTCGAGCCGAAAGCAATCCTTCGAACTCGTATACTGTTGTCTTTTTCTCGACGGAACCGAAGACTAATCCCAAAGCATGGTCCTGGACTAATATATCAGGTTTCGGTAAACGTTATGGCAACGTGAGAACAATAGCCAGCGAAGGGACTGCGCAAACAACTATAAGGCTCAGGGAGAACATAAGCGCCAGGGTCTGGGTGGAGTGCATTAAATCGACGGTGAGTGGCTGACAGCAAAGAGAGAAAAGTACTCTGGCGGCTAGCACAACTTGAGCCGACTATGCAGTGGGTGGCTTGATCTTCTACCTACGCGCCGCCCGCACCATCAGGTTCTCACCTTCACTCATCCTCCCATTTCTTCGGATCATCCAGGCATACGCGGCCAACAATGTTGATAAAGCCAAGTCTTTACGATGACCTGATAGTTCTACCTGACGTCGAATCTCCTGACGAAGCCCCAATGTCAGTAGAGATACTCTCTCACGATGATCCAGACGAAGCTCCCATGTTAGTCGAGATGGGTCCTCTCGATCGCCCAGTAGCTCCACCACCTCCGCCACCTGTTGGGCCTTCAAGTGAAGCTCCAATGCTGGCAGAGATATGGATCCACGAGGACCCGAACGATGCTCCTATATTCATAGAAATTCGGCCTCTCGAAGGACTAGTACCTTCACCACCTCCACCACCTCCAAACGAAGCTTCAATGCAGGAAGAGATATGGTTGTACGATGAACCAGTACCTCCACCACCTGTTGAGCATTCGGACGAAGTTTCATTAGTACTATTGCTTGATGAACCAGTAGAAGCACCCAATGTTGAGCCCCCGAACGAAGCCCAAGACTTCGATGCGATAGTCTCGGCCTTCGCCTCCCGCAATCCGGGTGATGTCCAACTCACATTCTCATGGTGGCGGATGCATCATGGCACCGAAGATTCTTGGAACCGACTGACTGATCATCTCACCGAAGTCGTTGAGAATGAAGACATCGACATCCTTGATTACCTGCTGCACCAGGGAGTACCTTTCACACTCCGCCAAATCGAGAAAGCAGTACAGATAGAGTCTATATTTATGCCCGATAGGAGAGCTGGACTACGCCTCCTTCATTGAGGTACCCAGAAATAATCTATTATGACAACACACTGCTGACTATAGCCTATCGAGGCTCGCGCTTTCGGACGAGGATCTGACAATGTACTTCCTTCGCAACGGTGCAGATCCCAATGCCAGGTGTGCTATACTGGACATCACTCCTTTGTCTTACGCCCTCGTATCAGCCTCCCTGTCGACGATTCAACTACTGTTCGATCACGGCGGATCAGTCCATTGCGACCAGCTTCTGCACTATGCAGCTGTGAGAGAAAGCGAGGACCGCCTTCAAGTCTTGGAACCCCTGCTCCAGAAGGGAAGCAAAACCCACCTCAATACTCTTCTATATTCCGACGATCAGAAGAGTATGAACATGATGTGTGATACCCCGCGATGGACTCCACTCCACGCAGCTGCCATTACGGGCTACGTTGATGTGGTACGATTCTTACTGGAAAGTGGATGCGATCCGGCCATCAAGGACACGAGGGGAAACACTCCTTTGAGTTGTGCAGAGCGTCATGGCCACCGTGCTGTAATGGAGGTGCTGCAGAGAGTCACTCCGTTGCAAGATTAGAGTTGTCGGTGTCATTCTGTTGTCGAGACTCAGCACCGTATGTGCTAGTCAGTCCTTTCCAGCTCTCACTCTAGCTTAAGAAGCATTACTGTGTCTCAGAACTGCACAAAACCATGATTATGTAAAGGCGTTCGTACGGTGTCAAGGTGCATTCCGCGTTAAAGCGGACCTCAACAAGAATGTACTTGCCGTGACTTCCACTTTTCGTAATGACTGCCATAAGACTTTGCGCAAAGGCTCAGTCATGATCGCAAAGTGAGACCATAAGTAAAAGAGAAAGAGAGGGAAGCCGATGAGAAAAAAAATGCAAAAACATACAGCAGCAGGGATTCCCACGTGGTCACCCACCGTAGTACTAATCTGCCGTTCAACTGCTTATGTATGGCAGAGCGGACGGGATGCCCAGTTTTCAGCTGACTGTGGCCGTATGTGCTTGGCTTTGAAATTTAGCACCATATGACCCTCCAGCTTTGAGCTCTACTCATCAGACAAGCATTCTGTTCCATTCGCCGTGCTTTTCCCAAATCGAAAGATCAGATTGATCTCATGTAGTCAGAAACTGCAAAGTACGATATTATCGATGTGATCTTGATCACTTGTTGCCTGACATGTGTGTAAAGACTTTGCAAAACAAGCACGTTCTCCTGGTCAGACATCAAATACCAAACATCAAACTCCAGAATCCGAACCATCGCACTGAGGAGCTTCAATCGATTGGCCATCCACTTAAGGATATCAAACACCTTCATATATGCTAATGGAAGCAACCGTGCTGCGTGGTGAGCGATGGTGCAGGTTATTATGATCTCGACCAGGGTGGCCCAAGCCGCATCCAAGATGTAAAAAGCAAAAAAAGGAAATAAATACCTGATTTCGTTCGATCACCGAGTTTGACTGTCTCCTGGAAGAGCCATCGGCGAGAAAAGAGCTCGAGGCCCAATACATTTGAAACGTAACTCATATTCTACCGAGACATTACAGCTTTGCTGAAGAGCTTATTGGAGACCGTACAGCCGGCTAATGTCTGAACAGCCGAAGGATTATATGTATCTGATGGGAACACAAGCAGCAGTCAAGCACAGGTCTAACTCGTGTACGACTCCTGGTTCTATCGGCACTATTTACCTTCTTTCATCGTAGCACGTCGCTATGCGCTGGACCGCTGCAAGTATATAGGTGAAACGGAAAAGCAGCAACGAAGCCGTCGGTCGAAATCACTCATCATATCTCGAGACTGGTCAGTAAACGATCAAATGCGTTCAACCCGAGTGACCAGGTTGCATCGAGATGGTAGCAGTATCCACATGGCGTGTTGCACAGCCTTGAATGCTGTTGAACCGGATAATCCTGTCTGTGCCACCATGAACTCGAATCAGTCATGTTTCCATTAGCCGTATTACTAGACCTTCATCGGCCCAGCACGGGAGCAGACGTCCGCACATACTCCAGAAAGAGAGTATCGAGTCCAACGATGACGAGTACCGGCCGCCAGTCATACGGAAATCCTCGAGCTCTTGGGTTTCGAGACTTGACGAACCGCCTGTTGTAGACATTCGCTCCATTCCAAACTCGAGAGCTCTTGAGGGGCCAAGTTAATGCTGAATTGCGCCGCTGGGTCGGTCGTTTTAGACAAGAGAGCGTACTGTAACGGTAAGTAGGAAAAATTGGTCAAGTACTATCTTCGATGCGAGAACGAAGAGAATTGCAACTGCTAGATTAGGCAGTAAAAGGCAATGTGCTTGCACATGAGAATCAACAAAACCAACTCAACGCTTAGCCAATCGAAATCAGTCTTGGTACAAATGCAATGTTGTCAAGGATTGGATGTAGACATGGACGTGAATGTGATATGGTGATAATGCGTAAGAAGGAGTGGAGCACGGGAAGGCAATGTCATCTTTGTACTCTTGGGTTGCCGCATCGCGTCTTCCGATGCTTCCACAGGCAACGAGGGCCGTCCAAGCACCCGCCGTTGGTTGGCTGGGGGCTTGCAGGCTGCCTGGCCGACGTTGGTAGTGACCTTGATTCGACAGGCGAGTGAACACAAGAGCATCGGACAGAACACCGCCTGAGGTATCAAATTAGTCAAGTGCTGTGATGCTTTGCTTATCTGGCTATTTGCGGCGATAGGCAATTAATCAAACTTGACTGCTGTACAGCGCTGCCAGCATGAGGGTTGCATCAAGTGGCTGAATTGGCAGCTATCAGGATATCGGTTACCTGCAGCAGAGGATGCAGCAGGTGTGGATCCTTGAACCTGGGTTGCTTATATGCACGTTGAGGGGTGGAGACGAAGGAGCCAGCTGCCTGGGGCACGCAATTACGAGGTCAAAGATGGCCTGTCAGGTCAGAGCGTGGCTGCTGTCACCTCTGTCACGGTCAAAGTGGCTAATGCAGTATGGCGCATGCAGTGTTCTCACCCAAAGTGCCGCATCGTGGGGGGAATTCACGAAGTGGATGAAAGCGAAGTCCATCAAGATAAGGGTCCAGCGATGAGAGGAGCACCCTAATGGGCAGCTGCCGGAACGAGCTGAATCGAGTGCCTAGGCATGATCGACGCGACGGCGCAAAGGTGGAAACCAGAAGATCGAAGGCGCGCGAAGATGTCGGATGACGCAAGCGCGGGGGTAGCTTTGGGGTCGAAACATGGTTTTCCCATGCTCGGTGGTGCGGTCGGAAGGCGCTGGGAAGTTGTCGCTCGCTGACAAGCAGCCAGGAGGAGGTGTGAGAGAGATTAATGGCAGACTCGGAAAGAGGAGGAAAGAATTGCGTGTTACGCGCGACGAATGACGAAGCCGCGAGTGTGGACATCGGTTCTGACGGGATCATCAAAGTTCAACCCCAGAGTTCGTCTTGGACGAGTCCCACAAATGTTCCCCAGGGGCCGCCATGACCGATGGCAGGGTTCGATGGGGAGGGAGGACAAGATGTTGCTGCACTGCAGTTGAAGGTTGCTTCTGGCAGCAGGCACGGAGGCACGCAGACCCGCTCGATCTCGACATGGACCTTGGTTCCCCATTGCAGGCGCGGGCCCCTTATGCAAGCCGTGTGCATCTTGTCCTTAGGCCGATGTGTAGCCGTTGGTCCTTTTACATATTGCGCCGTCGGTCGTCGCACCGGGTCGAGCACAATTCATCATCAATTGCGTCTATCAGTACTTGGGTGCCTACGAGGGCGTACACTGGCGACACTGTCTTGTTGCATTTGTCGTGAACTGTCTTGATCCCGGGCCGAAGGTAGCAATTGAACAAAGTTCTTGCAGAGAAGCTAGTCACGCCGCAGTTCGACCGCAAGCTGGGGGCTAGAGCCAGCACGGAGACCGAGGGCGCATTGATCAGGAATTGATGCTTTCAAGGTCGACAAACCCTCTCCAACGGCCGTCCAACCTCTTTCCTGCTCTCGCAGCTCTCCAGCACCACCTCTACTGACGCCCATCGCCTCGACCATCTTTCAGAATGCCGCTGCCTGGTCAATTCTAGTCGCCGTCCGCATCCACGCTGCTCCATTCACTCACCCTTTCGCTTCGTTTCCCCGCCCTGTCTGTCCCGCGCCACGCCTTGCTCCAACAACATGGCCGAGGTTTTGTCCAGGTCGCGAGACGACCAATCCCAGTCCTATTACATTCAACCCGCCTCCAACTCTTCTTCGCTCAAGCGCTCGCACTCGTCGAGAACCTCGCTGCTGGTCGGCTCGCCGCCCAAGCCCTCGCACCGCACCGCTTCCGAGCCTTCATTCGAAAACATCGGCTCTCTCAAACGCTCCTTGGCCTCTTCCGGCTCCCTCGCTGCCTCTCGCCAATCCTACTCGGACTTTTCCCAGCCCAACTCCTCGGCTGTCTTCTCCACTCACCAACCCAAACTCTCATTCGAGCTCGGCCATCACCAAGATACTGGACTGGCCTTCCCCGCCTACGACGAGGTCCAATTCTTCCACGAAGATGAACCGCTAGATCTCCCTCCGAGCCCTCGGCCTGAAGACGAAACGTCTGATGCCGATTCTAATGATGGTAGATGCGATCGAGACGACGATGACGATGCTGGCAGCACCACCGACACTACCCGTTCCGACTCGCCTCTACCAACACCTACCGTGGCCGACGACACGGCCATCAAGCACGAGCCATCGAGACATGTCGACTACCTCTCGCACGATTGGCGTGAGGAAGACATCTGGTCCTCGTGGAGGCACATTGTGTCACAACGCAAGGTCTACGGCCAGCGGTCGCGCCTTGAAAATGCGTCATGGAGAACGTGGGCCAAATCTAAATACCACCTGCCAACCGTCTCCCCCGAAGCGCTTAATTGGTACGCCTGCACAATCTCAGCTCAGTGCTGCACTTTAGACTAACCAGACACAGGCTGAAAGAAAGCGACGTGACCTGGCTCTATGGACCCTTGCAGCCTGCTTCCACCCATCCTGTAACTCAGTACTCGCCGGATCCCAGTCCACAATTCTCCGGCGCCAATTCCTCCGTCCAGAAAAAACCCATCCTCAAGAAGCGAAGCATGTCTGAAGTCATGCTTCAACGCTCGCTATCAACCTCGTCTCTTGTCAAGCAGGCTGCCGCTGCCATACAGGCTCAGCAGACTTTGCCTCCATCCAAACGACCTTCACTAGGCCGATCGTCTGCCTACCTTCCTACTGCTAGTCTGATGGTACCTAGCAGCAGAGATAATCTTGACTTCTTAGATCTGGGTTGCTTCTCTCCACGCCCTTCGTCTGGGGACCGTTCACCTTTCGAGTACCCCAAACGCCACATTCGCTTCGATGAGAAGGTCGAACAATGCATCGCCGTCGAGGGCAAAGACGGCGAGTTCGGCGATGAAAGTTCTGAAGACGAGCGACCAACCAACGATTCCGACTCAGATTCATCAGACGACGGCATTGTCATGATGAGACGTCCCAAGAGAAAACGAGCAGTTCGTAAACCACTAGCAAGAAGCACTTCCTCTAGTCGGACGATCGAGAAGCTTCCATCAACCACCTTGAAGAACAAAACCGAAAAACTAGAGCCTCCTCCAACACCAGCCCCATCTTTGGCCCGTTCGTGGAGCTCAAGCAAGCTTCCACAGTCAGCTTCTCAGGAAACTCTGAAGCCTTCCAATCCCTCAAAGAACCATATCTTACCTGCCGACGATGAGGAAAGCGAAGAGCTAGACTCGGACGACACGGAATCACTTAGATTGAGTGCATTCGCGAATCGAAGGGACAGTGTGGCCGTGCATAGATCACGGACAACAGGCTCGCCAGCCACTACACCATCCGAAGATGAGGATGAAGAAGAGGGCTCTGGAATGCGCCGAAGTGCTTCGGGAATGTTTATGCCCTACGAGGAAGACGAAGATGACATCGTTGCCGCCGGCCTCTTCGGTAAGGTGAGTGACACTTTAAATACCGCAAAAGACATTGCCCATGTAATATGGAACGTTGGGTGGAGGAAGTGAGAGGCTTCATATATTGCATTGGGCTTCTTTTCTCGTTACGGAAGGCGCAAGAAACAAACAACAGAAAGGGAAAAGGTTGGGACTGGACTATTGCATTGGTTTCTGAGTAAAGGCGCATTCAACAGGTGGCTATACAGTGGTCTTTCTTTCTGGGTTCTGAGGCGACGACGATTTTCCTTTAGCATTCAGCGATTTTTTCCTTTCCTTCAAATCTCAGACGATTCTCTCCATGTACCTATACTGAGTTTGTCAACAGGCTCATCCAATGTAACAGCCAGAAAAAGGCATCCTTATCAATTCGATAAATCTTGCCCGATCCCTGATCGAGACCTCTTCATGCATACACTGTACCTGTGTGGACGGCTATGTGTGGCACGCGTATCACAATACCCTTGGCTTTATGCGCATCACCTGCAGATACGACATCTATCCCATCAATCAGAGCTGGGCGGGCAAGCATGAGGTTTCGACGAGCCAAGAGACTGGTATCGCTGCTTTATCTCTCATATAATGCTTATCGAATATCGGGTCGCTGACGGCCAGAAAGTGGTCGAGAAAGCTGTGCAGGGATCGTCCCAGATGTTGCAATACTGTTGTCATCGCATCTGCCACTTGAACGAGTGATACCATTTGCCTCGGCGATAGTCATTTCGTTCTCGTCTCGTGACACAAGAAGAGAGAGAGAAGTGGTACACAGCGCACGAGCCGGATCGGCATGGACCGCGGATCTCATTAGCGCCATGACTAGCGCCAAGGGGCTGCTTCTGTCCAGCCCACGTTCTAGAGTTGGACTTCTAGGGTCATGCCACACTTCCTTTCCTCTACGCCGACGGGGATAAACACAACTCGGCACTCTAGGCCGCATGCAAAGTCGGGAATCGATCCATGGCTGGTTCTCAAGACGTCCGGTCCATTATCGCTGGCATAACGAGCGAGTCCGAATCGGCGCGCAAGCTCAGCGCGTATCATCTACAATCACTCGTCAGCGATCCTGCGTTTGCGCATGCCTTTGTGCAGGCTCAGGGAGTGCCTGCGCTGAAGCAGGTCGTTCTTGAAGAGAATGGAAATGCTCTTGCCTATGCGCTAGGTAGCTTGACGCGTCTGCTGGAGATGGACCTGGGTTGGGACCGCTTGAGCTCAGATGTGATAGAACGCGTAAGACAAATCAATTTCAGCAAGCCTTTGAGGAAATGAGTTCTTAGATTTTTTGGTGTGTTCCAAATAGGCTATCCAAGTTGTCGTCAATCGCCCTGTTATCAATGTCCTTCGCAACGCGTTGCTTCTCCTGGTTCTGGTGGTATCACGACCTTTCGATCCTCACAGGCTACAGCAAACCGCCGAAGATGAATTTGGATTCAAGTCTCTGGTGCCCCTCTTGCAAGTCCACACCAACTTTCTCGACTGCTTGGTAGATAAGTTGGCTTCTGCTGATCATGCCTTGTGCGTGAATGCTCTGCATCTGATAAATGCATTGATGCGAGATTCTGTCGCCAATGGAGGGGAGACCGAATGGCCCAAATTCATCAGCAGGCTGCAGGAACTGGGTGTCATCAGCGGTGTCGAAGACCTGATGCACGGTGATTCACTACACGAGATCGCTGCTCCCGTCCTTGAGTTTCAAAATCTGATGAAGATACTCTATGCTCGCTGGAGGCACATATTGGTCGACTCCGAGAAGACCGAGCATCGAAGATCTCTCAAAGAACTTCAGGTTTCAAGCTTTCCCTCAAACTATCGAGCTAGCCAACAAGGTCAGTTGCAAGAAGTGCGAACTCCAAAACAGGAACTGACATCCCAGATCTCGATCTTGACAAGTGGCAACGTCTAGGTTTCTCGTCAGATAATCCAGCAGCGGACCTTGACGAGACCAGATTTCTAGGCATGATGAATCTTACAGAGTATGTCCGCCGAAACAGAGACGCTTTCCAAAAGGAATTGCTGGAGCAGAGTGTCATACCATTAGAACAACGTTGTCCAATCGCGAAAGCAAGTTTGAGCATCACCATGGTCCTCTACGAGCATTTTGAGATATCCAAGATGGACGGCCAAGATCCCACAGAAAACACCACTACCGCCGAGGAGATCAAGGATGCCGAGATACTTGCTAAACCGCTTTTATTGCGCTGGGAAGACGTGCATGCTGCCTCACTTAATGCTTTCATCCGTCTATGGAAAGAAGCAGGCGCAACGATCGGCGACTATCGCAAAATCGATGACCTTTCAAGGCTTCTCATCCGCACAATCCTAGGTCAATCCGACAGACGAGCCACCATGGATCAAGTCGAAGAGCAACTCGGAAGTACCACTCTAGCAAAAGTCAGAGAATGGCAGTTACAGGACGTCTCGCAAATCTACGAATATGCTTGGGGCCAGGATCTCAGGTAAGAGCTACTAAATATCCACCCCACCTTCCCCATCGCTGACTCTTTGGCCACTTCAGAAATCTTCGTGAGCAAACCCACACAGATGCACTTCTGTTCATGCGTGAGCAGCGTATCAAGTGTTTACTCAAAGGCACCTGGTTCCCCATCATCTCATCTTCAACATCTCCCTCCGACATGTCCATCACTTCAGCAGAGTCGCAAAAATTACGCGTAACAGCATGGCGCTTCGTTCGTCTCTCCAACGACAGAAGATTCTTGCATCACGCATCTCACAATAACAAACTCGACAAATCGCCACAACTCCACGAACTGAACGAGAAGCTTGATTTGGAGACCATCAGTTCTGTCGACTCTAGCGTGGCAAGATCAGATGTCCTGATTGATGACAATGCGAATAAATCCAGAGACAAGCATACCTCTTCTACAGGCACAGTCACACGACTGACAATCTTCGGCAACCCAAACACGTTTGCCAAAACTCAGATGCCAGGAGAGTCAGTATTGCTCGAACTAAATACTGGCAGCACATCGCTTGCTTCCGAATGGCTGGATGGTCTTCTCATGCTGCTGAATCAACAACCAATCACCGCAGATACCAACAAATATGTTGGCTTGCTCGAGCAGTGGAGTTTGACAATTCGCATGTTGAACTTGCGCTGGGAAGATGTGGATTGGGAGCGAGCTCAGGATAACAAGCAGTTGCCTGTTCCAAGCAGGGCTGGGCTAGACGACGACTTTTGGTACGAGATGTGATGAAGTGATCATGAACAACCAATTCGGGAGTATGAATACATTGGCATATATCTTATATAATTCTGCACAACCAGTTTCCCTTCATACTTGGCCAGGTTAATTCTTGCAACCGCTTGCATCTCTCTCTTTCTACAGATCGAAAATCACCACTCCCTCAAACCGCCATCAACACCAACAAATCCGTGCAACTCCCAAGGCTGTGTGTTCGCAGCTACTCTTCTCACAGCCTCCTCATCAACCTCAATGCCTAAACCTGGTCCAGTGAGGGCATCCAAGTATCCATCCTTGACCTTGAGAATCTCCGGGTTGAGTATATAGCTGTGGAGATCATGTTCGCCAGCCTCGGTGTTGTAATGCATGCCTTGAGTTTTGTTAGCATATGAAAATGGAATGATGAGGAGCTGATATGAGTCGCACCCATGGACATCTCTTGGATCATGTGGTTGGGTGTGCAAAGGCCGATTTGCAAACAAGCTGCGAGAGCGATGGGCTGGCGTGTGTTGTTAGCATAGACAGTCAGAATGGACAGAAGGACTTACTCCAAGTGGGCAGTGTGGTGCAATGGCAACTATGTTTTTCAGATAAGCACGACAGATCTACAGTCAGTTAGAGTCAAAACTCACCATCATAAGTTTCAGCCATGGCCGCAATTCTTCTCAACTCAGATATACCTCCACAATGCGAGATGTCAGGTTGGAGGACATCTACCGAAGCATCTGTGGATAGTCAGTATTTCTGCTTTTCTTGAAGAGGTAGAATTCGTTGTAACTTGCCTTCCAGATATCTCTTGAAGTCCCATCGACTGTACAATCTCTCGCCGAGTGCGATGGGCGAACTTGTCAAGTTGGAGAGTTGTTTGATACCCTCGGGATGCTCACTCAATAGCGGCTCTTCAAGGAATAGAACATCGCAGCCTTCTAGTTTATGCCTGTTAGGGGCGTCCTATTAGTAAAGTATCCAATCAAGAAAGTACGTGACAGCTGGTAACATGTGACAACAAAAGACTTACGCCAGTTGCTTCGCCATAGCTTTATGAAGTCTTCCGTGGAAATCCAGAGCGACGTCCAATCCCAAACTCTTGACAGTCTTGACTCTATCAACAGCAGAGTCAAGTTTCGAAGGTGAGTCTAGCCATCCCACGTCTTCAGTCGCATTCATCCTAGAACCAATTTGTCAGCCACGTCGATATGCTTTGGAAAATGGAATGCTAAGTACTTGACAGCACGGAATCCTTGGGCAAGTCGCTCTTTGCCAGCTTCTGCAACATCAGAAGGACGATCGCCTCCGATCCAGGCATACACCTGAACCTTCTGCCTGACTTTGCCTCCGAGTAGCTGATGGATGGGTACACCAAGTTTGCGAGCCTTGAGATCCCAGAGCGCGATGTCGATACCGGCGAGTGCACTCATGAATACAGGGCCACCACGGTAGAAGCCTGTCAATATTGTTAGTCAATCTTTGATTGATACACTCAATACTTGCGTTACAACATACTGTGTCGCCAAGCAAGCTGCCATATATGCTCAATATCCTCGGCTTCAAGTCCCACAAAGCGAGTGATGTAGCCATTGAGCGTGCCTTCGACAGCTTGACTGTGTCCTTCTAGTGTTGCTTCTCCCCATCCAACATGACCCTCTGCGTCGACTATCTTGACAAACAGCCAGCGGGGTTTGACGCGGAAGTACTCAATGGTCTTGATCGGAGCCATAGTGAATTAAGAGTTTGAAGCAGAGGTAGTAGAAACAATCACACGAAGTAATTGTGTTACACAGAGGTCAATACAATTGGGTCCGAGGTAGACATATATGTTGACAGTTTCGGCGGCAAGAACACCGGCGGGATGTTGCTTGCCGGAACCCCCACCAAACGTGGTCCCGCCCGGCTTGGTCGTTCGGTTCGGGGGTTCGGGGGAGACTTGACCGAAGGCCCTTTGGAAAGTGCTTGTGGTAAATATGTAAACTTTTAATTTAATGCTATTGAGGAAGCAGCGTTGCAAGACGCTCTAGCTGAAGAATTGGTGTGGATATGACCTTCTTTCCATCCCGTGATCGATAAAACGCCCCTTCTTCCTCTTCCTTCCCTTTCCCGTCCATCCAAAGTCATACCTCATTAAGAAAGAGATGCAGAAAGAATACAAAAAGCTTCAAGATAGGGATCATGCCTTCATGGTCGACAGGAATCCATCCAAATTGAACTCTTCTTCGTACTGCTTTTCATCCCAGAGCTCAGAAAGCTCATCAAGAATGCCCTTCTTGCCCTTCTCACGGACATTACCCTCGGCGTCCACAGCGTCCGCCTCATCAATTGAGTTGGGATCCTTGGGCTTGTCTTCGAGCGATGGCGCACCTTCAGTGTCACCCATGTTGAAGAGATCCAGGATCTGATCTGTTTGCATGCTTCCGAGGCCAGCGTTTTGCTGATTTACGACAGTGCTAGCGACATCAATCTTGAACCTCTGCAGGCTGAGAATCTTCTCTTCTAGAGTACCACGAGTAATCAGGCGATACACGTTCACGACCTTCTTTTGACCAATACGATGCGCGCGGTCCATAGCCTGAAGATCCTTTTGGGGATTCCAGTCGTGTTCGACAAAGATGACAGTGTCTGCTCCAGTCAAGTTGAGACCGAGTCCACCAACACTGGTGGTAAGGAGCAGGCAATCAATAGATGGATCAGAGTTGAAGCGGTTAACGATATCTTGACGCTTGGATGCCTCGACACTTCCATCAAGTCGAGAGAACGTGATTGATGGTAGCATGCGCTTGAAGACGGTCGATTCAACCATGTCGAGCATCTCCTTCATTTGACAGAAGATGAGAGCTCTGTGCTGGGAGACGGCTTGATCAGCAGAAGGCACCTCACCCGCTGGTGCAGCATCAACACCAATACCACAGTCGACAAGAAGATCTCTGAGGGCTGTGAGCTTAGGAGCATGAACTGGATCAGTCAAGCTCGAGTTTTGACGTGCCAATTGCGCTTGAATTGTGGCATACTGCTTGTGGCTCTCCTTCATGACCAAGGCCGGTGAATTGCAGAGTTTACGCATGTACTGCAGAGCTTGGAAGATGTGTTGTTTGGCTTCCTTGTCAGCAGACCCGGCCTTTTCGGCAATTGTCTTTGACTCTTTGCGAGTGAAATCCTCAAAGAGCTTCTTCTGCAAGTCGCTCAGATCACAGTAGTAGTTTTGCAGAATCTTGGGTGGCAAGTCGTCTAGTACTTCTTCCTTAAGACGACGCAACAAGAACGGTAGGACTTGTTTGTGCAAAGCTTCGATGGCTAGTGCACCAGCTTCTTGCTCCTTTGAGGACGATTTGCTGAAACGCGAAGCAGCAATCGGCTTTGCGAATCGATCTTGGAACATCTTTTCTGTACCAAGGAAGCCGGGCATCAGGAAATCGAACAACGACCAAAGCTCGAGTACGTTGTTCTGGATTGGTGTACCCGAGAGGATGAGACGGTGATTGCTTGCAATACGCTTGACAGCCTGTGTGACCTTGGCTTTGGGGTTCTTGATCAAGTGACCTTCATCCAACACACAGTAGTTCCACGTGTGAGGCGCAAAGACTTCAACGTCGTTTCTGCAGATATCATACGAGGTGATGACGATGTCAGCCTCGGTGAGCTTCGCACGATGCTTGTTTCTCTCAGAGGGTGGGCCGACATACGCCACGGCGTTCAAAAACGGCGCATATGTGCGAATCTCCTGCTGCCAATGTCCGGACAGAGTTGGAGGACAGACAATCAATGAAGGCATCTTACGTTGATCGGGTGCTTGAGTTTTGGCGTATTCTTCTGCACGCATGTGATGATCACTGGCGACAATGCATATTGTTTGCAATGTCTTGCCGAGACCCATGTCGTCACAGAGAACACCGTGGAGATGGTAACGGTTGAGGAAAGCCAACCAATTGACACCATCTTGTTGGTATGAGCGGAGGTCGGCCTTGATTGCGACGGGAATATCGAAAGACTCGACCTTCTTGGGGTCAAGCATCTGCGCAATGAATTTGCGCTCCTTTTCACGTCCCTTGAGTAGCTCCTCGGAGAGACCTGGTGGGTCTGGGATGCCAGCCTCAAGGGGCACCAGCTTGACCAGCGTGGCGAAAGCAGTAGTTGCGATCAAGCGTACACCATTGTCTGAATCACTCATACGTCCAAGTACAGGGACCAGGAGGAAGATGACATAGGGTAGAATACGATCCTCCATGACTTGAATGAGATGGTAGATGCACTCGATGGCGCCCTGTCTGCAATGCACGTCGGTTGGATTGCTGATTGGCGGCAGCACTCGTTCGACCAGCATAGTGAAACCCTTGACAGTGATCACACTGCATATGCTTGCAAAACACTTGGCAGCGGTGTATCGAAGGACGGCAAGTCTCGTCTGGAGAGCTCTAGCAACGAAGTTCATGAGATCGAGAACGAAGGAATGCAGGTCCGAGTGGAACGATGCCACCAATGCGCGAAGGGTAGACATGGCATCCACGACTTCTTGACCGACATTTTGTTCGGGATCGGTGATGTTGTCAGGCAAATCTCCAGAGAAGCAGTGCCGAATAGGATCCTCGATGAGAGTGCGAAGCATAGGGACCTTCTCAAAGAGGTCGCTGCCAAATCTGTGACAGAGTTGCTCCAGAGCATCCTTTGTACCGCGTCTTGTAATGCGAGCTTGGCGAACCTCTCTCTCGTACTTGGCAGCATCCGGACGGTCCTGGATATCTTCATCCTTTTGCAGCGAGAGGATGCCAGATTCTCTGTCTGCGTTGGGGTGGAATTCAGGAGTCTCTCCAGTTTCCATGCAACAGAACTTGACCAAGTTGCCAACGACTTTATCAACAACCTTCATACGGCCACTGGCAACCAACTGATCGACCAGGCTGGCAATCGCAGCTGCAGAGCGCTTTTGAAGCTCGAAATTCTCTTCGTCCTTGACACTATCCATGAGACCCTTGATAGTAGCCTGAGGCTTCTTGGGAATTTCTTTGAGTGCCACAATAGCGGCGGCCGCTGCAGACTTAATGCGAACGTCACGTTGCTTCTTGACTAGTGTTGCTTCGGCAATGACTGAGTCGACATCTGCCTTTGCGCTCGATAACATTTCGGTTGCGGTGACTCGTTGAGCAGGTGAAAGGGTCTTGCGCAGTCTCTCGTAATCTTGGACGGCGATGCGCTCTCCATCGGCGAGCGAGAATGCGTTCTTGCCGGCCTCCGGCTCTCCTTGAACCACAACGGCGATTATGGGAAGTTTGCTGGGTGGAACATGGGCCTTTTCGCGGAAAGTGTTGAGAAGACTCTGGCACTGTGCACGCACGATTTGTAGATAGCTGGTGAGGTCGCTATACCAGCTGGGTCTGTCTTCTTCCACAAGAGGACGAAGGTTCTCTGCAAATGATGAAGTAAGATCATCCTTGGTAGGCAATAGCTTGGCGTATTCCTCGATGAAGATCGCGGCGAAGAGTTGTGTGGTCGAGAAGCCGGACTTGAGACTGGGAAGAATCTTTGAGGAGAAAGTGTCGCGTCTTGTTGCTGCTGGCCAGACCTGACAGGCTTTCGCAAGAGCCTGAGCTGCATGAGTTCTTGACCGAATCATAATGTCTGCTCCAACAAGATCGACATCGCCTTGCATCATGTGCCCATCAACGTTGTGAGCCGAAGAAGAAGTTGGAGGTGGCATGTCCTTGTCCTTCTTGTCGGATCGTCTTCTCTTCCTGGCAGGTTCGGAAGATCCATTGACTGGAGAAGACTTGCGTGTAGCAGTACTGAGTGGGTTATAGCTGTAACCTGAAGGACGTATGAATAGTGTTGCGTCCATTGGAATGGGGTGACGGGATACACCGATAGGGTGGAATGTGAGTGTCACCAACGGTGCGACGTGGGGCTCGAATTCTGCGGCGAACTTCTCTGGATGAGTCGCCAGGACATCGACGAGAGCGTACCAGACCTGGAGCGAGAGCTTGAGAACCGTCTCGTTGCGTTCGACGAGCAGATTCTGATAGACAAGACGCAGAGCACGACCGTCAACCCAGCTTTTGGCATCTTCGCCATCAATGTTGACAAATGTGAGGAGAGCGCGAAGGACGGCGGAACGGACTGTGCTGATAGTGTGACGCAGGAAGGGATACAAGCGAGGCACCAACTCTGCAAATGATTGCTCAGGGTTCTCTGCAGCATTCTTCTTCATGGCATCGAGAACCTCGGGGAAGCCACAAAGCTTTGCAAGCAAGTCCATCACAGATCCCGTACTGGCACTGAGATCGTCGCTCAAGTTTGATAGACATTCCCAGACGACGCTGATGAGATGGTTGAGTGCAGCATGACGCATGTTGACAAACTCTTTGGCAACAGGAATCAGAGTGGCTGCGCTGACTGCTCTAACATCATCGTCGCTGTCTCCAAGTCCTTTGATGACACACTCCAGGACGCCATCCATCAACAGATTGTCTTGAAGCAGCAGGTCGTTTCTTACTGCCACGAGATATCTCATCCCGATCATACCACCGTGGCAAGCATGCCAGATGCGTCTGTTAACCTTGAGATCCTTTTGCATCACCAATCGATATAGGATACGATTGACAGCATGCACGGAAGATGCTGGGAGATATTGCAAGAGTGCACCTAGTGTTTGGCCAGCAGTCTCTCTGATAGGTGCGATGGCATTGTCCGAGACGTAGTCTGCAAATCTGTCGAGCATGAAGACGCAGCAAATGCGGCAAGCGAGATCATCGAGCCAGGCTTGGTTGAGGCGATCGTTGTCGGATTTGTTTCTGTTCAGTAAACGACCAGCTCCAGCACCGTGTACACGAACGATTTCTCGAAGACCCATTGCAGCACCATGGCGAATCTCCCAGGCAGGATCGAACAGGTCCACAGTCAGGAATTCGCAGAGTCGTTCAAATGGCCATCCGTTGCCAGTCTCTTCGACCTCGGTTTGGAAAGCAGACTTTTCAGCGATGGGGGCACCCTTGAACTCTGATACGACTTTTGCGTCGTCGTCGCCGCCCTTGCGTTCAAGCGAGAAGTAGTCGGGAACGCTAGCATTGGTCTCTGCAGTTTCGTCCTTAATGATGGTTTCTGACTCGGCTGGAGTAGGCACTGTAGTGCTTTCTCGTCTCATGCTGGTAAGATCGTATTTAAACTTCTTATTATCGCGTTTGAGCTCTTCCTTTCTTCTGCGTTTCAGCATGTTTAGCTGTCTCTTGCTCATGGCCTCGGACGGAGTCTGCTGATCGCTGGGAGAGACCACGGCAGATTCTGTTACGCTGTTGGCCCTGGAAAGAGTGGAGTCCGCGTTTGGCATAGCTGGTGGCGGAAAGTTGGTACGGACAGCAATGTCTGTTTCTGTGACGAGTTCGTCCTCCATGTATTCTCCACCAAGTCCAAGGCGGTTGGTAAGAGTTTTCTTCTGATGAGCGAGCCTCTGAGCGGGATCCATGCCAGCCAGTTTGAAGTCATATTGACGTCCAGCGCTACCGAGCAGCTCCTTTCCGTTGGTAAGGATGGCCTCGACGTCCAGAGTTGCGAGCTGTAATTGATCTTCGGAGGTCAAAGGTGTCGAAGAACCATTCTCTTCCTTGACGTCGCCATTCTCATTCTTGACATCTTCATTAGGATCGAACTTTTGTGCATGCTCGACAATACCGCCCAACGCCTTTGCGGCTGCTGTTCTCGTATCCCAGGAAGATGAGCGAAGAAAGGGAACAATTCTGGTCAGTAGGTTGAATAGTTCGTCCGGGTGATTCTTTTGCACATCGGCAAGCTGCTGAGCAGCTGTGTTACGGATGAGTTGAGTGCTACCAGTGTCCAGAAGAATGACCAATCCTGCACACAAGCGTCAGTCACCAATCGCAAACAGCCCCACAGTCGCTCAGATTGAGCAATAG
>Ga0268251_10000244_pt1 | contig 18910 bp, 13 predicted proteins | sample AgamicAsMae_FD_200527 | JGI IMG/M metagenome (GOLD analysis project Ga0268251, IMG submission 200527) | Agave microbial communities from Guanajuato, Mexico - As.Ma.e (v2) (version 2) | ecosystem: Host-associated > Plants > Phyllosphere > Phylloplane/Leaf | place: Guanajuato, Mexico | collected...
AAGTTCCACACTGTTGCTGACATCAAGCTTCCTCTACTTGATCGCGACACCCAAACTTCTGGCAGCACCAAGCCTACTCTGGTTGCCATCGGTGAGGCCGTCAAGACCAAGCTGGTCGACAACGAGACTCTCGGTTACTTCCTTGTTCGCATCTACCAGTTCATGCAGAAGATCGGTATCGACATGAGCAAGCTCCGTTTCCGTCAACACATGGCCAACGAGATGGCTCACTACGCTTCCGACTGCTGGGACTGCGAACTGCTCAACAGCTACGGCTGGACCGAGTGTGTTGGCTGTGCCGACCGTTCCGCTTACGATTTGTCTGTTCACGAAAAGGCCACCGGTACTATCCTCCGTGCCCGTGAGCAGCTCAAAAACCCCGAGACCATCGAGGAGTGGGTTCCTGTCATCGACAAGAAGAAGGCCGGCCCCAAGTTCAAGAAGGACGCTAAGGCCATCGAGAACGCTCTCGAGGCTCTCTCGCAGGAGATGAAGGAGAAGCTCCAAATCACCATGGAGTCCGAGGGCAAGGCCGAGGTCCCCGTCGAGGAGATCGCTGCCGGCAAGGTCGAGATTGACACCTCGATTGTCAAGTTCGAGAAGCAAAAGAAGACTATCACTTTCCGCGAATTCGTGCCCAACGTCATCGAGCCCTCATTCGGTATCGGTCGTATCCTCTACTCCCTTATGGAGCACAGCTACTGGACTCGCGAGAACGACGAGGCTCGCTCTGTCCTCTCCTTCTCACCAGTCGTTGCACCCATCAAGGTCCTCGTCTGCCCTCTCCAAAAGGACCCCAAGTTTGCTCCTCTCATCGCCAAGCTCGAGGAGGCTCTCGACAACAAGTCCATCTCATTCAAGATTGACCAGACTGGTGTCAGTATCGGCAAGCGTTACTCGCGTAACGACGAGCTCGGTATTCCTTTCGGCATCACCATTGATTACGAGGCCCTTGACGACGGTAGCCTTACTCTCAGAGACCGTGACTCGACCAAGCAGGTTCGCGCTAGCCAGGCTGAGATCATCAAGGCTGTTAGCCGTATGGTGAAGGGCAAGGAGACTTGGGCCGATGTCGTCGCTCGTCTACCAGCTTACGAGGGCCAGAAGGAGGCTGCCGAGTAAAGTTCTTGAACGAGCTCGAAGTAACGTGTCAAGCTGCCTGATCGCAATGTGTGATAGGCAGGAGAGGTTGTCAGCGAAGAGTACTAAAAGGTGGTTATCTCGCTGGAGTCACTACGTTCTGGAACAGGTCGGCGCATTTGGCCACGGCTGGAAGAAAAGTTCAAAGCATGTCTGGCGGGATCTAGATAGATCACGAAAAATATGCAATCCAATCATCATCATCAAATGAGTAAGTCGTGCTATCGCTTGCATTGCTTCTGATCCTCGTGTAATCGCTCCAGGGTCATTTATCGCTGCTTGGCGTTTACCCTATCTCGTTTTATCTCGAGATGTAGTCTCACCTTTAACAGATGTGCTTCCAACACTGATGCATCGCCATTGTAAAGTCATCCAAAGCTACCCCTACAGTTTCCTTGTTTCTGCATACCAATTTCTCAATTCTGACACGTGGTCCGGGATTCCTTAGTCACACGTCACATTGACGAACGAGCGTTTGTTAGTGCTATATCAGCTTCCCATCTTGTGCCTTGGCTTCAGAATCAGCCAACTCTTTCCCTAATCATCTCAATCCAAAGATCTCGATTCGAAAATCGTCTTGTTGCGGGCCATAAATTCATGTCAACAAATCAAGTTCAAGAAGCCTGCTGGTCGCTCCGCGATTTTGATACGATATACATCTGATTAGATGTTCGTATCCTGGAGCCGTGGACTCAAAAATCGGAAGGACACCTCTACAACAGAACAAAATTTCTTCCTTATTAAGACATAACCATCAGACTAGACATGGCACATCACGTTCAGTCCCTCTGGTCGTCAATCCTTTCCTCAACCTCAAGCACCAAGATCGAACTTTGGGGTATCTTCAGCATTCAAGTCTTCGCTTTCTGGCTTCCTTCCCTCTTACTGTTATCTACGGACCACTTCTTTCCTTCTTTCTCATCACGCCATAAGATACAATCGAAACCACCACCAACGCCTACGCAAGTCTGGCATTGCATAGACGTCGTAGCACAAAACCAACTCCTCATGGCCGCCACGAAAATCTTCGAACTCTGGGTCTTGAAACTCCTAGGCCTCACCTCACTCTACCGCTTCGACGACACAATCCCCAGCCTTTTCGAGGTAACCAAAGACGTGGTGCTATGCATACTCATCTGCGAACTCCTCTTCTACTACTCCCACCGCCTCCTCCACCTTCCACCCTGCTACAAAACCATACACAACCAACACCATCAATTCAAAGCTCCCATCGCATTGGCCGCTCAATATGCTCATCCGCTTGAATACTTGATCAGCACGATTTTGCCCTTGTGGTTGCCTCCACAATTGCTGGGCTGTCATGTGCTTACCACTTGGACTTTTTGGACGCTGGCGACGCTGGAGACGGTGATTGCGCATAGTGGGTTTGATGGTTTTGGGATGTTGGCGAGGAGTCATGATAAGCATCATGAGAAAAGCAGGGGCAATTTTGGTACGTTGGGGTTTTTGGATTGGGTGCATGGGACTGGTGTATGATCGTCTCGTGCTGCATTGATGGAGAGAAGAGATGAAACAATGCTGTTGCAGCAAGCAAACACAAGAGTAACATACCAAGCAGTGTTCTGTCCATGCTTCGTGTTCACATCTTCAGTCAGAATCGATGCTGTAAATACGATAGGTGACTATCTCGCCAGATCCTCCCATCCATCAGCCTGGCCGGATGCAAGTCTGACTGTGAGGTCAAACACTGCATTGAGGCCGCAAAAGACCAAAGCTACACATGGCACATCGGGATAGTTGGCTCGAGGCTGGCATTCCCATCAAAGCTGAAGTCTTTTGTGCTGCTGAGGCCGAGGCTATCAACAATCCCGCTGCCATCAACTCACACCACTCCTTTGTCTGAGACCAAAGACTATCTCCCTACCATCGGCACTTGAGTCAGTCCTACCGAGGTCAAAGCTTACGAACAGAGTGATCAGGTTACCGCAAGAGTTGTCATCCTATGGATCAAGATATATGCTGGACTACAGAATTGTGTACGAATTCTGGCAACACGCCCAACGAGAGTTGTTCGTACAAGGACATTCTTTCCTCCAAATGCTATTGGATAGATTCTGATACTTGTCGAGATACAGAGTCATGTTCAAAGTTTTGCAGACGTCCAAGGAGGGCCCTTGAACTGGATCCATCTCAGCGTGTTCACCATAACACTTTGGACCATTCCCAAATCTGGGTTATCTTTGACATTTATTGCAGGAAGTCTAGGGTTCTCTGTTCTCAATGATGCGATTGCCAAAATCTGGTGCTTATAAAAATGCGTGAGATTATCTAGACTCTCGTGGATGTTCAAAGAGAGATAATGAGCCATCTCTATTCCAGTGGATCTATGTCATACGTATATCGAGCCCATGCGAGTTACTGTAGCCAGCGACGGCCAGTTTAACAGCAGATAAAGCTGACTACAAGCAAAGGTTGAGCTTAGACTACATATCAGAGAATAGAGAGGATACGGTTCTTGAAACTGGTGCACGATACTTTGATACAAGCGAATGAGAATAACAAGCACAAGTACAAAATGCGGTATGTTAAAGTCAAAACCATGATAACCCTCCGAGCCAATCTACTCAAGCAATACGTCCGGGAGGGCGTACGATGCAAGAGCTTCATTGATCACACTTCCAGCTTCCGGCTGTAGCACAGCATCCTCCAGCGATCGGTTGTCATTGGAACGCATAGTCGTATTCGATCGTCCAGAAACATTCAGAGAGGGATGGTAATCGTGCTCCACGTGGTGATACTTGCTAAGTGATGGCACTCATGCGAAGAGAGAGTACGGAGGTGGAGGTGTATCGGGAAGCTCGGCTTCATCTTCATCGTCTTCGTTATCTTCGTCGTCTTCGTCATCGTCGATGGTGATACACACGAACTTGTGACGGTTTGGCAGAGGTAGTAGCATTTCATCGGATTCGGCTTCGTCTTGATCATCGTCGTCAGAGAGAGTGATACACACGAATCCATGACTATGGGGTGGAGATGGCGGCATCTCAACGGACTCGTCTTCGGTATTGTCTTCGTCACTCGAAATTGGAATGGGCTCGTGATGAACGGGTAGAAGCTGAGACACGTCATCAACCTCGTCGATGGTGTTGTCATTGTCGCTCAGGAGAGTGATGGAGTCGTGTGTGGCTTCGTCATTGTCGCTCTGTATCATTGCACGGCCGTGGTCATCGATATCTTTTCCACCCTCGTCGATCATCTCTGGTGGAATCATGATGGGAGGAGGTAGCGGCATAAGATTGACCACATTGCGCACAGGATCGGCCAACTTGGGTTTCTTCGGTGGAATCACAGAGGCCGACCATGTCAAAGTTGCTTGTCTTTTGGCTGACATGATGGCGTTGAGAACGTAATGAACGAAGAGAGGTAGTGTTGAGTCGACGAGGCGCAGAAGTGTTTGGGGGAAGCTGCAGAGATGTGGAAAGCTGATTGAAGTCTGAACATGTTTGGCATGAGCTGTGCGCAAGTGTCAGAAGACGTTTTCGAGGAAGGAGCATGCGAGGCAAGAGCACTCGGCTCGGCGTTGCACTTACCTCCTTGGACAAGTTCCCGGATCTGTCAGCGAACCATGATCTTGCATTTCGGCAGATAATGTTGTTACAGTATTGTTACACTGTTGTTACAATGGATCTTGAGAAGAGGTGTCGCTGGGCAATGGGTGTTACCACAAGGGACGGGGCTTAACCTCCCAAGGTCATCAATTCCTGGGAGCGGTCCCAGTGCATCCAGGCGTCTGAACCAGGCATACGGTGGACTTGGTAGTTGTCAGGGGGGCAAGCATCTAGAGGTAGCGCGCAGAAAAGTTGGAGAAGGGTGTCGAATGTACACGGCACAAGACGACGAGGGGGTTTAACCTCCCGGGACCATCACCACCCTGGAGGGATTCCAGTGTATCCATAATGTATATTTCTATACCGTGGAACTGGTGGTTGTCCAAAGCTCACGCATCAATCGGCAGCGTGTGTTAAATTTGAGAAAGGTGTCAGGCCCGCGAAGGGCGCAAGACGAGGGGTCTAACCTCCCAGGGGCATCACGTCCTGAGAGGGATTCCAGTGCATTCGAGGGCCCACTACGTTGGCTGGCCGAGGATCTGGTAGTTGTCGAAGGTGCAAGCGGCCGATGGCAGCGAGCGGTGTAGTTGAAAGAGGTGTCGCAAAGGCATCACTACCGAGCGACGGGCTTAACCTCCTAGGGCCATTACCTCCCAGGAGGGTTCCCAGTGCACTAAGGGTTCGCTAGTTACCAAACGCCGAGATCTCTGGTAGTTGTCGAAGGCGCACGCATCTAGTGGCAGCGCGCAGTCAGAGGCGGGAGGGCCCAAAGACGAAGAAAGAAGAAGAAAGGAAGAAGAAGAGTTTAACCTCCCAGGGCCATGACATCCTGAGAGGGGTCCCAGTGCATCCATAATGTATATTTCTATACCATGGATCTGGTAGTTGTCGTATTGGCACGCATCCAGCGGCAGCGTGTGGTGGAAAGGAAGTTCAAAATTGATTTGCTGAGTCTCAAGATTTATTTACTGGCACGGCATGTGGAACTGGAGTGAACGCATAAGTCAAGCATTGGTCTCACTAGTTCACCCCAAGCACAGAACAATTTTGCAATTCACTACTGATCATCTTCCACGATAACAATGACAGATTGAGTACGATGGATGAAATGATTGGAACACAAGCTGATACCGTCTCCCAGACCTGAACCCGAAGACAACCTTGAAACGCCTTATACCCAAGCCGATTTGATCAACCCAACAGTATCGCCAGCCCGTCAGTCTCGAGCGTTGCTCTTGAGCTCAATCCTCCATATTCTTGGGTGTGTCATCTGCCTCACCCCCATGGCATGGTGCTTTCCAGAACTTTGTGACCTGATCGATGGCTCTCAGATGATCACGCCTGAGCAAGACCATATCTCTATCTGTCATATGTTCCAGCTCCAAGAAATCAGTGAAGCGATCAGGCTCTGGAAATGCGATGTGTATATCTCTGATGACCGCTCCAAGAGCCTTCTTCAAGACTTCCAGTTCTTTGTCGATGGCGATGACTGAAGCATCATAATCATCGACTTGAATACGGACTCGCACTGCTCTGAGTGAGGCCACGTATTTAGGAGCATCCGAGGAACTTGGAAGTCCGAGACATGCCAGAATCGTCCAGGATGGATCTCCATAGCTGATACTGATAGACAGTCTGTTGGAGGGAATGTTGTAGTCCTCGTGTAGTTGTCTGAGATGTCTCATGGGATTTTCCAGAAAGCCGTCACAAGGATACTCACGACGCTCTGTCTTTCCAAATCCGCGTTCGAAGTAAGAACCCCGGTAATGGTAGCTGAGGCAGATGCCTTTGATACGTGAAACTAGCATCTTGCGTGACATCTCGGTGCCAGCGTAAGGGCCAGCAATATCGAAACGTTGAGTGATCAGTTTAAGAACATTGTTGAGCTCAGCCAACTGCTTTGGCTCTGTGACACTGTTCGAGTAGCTTGGTATATGGGTCCAGAGTCTCCTGGATCGACTTCTGTAGCGTTTCCTCAACTCTGCTTCCTTCACAAAGATTTGGAGGTACTCAGCACAGTACTGTTTGTTGAGAGTGATCCAAGGAGAATTGGTGCGATGTTTCCTTGCGTTACTAGCGTCAAGTCCCTGAGTCTGATTCTCGTTACTGAGCACGCCGACGCCGTAGTCAGGCGGCTCCATGTAAGATTCGGTGGTGTCTTGAATCATATACGTAAAGATCATACGGCGGATCTCTGTGGGGAACTTGCCCAGAAGGCCGAAAGTAGGGGGTGTGTTTGCAGACATGTTGTTGGAGGATGAAGACAAGACTTTAGTTTGCGTGATTCCTGGTCGAGAGGGCCGCTTTTATGCTTTGCTTCCTTCCCGTTTGTGAGCGCCAAACCGCCAACACTGTGTAGTAAAAGAGTAGCCAAGATCAAACACGAGAACCTAGCTAGAATCAACCATTGTGATCTAGATCTGTGAGATCATTGAGACATGTGAGACAAAACGACCCTGCAGACGAAATGCAAACACCAAGCAGCGAAATCAGAGACATGTTACAGATGCTTCCAACAAAGACTTTCAATGCTTCTTACGTGAACTAAAGTATATTGCTTTCTTTGTCAAAATGCACAAAGGTCTCATGGATGCAAGTGCAGCCAGAGAAGCGTCTTGAAACTTCGGAAGGTGATTTATCTCTTTGAACAGTATTCACTTCTACAGATCTTTGTGCATCCCGATACTATAGTTGTCATTGACCAATTTCAGAAGGAGACATCTACCCGTTCGACCCTGCTCTCTTTGGTTCTTTGTAAAGGTCTGAGTACAAGTGCTTGAGTCTCATGTTGCAATTGCAGAGAATCGTGTTATTGTACTTGCGGCTAGAAGATATCACGGTACGTCTTCTTTCTGTAGGTTATGAACAGCGAATTAGAACTGAAAGTGTAACAAACGTTGCGTTTCTTGACTGCTGTTGACCGTCCACCTGTCCTAGTGAGGGTGGTGATGGTGGTAAGATGAGTTGGAAAAGAGGAAAAGAGGAAAAGAGCAAAAGCTGAGGAAGCCCAACTTGAGGAACCCCTTAGAAAGTCGATGCCCAGACCAAACCATCAGCACGGAACGAGCCCATCAGACTACCAATGCTGCTACTCTGTTCCCCAAGACTCTGCAATTCTGAACATATCACCCAAATCATACCATCCTTCGTGTGCTCTCCAGAACTTCATAACATCGTAGATGGTTTTCAGGTGAAGTCTTCTGATGGCTGTGATGTCACGTTCAATGCTTGTCCTCAAAGCTCCAACGCTATCTGAGATGGGCTGAGGTGTTGGATATCGAACCCTAGCTTCTTGGAGCTTCTCTTCCAGTGGACCTCTCAGCGCTCGAATCTCTTGATTCAAGGAAGCGACCGATGCATCAAAGTCTCCCACCCAGATCCTGGGATTTACCGAGGGTAGAGAATCAGCAAAGTCCCTATTGTAGTGTCTGTCTTGTCGAGATGCGTATGCTGCAAACCATGGAGATGGGCTATCGTAAGATACATGGAGAGATATCTTGCTGGGTGGGATGTTGTACTTTTCGTGGAGCCGTCTCAACTGTTTCAGAGGCTTTGTCATACATCGATCGATAGGCCGTGGCCAAATGGAATGATGTTCTCCAAACTGTGTGCTGTGATAGAATCCATAGACTCCTGTCACGAAGGTGGATAGTTTTTCGAATGGCTTCTTCAGGTCGACTTGGAAAGTTGCGATCCTCAGGCGGTAATCGATTGTCTGTAAGCAAGTTTCAAGCGTGTGCATTCGCTTCATTGCTTTCTCTGCACTCCTTGCTCTTCTCACCATTGCAACATCCCCTTGTGCTTTTGCTTGCGTTGTATGCCGTCTACGCATCCTATATTGGAGCCAGTACGCAATGTCCTCGCCCAACTGTACCTGCTTGAGAAACTCTCTCAGATACTCGGCGCAATACTTTTTGCTGAGTGTGATCCAAGGCGATTCGTTGAGATGAGACCCGATCTGCAAAATTCTGGGCGCATCAGGGAAAGAGATGCTGGGTTCGTTGAGAAAATTCGATCTTTTGCGTTCCATCTGAAACTCCTGGAGGGTGTGTTGTACCATATGTTCGAATATCGTGCTGCGAATTTCTGACGGGAGCTGGCCCATGAATCTGAAGGTGGTGGGAGGTGAGTTTTCGCTCATGTTGGCGAGATTGAAGGGAAGAGTCTGACTTCCCACAAGCTGGCAAGAGTCTCTCTTTATAAGTGACTGCACTGGCAAGTCCCCATATTCAGTTCACTACTTTCTCACCAAAGTCGTTTGTTCAGTATCCTCACCAGCATCTTCTTTGTCTTACCTTTCGGCAGCATCTTACAGCAAACTCTAGAAAGCGGAACGCACGATACAAAGACACTTTTCACGATAGCAAGACCAAAACATAAAGAAAGTAGCGATTTCCAAAACAAAGACCTGACTTTGGACGTCACCTCTTCTCAAACCGAAATCATCTCTTGGGAACAACCACTTAGATCTACAAGGGAACGGTAAAAAGCACATTCAGTCCAGCTCCAACAAAGTGCTGAATACCAGAAACTTCCTTAACCCACCAGAAAGATCATCAGAGTGCTATGTATTTTGCAAGACAAACGAAGGGATTACATTTCTTTCTTTGCTGCCAATATCGAACATTTCATCTCTATGTGAGTTACTTGACCGAGGTAAAAGCTTTTGTGTGGTACCGTCAAACGCTATGATGTCCCGCCAGAGCAACGTAGCAGAAATAGTGCTCTCAAGGAGTTATAGATCGTGCTTTCCACAGCCTGGTGATCGTTTTGCTAGTCATCACATGAGCCTCTCTGATCTTTACCATCTCTTCCTCAATCCTCGTCTCCAGTGTAGACACATCACCGAGCTGTGGGTCGGGCAACGAGAAGAGTTGGAGAGTCTCCTTCAACCTCTTTGCAAGTTTCCTTCTCGTCGTGCGAAGTCCTTCATCGATGGAAGCCACCGATGCATCGTGATCTGCCACACATATCCTAGCTTCGACGGGACGTAAAGTCTCTTGGGTATCAATGGGTTTCCGTTGTCAGGAGAGGAATCCTGCAAGCGCCGTGTCAAGCTTGTCGTAGATGATGTGAATGTGGAACTTGTGGCCCGGGATGTTATGCTTCGTGGAAAGTCTCCTCATCTGTTCAAGAGGTGTTGTGATGATGTGCTTAATGAACTAGAGATCTTCTTCTGTCATATTTTACCCCGGGTCAAAGATTGAGTCGTCGAGCGAGAGACTTGTTCCTCTCATGCAAGTGCCAATGCCGTTGGTAGGGTCCTTGGGATCAGCCAGCGGATCGCAGGCTTTAAGGCGGGCTTCGATTGTTTCCAAGCAATGGTTGATATGGCTAATTGTACCTCGTCTTGGTACTTGTTCCTCACATATTTGGTCGGATATATCCGCCCTCGACTCGACTTGCTTGAGGAAAACTCGCAGGTACTCGGCACAGTACTATTTGTTACGTATGATCCAAGGTGACGTGGCGAGGTGGCATCTGACCTGCCCGGTATTAAGGACAAGGTCGTGTTTCCAGTTCTGATGCCGAAGCATATGCTCGAAGACCATACTTCGAATTTCAGGTGGGAGTTGGCCGAGGCGCTCAAAGCTGGCTGGGCGTGTGGTCTTGCTCATGTTCATGGGGAGCGTAACAGATACAGCGCTTGCAACGAGCTGTAAACTTCTATCGATCGTGGGGGCATTTACTCGACGAAAGCACCAGAACACACTTCATTGCTCAAGAGCAGCCGTGAAGCCCGCATCCAGGCTACTTGTGCCTTCTACGGTCTCTCAAACTAGGCGTCTCAGCAAGTCCAAGCATATCATCAAGTCCATCAGGTCCGTCAGAACCATAAGGTCCATCAGGACCTTCAGAGTCATCAGGTCAGCTACCATCCCTCGCGATCTCGAGTACCAGAGTTTGCCCACTATCGAATGCACAACGTTTTCAGGATAGTCACTCAAGCTACGAGGATACCCTCTCCTCTGGTGATTTTCCTCCGTGGCCACTCCTCACCTGAACAACTTTCTGCATCTCCATAGCTCCAACATCATACTCTCAAGTTCATCACAAAGAAACAATTCCGCTTTTCCCTTCGTTCAAGTGTGTCTCTCTCAATAGCAAACATCAGATTTCTCACACCCATAACAAATGCACAGTCGCTTGGAGAGGTACAACTATAGTCAGATAATCACCTTACTGCACCCTTTTTCCGCAAATAACGCTCTCATTTAGTTGACTCTGTGCATTTCCATAGTTTATACTACAGATATACGACAATCTCTACAGACACAAGGTACTCATCTAGTCCTCTTTCCACAAACATCACCGATGCTAAAGCGTCTCCATGCAGTGGTACGGCTCTCACGCAGCACCAATGCATCAAGGCCCAAGAGGGGAGTGTATATCCAGTTTCGACCTCGTAATTGCTCCACCAGATTTGTCAATTCTACTCAATCAACACATACGTCCAGTCTCGCAATTATCAACAATCATTGGTTCAGTACCCACTACGAGACCCCACCAACCCCTTCTTTCATCCCCATTTCCCTCAGCAGGCAAACCGTTCTCTACAACTCTCTGATAACCTCACCAGCAACCCTCCCCACAAACCCAGCCCAAGAACTAAACACAACACCCTTAAGAATCGTTTCCCCCTCTTCAACAGTCCAATGTCCAGCCTCCACCAACTTTTTCTTCCACCCTTCTTGTTCCTTTGCATTTAACTCGTGCCAATGCTTTGCATGTTCATCTTGTTGCTTGTACTCTTCTTTATCTCCCATGTGAACAGCTAAACTCTTACCCTCGCCTTGATCGCGGATAATAACTGCTTTGTTCTCTGCGTCGGAAGAGCCGCCGGGGAGTGCAAAGTGCATGTCCAAAAGATCAGCGATTTTGACTCCAGGAGAGGCAATAGCAGAGGACGCAGCAGAGGCCACAGAAGGGATAGCAGATGAGACTGAAGAGACAGCTTCAGAAGCAGAAGAAGATACAGAGGATGCGGCATGCACAATAGGCTCCCAACCCCCTCGTCCAAGACTATCAGCGATATTCGCTGGGTGAGCAAAAGTGCGTTGCCATGATGCAGGCAAAGGAATGAAGTCGGCGAGAATAGGCGCGTAGGTGTCAGTGGAGTACATTGATTGCAGCAGGACTGCGAAAACCAGGACCGCAAAACCAATGAGAATGCCATAGGTGGTGCGTTGGCGGAATTCGTCAGATGGGTGCAGGAGCACGTAGCGGGAATGGCGATCGGAGGGTGTAGAGGGAAGCAGGGCGAAAGTGTCGACGACAACGGTGTTGCCCATGCTGGTACTGCAGAGTTTGATGTATTGGGGTCCTGGGTGGGCTGGATTTTTGGTGGGTAGAGCATTACCTTTTTTATCTTGCTCGGGAGCAGGAGCACGGACAGGGCTGTGAAAAGGCGAGAAGCGGAGGCAAGTCATCTGAAGCGGATGCACATCGCGGAGAGTGGTGAAGCGCTTGAATTTGCCAAAAGTGTGGGTGTTGGCGTTGTAGTCGAGAGTGTAGACGGGGATGGAGATGTCGTGGCTGGCGATTGCAATGACGACTTGTTTGTTTCCAGCCTTGTCCGAGTCGAGACTGCAGACGTCAAGACCAACGGCTTGTTTGACATGGCCAGGGAGAACCTTTTGCTTGACCTTCAACGCCGGGCCAGATGGGTAGAAGTGGATGATGCTCAACTCAGCGCCAGTACGGTTAGGCAAATTGCTCAAGAGCAACACATCCTCATTACCCAACCATCTGATAGCACGGTACTTAGGACGAATCGGCTTGCTGAGATCCTCAGACTTAGGGATCGTGTAAACCTTCCGTGGGTTGGCAGGAGAAAACGAGGCCTTCTTGGTGTCGAAATTGTACATGACCGTCTGCTCGTAGACATCATAATCGGTAGCCCAGGTAATGGAGAAAGTGTTGGTCTCCAACTCTGTAATGTCCAAATCGGCAGCTTCGGCATTATCGCGCATGGGGATGCGAGCGATGATTTCAGCATCGGTGGTGGGTGTCCTGGTAGCATCAAAGACGACAATCTCAGATCGCTTGGCCAGTCCAGTCGCAACGGCACCAATACGCTTGTTTGGCGAGTCGCGCTTGTATGTGGGAGAAAGTCGTAGCACGCGCTGATATGTCTCTGGTTTGGGGCCTGTTGCCGGTTGAAACAGGGATGCCTTTCCGACGAAAGAGATGTTGGCATCTTGAGCTTCAGCGTCTTGCTTCTCGTCCGAGGCTTGCTTCTTCTTGGGGTACTTGATATCGAAAGTGCGTAGGTGTTCGTTCTTGCCAGCCTTTTGATCTGCTTCTGACGAATTGATGCCAGCTAGAGTGATGAGACCGTCCTTAGAGGCCAGTGTGGCCAGCGATGTAATCGAGTCTTCTTCGCTCGAGAGCTCGATCTCGGCAGTCGTGTCCAGAGTTGCGCGTTTGCTCGTGTCCAGTAGCGTCTATCACATATCAGCATCTGTCATGCGACTGCTCAGGCTTGACATGTAGCTTACAATCTTGTTTGCGACACCACTACGACCTTGACCACCACCGCCGCCTACCACGAGGAAGCCACGGTTGTAGGGATCGAACTCGGCTGCATATACAGGGTATGACAGCGTCGTCTTGGTGAATGATACCGGTCCTTGACTTTGAAGCACCATCTTGTTGTAGGAATATCCAGGTGTGAGGGAGAGGTATAGCAAGAGTTGATATTATTGCTTGCTGTTTCACATGAATCCCATTGACCGATGACGCCCGTTGATCTGCCAAGGCCTCCACACCGCTTTCAGCCCGCTTTCGTGTATCGAGTCCCTCCTTGAAATATCATCAAACCACTGTAGTAAGATTCATCACATACTCGTGGCGTATCAAGCAGAAAGAGTAAAAAAAGTATTCATGTCGTAAAAAAGTTAACACTCGCTTTTTCTGTACTTTCAACACAACCCCATGCCAGATATCCCCTTTTCTATCCCTTTAGGCATTGCATCCAGATATTCCATCTTCATAGCGGCAAAAAGCTTACTCCTCATCAATACCAGCCATCTCATCTTCCTCCTCAAAGGTGTCGCGAGGGACGTTGTAAAGACGAATAGTGGGCTTGTTAGGGTCCTTGACAAGCACAAACTTGGCCTCGTCCTCGTCTTGCGACATGACCATGTCGACGAAAGTGCGGACAATGGCCCAGCCGTTGTTGAGGTTCAAGTTCATCTGGGCGGCGAATTCGCGAGGCTTGTAGCCGAGGACACCGAGGATGACGTGGTCGTTTGCTGTCTTGGGGTTGACACGCGATACGAAACTGTGACATGTGTGTTAGCATGTGTTGTTTTCTCTCTGCAATCATCGAATCATAAACTTACCCAATCTTCATCTGGTCAGCCTTTGCGAGAATGGCCTGGGTAGCCCAGCGAGCAAGCTTGCACGAGTTGTTCTTCATCTCGGTAGCAACAACGGCACCACGCTGAGAAGCCAACTTGGTGCGCCAGTCAAGAGCACCACCACTGCCGATAGCCTTGTTGTCGAACTCGTTGAGAGCCTTGATGGTAAGGTATTGGTCCTCGCCGGAAATGGCGTTCTTGACAACAGCGTCGAGCTCGGTACGGACAATAATGTGTAGCGGCTGCTCGTCGGCCTCGAGCGAAAGGTCGAACTTGCGGTACTTGTAAGCCTTTGAGGCAGGGGGGTCGGTCTCCTCCTCGGGGTTGTAGAAGGGGTGCTCGTTGGCCATGTCGCGCTTGGACGTTTGGCTCTCGGTAACGGTCTGAATAGGGAAGACGTGGTTGATGTGGGTGGCCTCCTCCATGAGGGCGCCAACGTTGTTGATGGTGTCCTTGGTACCCTCGGAAGTCTCGAGCGGTGCATCGGCGGCGTTCTCGTTGACGGTGACACGGTCGACGTTGCTGCCCTCACGCTTGTCGATGAAGACCTTGTTTCCTTGTCTGGTGATGATCAAGTCCCAGGAGTAGACGGAGCGGGGTGCGCACATGAGCATGGACAAGATATCGCTGGTGGTGAAGATGGAAGCGGCGTCCTTTGAAGCCAGATCCTGGATGATAGGGTCGTGCGAGGTTGTGACATTGTAAGCAGCGCGCTCAACAACATTGAGCTTGCGGAAAGAGGTGGGAGCACCAGGCTGCTTGTCGAACTGGCGGTCGTAGTAGTAAAGGAATCCATAATCCTCGACATCCTCACCGTCACCAGTATCCAGGTTCAGCTTGATCAGACGGTTGAAGTCAATCTCCTCGAGCAACTTCCAGGTATCGCGAGGCTGGACCGAAGCCTCACGGGTGCGTTGCGGCTTGTCCCAGTCCTTCCAGCCTCCTCTGCGGCCACCACGGCCTCCACGCTGTGCATTGCCACGGTTGTCGTATTGCTGTTGTCCAGGTCTGCCACCTCCGACGCGCTGGAAAGTACCACCACGGCCACCGCGCTGAGCAGCACCGCCGCGAGCACCTCCGCGACCACGGAAAACGGTACCACCGCCACGGCCGAAAGTGCGACGAGCGGCAGTGCGCGAGTTGTCGACAATGGAGAAACTGGCTTCCTCGCCGATACCTTCGACGTTGAGTGCGGTCTGGAGTCCTGCGCCGGCACCGTAAGGCTGGTCTGTTTGTGTGGTCTGTCAGTCCCTGTAGAGTCCAAATATTTCACATCTTCTTCCTCACCTCTGAAGTTGCGACCGTATTGTTGTCTGCCTCCTCTGCCTTCACGATCCTTGCCCTCGGTGGTCCAGTCGGCCATGCGGCCAAGCTTGTCGCCCTTGGAGAAGGGAGCGTAGGGGAGACCGTCGCGCAGGGTGTCGGTGGTGACGGTAGGTCCCCATGAGTCGGTAGCAGGCAGCGCCTGTACGAGACCAAGAATAGAATCCATGTTGGTGGTATGATTGATCTGCTACGGAGTCGAGACGCTCTCCTACGAAAAAGTCGTCGGCGACAACATCCCGCGCAAACTTCGGTGGGCCGTGGCCAAAATCTTGGCGTCGGACCATTTGAATCACTTCATGAGAACATTCGATAACTTTGAGAGAGTCTTGATCTGATGCATAAACGAGCTACTCTAATCCTCTGGGACAGTTCTTCTTTTCGAGTCCATACCTGTCCGAACCATCTCCTGCAAACGCCGGCTAATTAAGATGAAAAGCATTCCTTTTTTTGACAGTCCAGCCTCAGCTACAGAATCTCTCTCCCTCTCTCAGTACACCATGACCTAATCTGAGAAGTGTAGAAGCAATGATAACTTCGAAAAAGAAAGAGAAAGTCAGCAAACATGCACCCCATCATGCATCCAAAGGTTGTCGCTAGAAAAGAAGATGGTGGTAAAGCAGTAGTCGTCTCTTATCTCTTCGTCGCCGTGAAAGGCAGACTAAGATATGCTCTCCTGTAACGATGATGCATGATGTAAGGCAAAACATGAGAGATTTCTTTCCTTCTCTTTTCGTCATCGTGGTCGTCATTTATTATTGCATATTCCCAGGTCATGTGGTGTCCTTTTCTCTGCTTGTGAAAAGCTGTCTCGCTCGCTCGGTCGTCATGTCCACAACTGTCACGTACTGTTGTCTAGTACAAGCGGTCGTGGTATCGATATAAGCAAAAGCCAGCGCTTGGGTATCATAGATACATGCGAATTGTGACGCGAGTCCTTTCACGCTCAGTGTCCGCTCTGCTTTCTGAACCTCAGAAGCTCGGCGAGCATGTTGGGGTTGCAGCCCGTCTTGAGGAAATCGTGTCTACCAAGCTCCTCGGCAGTGGCACGAGACTTGACATCAACGCACAGGCAGACGCTCAAGAAGCTCTTGAGTTCCTTGCTAAGGGCCTCGGGCTTCTTCAGACGTGGTGTACCGTTGGTGGCGATCAAGTACAGAGCCTTCAAAGGCTCCTCGTTAAGGTATGGAGGCTCAGACTCGATCATCTCGATGGCCATGATACCCAGGGACCAGATGTCGACCTTGCTGCCATACTCCTTCTGCTTGACGACTTCAGGAGCCATCCAGTAAGGAGTTCCGACCATGGTAGCACGCTTGCTGCGTTGCTCAGTCAACTTGGCACAGAAACCGAAATCGGTGATCTTGACATTTCCTCTCGAACTGAGCAGGACGTTGTCTGACTTGATATCACGGTGGATGATGTTCTGCTGGTGGAGATGGATGAGACCCTTGCAAGTCTGGGAAAAGTTGTTAGTTAGAGGTCACAATTTGATGAAGCAATCTGAATCCTACCTCGTGGCAGATTGTGGCAATCTGGGGCTCTGAGATGCTGGGGTTGTTGTCAATGACATCGGTGAGTGCACCACCCTCCATAAACTCCATAACAACCCAGAGCTCGTTGCTCTCCTCCTGGAGGAAGGCATCAAGGAAGTTGACAATGTTGGGGTGCTTGCTGTCCTTCATGACGATGATCTCGTTGACGATCAACTCCTTACGCGGCTGGTTGCGGAGATCCATCTGCTTGATGGCAACTTGAGCTCTGGGACCGTTCTCACGCAATTGCTGACGAGCAGTGGGGGAAGTGGCGGACTCGCGAATACGAGCAACATAGACGGAACCGGAAGCACCTTGACCGATCTTCTTCTGCTTGTTGTATGAGTCAAGAGGACGCTCCTTCGAGACGACCTCGCGCAACTTCTCCATGACCTGGGCATCAGTCATGCTTGACATGCGGACGTCCTTTCGGGGTTCCTCCTTCTTAGGTGGGGGAGCAGAAAGAGCCATCTCGGCCTTCTTGATGGGGTCCATGGGAACGCCAGTGGGTTGCTTGGATGCAACATTGAGCGGCTTGGGAGCAGCGGGAGAGTGCTCTCTCTGATGCGATGATCCAGATGGCATGTGAACACCAGGAGCGCCTGCATTGCTGGGCTTTCTCTGGCTGTTAGGCGACTGCTGTCTCTGAGATGAAGATTGACCAGGTCTGGGAATGGAAGAAGACGAGCCGTTGGGAGATGGTGCTGCAGGAGCTTGACGCTGAGCAGTCAATTGACGGACTGGGTTGACCTTCGAGCTTGATGAAGAAGGTGCAGACGGAGCGGGTCTGGAGGGCTGGTATCTGGATGAAGGGCTGGCATCGCGGTCGGGAGAATAGCCACCACCACCAACAACTTCTTGCTGAGCCAAGGGCAGCTTGTGCTTGGGCAGGCTAGCGTTATAGTCCGCAAGTTCTTGTGCCTCTCTTCTCTGAGCATCTTCATACACACGCTGCTTTTCGAGCATTCTACGTCTCTCATCATCCTTGCGTCTGCGTTCATCCTCGATGCGGGGGTCGTACTGGGGTGCTGTGTTGGTGCGCGAGAGCGAAGGCTGCGAACCGGCGGGCGAGACGTTGCGGGTAGAGCTGTAGCTCTCCTTTCTGGTGTATGCGGCAGGGGGTTGAGGACGGGGAGGAGCAATGCCGTTTCCGTGACCCAGCTGCTTGTTGCCATAAGCGTCAATGGGAGGAGTGGGAGTAAGGCTGGTGTATTGCTTGGGGTCGTCTGCTCTCTTCTGGAGCTTGGTTGTGTAGAATTCCAAAGCCTCAACAACAGCTTGAGGGTTCTTGGCCATGTCGTCCTGTGTAAGAGCCGAACTGTTGAGCAGCTTCTGCCACTCGACAGGCAGGCCAACGAAGCCTCCGGTAACGGGATCGAAGCCAACGTGAATGCGGTGAGAGAATGAGGTGGGGTGGCTGACACCGCCCATGGTGGGACTCTTGTTGTAGATGACATCAATCCAGCCGTAGACATCGTTGTCCGTCTCGAACTTGCAGATGACCATCTTTTCATTTCCAGGGGTGCCTCTGGTCAACTCGAACGAGTAGGGAATGGTCTCGGATCTGGTGATGTTGAGAACATCCTTGAGAGGAATGGAGAAGGAGATCTTGGGAGTGGTGTCGCTTTTCTGGAAATCGAGAGCCTTTTCTCTGAGGACAAGGAACTTCTCAGACCAGAAGACGCCCTTCATGAAACCACCTTCTTCCTTGACCTTGGCCCAGCCAGACTTGACGGCGGAAGATTCATTGCGAGAAGAGCCAAAGTCGGTCATGGAGCGCTGGAGAGAAGCCGAGGCGCCAGGGCCAGGAGAGTGCAGACTCAATTGGCTCATGTTGCCGGCAACATTGTTGACGTTGGGGGTGAGAGCGAGACGAGGACGGTCGGTGGGAGGACGAGGGGCGGGTCCTGGGTTCATAAAGGAGCCCTCTGAGTAGATACTGAAACGATCTGTCAGCATGGCGGTGTAGATGAGTCGG
>Ga0268251_10000245_pt1 | contig 18881 bp, 17 predicted proteins | sample AgamicAsMae_FD_200527 | JGI IMG/M metagenome (GOLD analysis project Ga0268251, IMG submission 200527) | Agave microbial communities from Guanajuato, Mexico - As.Ma.e (v2) (version 2) | ecosystem: Host-associated > Plants > Phyllosphere > Phylloplane/Leaf | place: Guanajuato, Mexico | collected...
GAACAAACTCTTCGGCGGCACCTCCCACTCGGGGCCTCAGTATGAACGCGTACTGGAAGGAGGTCTAGGACCCGATCCCTCAGACTTCGAACTCGACGACATGGATGCAGATTCAGACTCCGACAACAACAGCGCAGGCCGCACTTCAGGCTGGGCAACCCCCAAAGCACCCAACGGTTTCAGCAGCCCCGTCTTACACTCGTCTCCCCGTTCTGCAAGAGTGAATCTCTACAATGCCAATAATTCTGCTCCATCTGGTGGTTACTTTGACGGCAATGCTGCGCATGCGTCTAGTCAGCTTTCTGTTGCTGCTACACCTGGAGGTTTGCAATTGCCGATGAACAGTAGAGGGGGCACGTTGGCGAGAACGGAGAGTAGAGAGCAGTTGGCTACTGCGACTTTGAGGTCTGGGAGTAGGAGTCGGGCGGCTAGTCCTAGTCGGATACGGAGTCCACTTATCACGCCTTTGAGGGAGACGGTGGAGTGAAGAGGAAGTTGAGAGAGATTGGCGCGACTGATCTTTCTTTTTGGTTTGCATCGGGTTTTCTGGGTGGGAAGGTGTTTTGTGTTTCTCTTTGACGGCCTCCTTTCTATTTTGGATTGGGGAGGTTGATATTTCTTCTTGCCTTCCCGAAGCGATTGTTTTGTTTTTCGGCATGGAACATGTTCTTCTTATTCTTTCCTCCCACGAGATTGAAGAAGTTTGTTTTGTCATTCTTCTCTCCCACGAGATTAGAATTTGTATGTAGTATTAGCGTCGGTGTTGTTCTATCAGGTCAGCCCTTTGAGGGCAAGACATTCTACTTGTCACTCACCACCTTTTCTTTTCCGACACTTTGCCTTCATCCTCTTTCGTCAAATGGTTTTCTATGGGTCTGGCTTTTTTGAATGACATCCCATCTCTGCTCAATATCTCAGGGCTGGGCTACTTGGAGAGGAGAGGGAGAAGTGTGAAGAACAAGGTAGAGATACGAGAGAAGGATATGACGTATGGAGGAGAGGTGGTAGATTGGTCGATGGGAATATGAATAATGAGATGGGAGATCCAGAGAGAGGATTTTTCTTTGATAATTCGTGTCTTTGTGAAAGAGACTGATGCCAGATAGAAACAAAAAGAACTCTAGACCAGGATAATGGAGAAATGGTAGAAAGAAGCACGTGAGCAAAGTGACAGTGCGCTTTACTTGATTCCGACCTGGGTAAAGAGTGAAAATTGCGATTGAGTAGTATAAAGAAGATTTGGTTTATGCCTGGATATGATAAGAGGGGTAGCATAGAAACACAAAGGTGCAGAGCAGAGCAGAGCGGGAAAACAGAGAAACAAGACGTGCCCACCCGTCCTTCGTGGTAGGTCTTTGTAGTGGCGTAAAAGTGAAAACGCCATGATAACGCCCTTTACCCCAGAGAAAACAAACCTGATGCCGAGAAGACGTCAGGAAACCAGAAACCCAGCAGAATGCGTGTAAGAAGAGAAGACCTGTCTCCCCCTCTAACAGCAATTCTTGCCCATACCACCGACTCCAGCACCACCAGCACCCACATCAACCTGCTGAGCCCCTCCTTGCGATCCCTGCGCAGCACCACCACCGCTGGAATCAATAATGCGTTTCTTAATATCCGAAGCCAGCGAGAAGAAGGCCTTTTCCACATTGATGTTTGACTTTGCGGACACTTCGATGAAAGGGATGCCGAGTTCGTCGGCGAGAGCTTGGCCTTGGGCGGTCGAGACTGCGCGTTTCTCTTCCCAGTCGCATTTGTTGCCGATGAGGATTTTGTTGACGCCTTCCGAGGCGTGTTGTTCGACGTTTGAGAACCAGGTGCGGATGTCTGTGGAAGAGAAAGGTTAGCCTGTGTGTAGAGATAAGGAGGGGAGGAAAGGCGTGGGTATAGGGAGAAAGAGAGAGGTGGAGCAAGACTCACTGTTGAAACTCTTCTCATCCGTCACATCGTAGACCAACAGAATACCCATGGCACCTCTGTAGTAAGCGGTAGTGATGGTGCGGAAGCGCTCCTGGCCAGCGGTATCCCAGATCTGCAGCTTGACGCGCTTGTTGTCGAGCTCGATGGTGCGGATCTTGAAGTCGATGCCAATGGTGGTGATGAAGGACGGGGTGAAGCTGTCTTCGCTGAATCGCAGCAGACAGCATGACTTGCCAACGCCCGAGTCGCCGATTAGAAGGAGCTTGATCTGTGTGACGCATACCATGTTAGAAGATGAGGGTCTCTGGAGAATGGGGTGGAAGAAGGTGGGGAACGGAGGCGTACGAGAAAGTCATAGTTGCGGTTTTGGCCTGCCATGGCGAGGGCAGATGTGTGTCGGAGAGAGCGGCTGCGGCTGACGGTACGAGGGGCTTAGGCAGCAGTCGAAGGAAGCGTCGGAGAGCACAAGCGGCAGTAGATGTGACAGAGGCGTGCAGTGATTTATCGGCAGGCAGCGAGGTCACAGTGCAGACAGTCGGAGGATTGGCGAGGGTCGCAGCTGAGGATGAGGGGCGGTGTGTTGTTTGTGCTTGGTTGAGGTGTGCGGAGAGTCACAGGATGTGCGAGAGAGTCGTCGGACAAAGAGGAAGGAAGACGACGTCGGCGACGGGGTGTTTGTTCACAGATCTTTGATTTGTATGTATGCGACAGCGACTTGCAGGGCGGACGAACGAGATACGTCAAGGCAGCAGATGGAAAGTTAACGTTAGGCCAATTGTCCCGCCTTCCCTGAGCAACCACCCAGCCCAGCCCTCATCGCCCTCTCCGCCTTTGGCGGCCGTCAGCTGCGCCTGCCAAGCCCAATTCGAAACACCTCGATTGGTAACTCCGACTGTTGCAAACGTCCATATTGATCAGCCATCTCTGCTCTATCGTCAAGTCTGCTTGCTATTCCCGCTCTACTCTAGGTATCCCGACTCAAGTCCTGTTTACCTTCCTGCTATAACAAACACCTAGAAGTATCGCTTGTACGCCCACCGAATCCTATTCACCACCTTCCTCTGCTTCTTGACTCCCGTTCTCACATCAACCAACTCCTCCACGTCCTCTACAAAGTCTCTAAAGATTTGTGCAGGCATCACTCTATGCGCCGCCTCCCGCAACACATGCACTTCACATAGCAACAATCCGTGATCCTTGTAGTACAGTTCTCCAAACTCTGTGGGCGAAGAGTTGGTCAGCACCCGGTCGATGTTGCGCAGTTGTCGCATCATGTGTCCTTGCTTGCGACTGGCGTCTGCACCGCGTCGTAGTGTCAGTGTAGATGACAGCCAGCGTGAAATTCCTATCGTGACAAGGATGCCAGGTGTGAGACCCACAAAGCCAAATACCAATTCTTGACTCTTGAGCAATGCGTCGATGCCGCCCATGGCTACTTCGACGTCAACTTTGGTCTTTTGCACTTGGATGAGCAATGCTCGGATCAGGTTTCCGCGTATCGTGCCCATGAAGGGGCTGGAGAGGTCTTTTTCGTAGGCTTTGAGTACCGGTGTCAGGTCGCCCTCGCGGACTTTGGCTCTGAGGCTTGCGATTTCAACGTCGGTGAGTGGGCTGCCGGTGTCTGTTGCGTTGCCTGGATTGTCTACTGCAAAGTCCACGACCATGCGCTCCAAGCTAGCTCGGTCGCCCTCGAGAGACCTCTTGGACATGATCGAGACTTCGCTGTCTTTGTCGTGGCGGATCGTCTGGATGACCTTGCGAGTGGGCTCCACACACCAGTTAATCCAGAAGTCGCGGATGGTATGGCCAAACTCTTGAATCCAGGTGAGAATCTCTGCTTTGCGATTGACAAGGTAGCGTAGGATTGTGCTCGACGAAAGGATTCCTACAGTGATGGGGAGCCAGTATCTGACAATGCGCGATGGTTTGCCATGTTTCTGTACCATGACCTTTGACTGCTGCGTGTATTCCGGGATTCTGGCGTGTAGCATCTTGATCAGCCTGTCGGCGATGGTCGCAGGGTGTGCTCCCAGTTCAGAAGCCTCGCCATTCTCCTGAACGTAGACTTCAACATCGTAGAGAGGGTCGTCATCGGTGGCTGCTGCAATGGCCGCGTCGAATTTATCAACAGCAAGCTCTTCCTCGTTGACTTTGGCAAGCACAGCATCCATAAGAGCAACATTGCGTGCCACACTGGCCTTCCATTTGTCCCGGCCCTGAGTGCCGTTCGGTGTCGCAAAGCCCTCACCGTGCATGTTTTCGTTCATCAAGCCCTCTCCCAGCAAGACGCCCAGGGCATTGGCACCACGCAACCTGCATTTCTTGAGCTCAGTCTGCTTCTGGCGAACAGAACTGCGCACCCTGGCAACAGGACTGACAACGCGTTTCCGCATCTCCTTGACTCCCTTCTCCCTAACCACCTCTTTGACCAATCCATAGAACTCGGTCCAGCGTGCGGTCAAGCTCTGCTGTGCTTCGGCGCCAGCATCGCGAATGTTGAAATCTGCACTTCGCCTGCGCACATCGGTCCAGACATACTGACTCCACTCGGCCAGGCGCAGAGGCGCGGTCTGCATGCTGTACAGCGCAGTGGCGTGTTGGCTTCCCAGCACCTGATCCCAATACCAGACATCGTCTGCAAGCGCGACCGTCTCATCCAGTAGACGCGACAGAATCAAGCCATACACCTGCACCGTAGCCTTTGCAACCAACAGCCAAGCCAACTCTTGTTCATATTCACCATCGTGTTTCTGGGCGGCTAAGTCCTCTCCTTGGTCCGGCAAAACGATTTGGGCGCGAGTGAGGTAGTGCTGGATCTGAGAGGCGGAGAGAAGAGGGTTTCTCGACGTAGAGGGGATGGAGAGTGATTTGACCAGGGATTGCAAGTGTTCGGCTCGGTCAGAGGGAAAGTGTTGGTCGTCGCCGGTGATATTGATAGGGCCGACTGGAGGTGGTGCGTTGAGCTGTAGACGGTCGATCTGCGAGTCTACTCGTCGTACTTGACTGTAGCGATGATCTCGTCAGCCCCGTACACTGTCTTGGGCGTATGCGCCTGACTCTGCTGGCTAGATGCGGATGTGGGGGCTCGGTGACATTACTCACTCTACAACGAAAGACATGGTTGCGACCGGTGTCGTTCAAAAAAGATGAGTTAGGAGTCAGTTGGTGAAGAGTGTCTTGTCATAGCAACAGAGTCGAAGTTGTGCGACGTGACCAACAAACGTGTGATGATGACGAAAGCACCAAAGGCTTGCTTTAACGAAACCGGGCTTTCATGTGTCAGAGCATGGCAATCGGCAACAAACCTCACGAGGCTGACTGCATATCGCTTCTAACGCTTTCTGGAACATGTCTAACCACTCATCGTCGACCTGGACCTGCTGGTCTGTAAGCAATAAATTGCACTATCTCTGTCCGTATTTCAGGTCACTCCTTTGAGGTATACAACTCATACATATTGAACATGGGTTTGATTCGAAAACGTAGGAGTCTTGTGTTCGCATGGGATTCCATGCTTTTGATACGTCTAATAGGTTGCAGGTGATTAGGCAACAAGCCCGCCGCCGATCCTGTTGGAAAGCTTGAGCTTGCATGCATCTTCTCCATCTTGTCTATGAACAACAACTCCATCCCAATGCAGAAGATACGAAAAAGAAAGAAGAGCCATTATATTGAGAGGGGTCCGGTAAAAACGTCAAAGCCTGGCATCTCGAAAGGAAAGAGTGCTCAAACTCCGACCATGCCGTGTCCGTGAAACGCCGTCGAAAGCGTGTTGAAACATAAGGTGGACATGCAGCGCATCCATTTACTGGGCCTTTCTGGCCTTTGCGAGCTTCTTCTCTCTTCTTCTCTTGGAAGCCTCAGCACCAGCCTCGGTATCCAAAACGTAGTCCCACCAGCGGAAAGAGCTCGAGTAGTTGCCGATGAACTTCTCATGGTGAACGTCGTGGTGCTCAGCGCCAGCCCAGAAAGGAAGGAAGTGGTGGAGCGACCAGGGGAACTCGTAACCAGAATGTGCGTCGATGGCTTGGAACAGGCGGAGGACAATCCAGATGTACATGGTCAGGATGTGAAGGTCCTTAGTGATGGCGCACCACACGATGGGAATACCAACGGTACCGAAACCCAAGCTCATGACTTCAATAGGCGATGCGTACTCGGCAGCGAGACCGAAGGGGGCAGAGTATTGATGGTGGATCTTGTGGACGGCCTTGTAGAGGGGACCCCAGTGGAAAGCGCGATGCATCCAGTAGTGCCATGCATCTTCAAAGACGAAGAAGATTGCGATTTGGTAGGCCATCTTGTAAACGGGAGGGAAAGGAACCTCGGTACCGAGGCCAAAGTATTGAGCCATAGGGTGGAAGAGCCTGAAGAAGACGGTGTTAGCATTGCGAACTCGATATTTGACACAACAATGCTGTCTTACCAAATCTGAGGAAGCTCGACAGTGAAGTGACTCAACAGAACGAGCTTGGCGCATTGCCACTGTTCGGCAGCAGTAGGGATTTTTTGCTAGAGGCCATGTCAGTACGCGGGTTGCGAAGCGTATAGAAAGCGGCGTGGCATACGTTCTGAATCTTGTACTTGTTGAAATAAGGAATGCGGTCGATAATCATCCAGGGAAGAGAGCGGCCAAAGTAGACAAGTTCGTGCATCAAGAAGGACATGATGCCGGTGGCGAGCACGTCGTTGCCAATGTAGGCGTACCACGCCATCCACAGCTTCTCAAAGTAATTGAGGTGTACATTGTACTCTGACACCTTTTCGAATTGGTTCCAGTACGTGTCCGATGTGTGAGGGAGAGCGTGCTCAAGAATAGCCGTCGCGTTGCTGTAAAGAAAGTCAGAATTGGCGTTCCTGAGGATCAACAAAGTTGAGGGTACAAAGGGGCGGCGGGGGAGCTCACAGGTACGACATGATGCAAAAGCCTCTCGTGGTCCTTCAATTGAAAGACCGTGTCGATGCTAAGAGAGAAAGAGAACCCGTAGGATGTGTGGTGTGTGTGAGTGCAACAAAGGACACAAGAGAAGTGTTGAGTTATCCCTTTTCTAAACAACCAGCCACGCCTCAGACGTCGGGACCAATGTTAAATTTCCAGTGAGGACCAAAATCATACGATTTGCCCACAAGTCGTTCCACTGGTCCCTGGATTGACCGGAGGCTAGAAGCTCCGACCGCCAGATGGGGACTGACGATCGCCAAGACTGGTCATCTCAACCAATTAGCGTCTGTAATCTCGAGCTAAGCATTGAGATCATCTCGTCAGTGGACGCGCAACAACACAAAGCGCAGCACGGAGAACTCCCTTTCTTTTTGCCCCCCTGCCTTCTTCGTTGACAGATGCGATCGTTCCCCGTACAAACACCGTATTTCTGGTCTGATGCCCGGCAATTGCATGACCTCCATCCATCAAAATTGATGGTAGAAGACTCCGAGACGCCACTTTGTAATCCTACATCTGTCGTTCAAATCCCGAGTCACCGTGGTCTTTGTGATGGTGGCCTCATTTCTCGTATCATGTTTGAGATGATATTGCATATCTATGCTGGTTGTCTTGTCTACTCGTAAAGGACGATAATCGTATCATCGTCTGCTTAGATTTCCCACTTACTGTGCTGTAGCAAGTCAGGTAGGTAATCATGGTCATCATCATCATCATCCTCGTCACATCGATTGACCAAGAAAGAAGTGTTTAACCATAAAAAAGAACCGAATCTCGTTTTCTTAAACTCTGCATATTGACATCCGACCAATGCAAGAGAGAAACAAAAGGAAAAAAAGTATTAAGAAAAAACCCCAGGCCAGGCACGAAAATATCTCAGTCTTGCTCTTTTCTCCTCGACGCCGCCATTGTGTTGTCTTTGTTCCATGACTTTGCTTTCCTAGAACCTCTTTGGTTGCTCTTTCTATCCTCCTTCTGTCTTCTTACGCTGCTTGTTTCCTGCAACACCTGCACCAGCAATCGTTTGCTGTGATTCTTCATCTCTCGGCGACGGCGTTTCTCGTAAATGTAGGAAGAACAATCTGCTGCGGTGAACGGTAATGCAAACCACTATGGCCGTCCGCACCGCCCATCTCTTGACTCGTGTCCAACAACAGCAAAGGTGCTTGCAGCTACACTACCGTTGCTTCTTAATCTCTGTGGCCCATCCGTCGATACCCTCGCCCTTTGTGCCGGGCTCGATCTCGAGCTTGACGCAGTCCATGCCCTTAGTGCCTTCCAGGAATCCGTGGCCAGCCATACCTCCGGCGTTGGCACGGTCTGCAGGGAGGAGCTCGAGCATGGGTAACAGGAACTCGGCAATGCGCTTGCTTTCCTCAATGCTGAAATGATACTTCTCCCTCAGAACATCGGGGAGGGCCCAGTGACGTAGACGGTGGATGTTGCGCAGCTCTCCTTTGCGGTTGAATATCTCCTGTGACCACTTGCCACCCACGCACAGGGATTTGGGGAAGGTGCCGAGAAGCTCAATGACCTGAGCGATATGATCGTCGTCCTTGCCGTACTTTGTGCCAGATTGAGGGTCGAAGAGGTAGTCACCAGTAATGAGCTCGAAGACCTGAGAGATGATTGTCAGCCCGAAGTTCCTGGTTTTTGCAGGAGATAGGTCATACCATGCAAGCCATGCTCCAAACATCTGTGCTAGCACCCCACTTTGATCCAAGAATGACCTCTGGTGATCTGTATTGTCGTGTCTGAATGTCGTTTGTGAAATGATGCCCGACCCAACATGCGTTACCCAGATCGGCAATTTTGACCGAGATCGTGTCGAATGCTACTTCTTCTGGCACCTTGGTTGATGAAGTTGAAGAAGAGAGGTCGATACCGGAGACATTGTTGGCAAGAATATCACTACAGTTTTGATTAGTTCGAAATGTACAGCAGGTGAGTGACAATTCAGAACTTACGCAGTCTTTTCACGCTCCTTTTGCGCGGCCTCGTCCGAGATTCCGAGAGACTCCTTCATGGATTTTGTGGGAGAAGTCGCGCCTGCAGCACCACTCATTTCAACATCTTGACTCGGACTGGGGCTTGGGCCCGTGATTGGAACAGGTTTACCTTGCTCTGCCATGAGCTTGTTGAGGCTCGACAGGTCGGTCTGACTAAAACTGGCATTGAGAGGACTGGGAAGAGGTTGACTGCCGGTGATGAGGGTTCTTCTCCTCCTTCTGCCATTGCGGTGTTCGTCCTTTGCCTTATCGGGGTCTTCCTGAACATATGTCTTGACAATCTGCTCGACATCACCGATTTCGATCAGGACGTTCTCGGGCTTGAGATCGGTATGGATGATGCCACATTCGCGGTGGAGGTAGTCGAGACCCAATAGGACCTGCTTGGTAATTTGTTTGACAAGAGGCATAGGGATACCTCTGTGGTTCCAGCGCTTGATCAGGCCCAGAAGATTCTCACCCAAGACCTCAAAAACCATGCAGACGTGCATGCCGTGGGGACCTTTGTGATTGAAAGAATCGAGCAGACTGACTACATGTTTCCTGCCGGGGTGGTCCATGTTGGCCTGAACGACCTTGTTGAGCAATTTGATCTCGTCCAGAGCAGTCTCGGTGTAGTGAGCAGCAGAGCGCACGACCTTGAGAGCGACGTGCTTGCCTGTGTCGTTGTCGCGCGAGAGCCAGACGGTCGAGAAGTGGCCCCAGCCCAGCTTGCGTACGACGGTGTATTTGCCATTGTTGTATTCTTCACCGACCTGGACGGGGTGGTAGCCGCCCTTGCAGTAGTCCTCCGAGTCCTCTTCGTCGGCGGTGTTTTCGGTTTGCTCGTCGCCGGAGAGTGAGGATGAATCTGAGCCCGACGGACTCAGGTCACGGGTGGTTGTGGATTTTTGGTAGCTCATGGGCGAAGCGGTTGCCGAAGCGCTGCGACGGGTGTGGTCAGAGGGGAGCGAAACGAGGGAAAAGAAAGATTGGCTTACGCTTCTTGCTGCTCGGAGGTGACGATGGGTTTCAGCTCTTGCTTTCTGCGCTTCTTGCCGTTGCTACCGTTGGCAGCGTTGGTTGCGGAGTGGGCGACCTGTTTTGCTTTCTGGATGGCGGCCTTCTTGATGTCGGATCCATTCATTTTCGGCGAGGTGTGAGCTATGACGCGCTGCAGCTGGCTGGCTCTGACGGATGCTCAGTAGCCGACGGTGCAGACAAGAGGGTGAAGAAGAATAGAGAGTCGAGGCGCAGCTGCTGTTTGCGGTAGAATGTCTGTGGCTGGCGGATGCAGTCTTGTCGTCGTCGTCGGAGTCAAATGCGCGGGTCGCGGGAGATGGTGGGATGATACAAATGGTGGATTAGCGACAGGGCCGAGGGAGCTTGTCGTGGATAAGTCGATCTCTGGTTGTCGCAACTCGCGGCGTCAAAGCAGACACAGACACAGACGCAGACGCAGACACGGCGGCGCGGGACGGCCAGTGACGCTGTACACTTGGATGTTGCTTTGCGCTCTTCGTCAGTGGTCCAAGCGGTGCCCTGCCAACAACTTCTTGCTGCTTCAGGAGAGAGTCAGGACTTGTGACAATCCCAGGTTTGCTGCTGCTTGCCAATGCGCGACTTTGCTCGCCTCTAGTCAGGGATTGTCAATCGCTTCTTGTGCCGATGGGGATGCGGTGACTAGATGGTTGGGATGTGTCTGCAAAAGCCCGCGCTGGTTTTCACTCTTTGCAAAATATCTCCTCCTCGATTAAGAAAGAAACAATCTACTATATCTGGTCATGACTACGCTGCCTGCAAACGCATCGCTCTTGCCCTGAGAGTCCATTTCTTTTCCTGTGCAGCATGAACACGAACGGGCATATTTATTGGTGCTGCGCATATCGATAGACTATCGTGCACACTCTCGGCCCGTGCCCTCCCTCTCTCTTGCAAGTGATGGCGGGGGAGAGGTTGGTCTTCTCTGCAACCGTACGGTCAATCATGCAATGGGTTGGCCATGTTGGTCACACTCGACTCCGTCAGACGGCCAATCCATTTGAAACATGTCACTGTGCCTGGTCTGCGCCTTCACGTAAAACAGGTCCAATGCCATGTGGTCGACGGTGATTATGACATATGCAACCACTAGTGCGCCATTCAGCCGCTGACCCGATTTATTGTTCGAAACATCCGACACACGCCAGCTTGGACAACGACATGTCCTACCTGTCATTCTGACCTTTGACACGAGCTATTGAGACGCAGGACTGTTCCTCGAGTCGAGAAACCCATACAGGAAGAGCCGAGTGAGCTGTCGTTTCCACTGTTCCTCAAATGCTGTGCAAAACCATGGTTTGGGTCTGGCGGACTTCGGCAGCTCAGAAGGTTCACGACTCGCGCTGACCGGCAGAATGATCTTCCAAGCTTTTTGCGTCTCCAACTTCTGCATGTGTAAAGTTTGTCACAAGCATACCAGCTATCATCATCCGTGATTAGAGAAGTGAACCAATGTCCCTTCACTGGACAGTGCAGATACAATTGGCATTGTCCTGCGTTTAGTCTCAGAATCCATTCACACTCTATTGACTTCACACCATTGTCGCTATGATCTGTTAGACATGGACCTGTGTTGAAGTAGTTGTATCGCGCCAGGGTCGCACCGTAAGCATCCAGGTTCCAACAAAAACCGCGTCCTGCGGTCGACAGACAACCATTATTGTTCCAATATACTTGTGGAAGACTTCAAAACATACATCCAAGTTCTGCCTGATACTTTCTTGTCGATATCACGGAGGGTGGTTGTGTTAATGGTCAAACCAATTTTTTGACGCTTTGTTTGTAAAGTTGACACACGTATCTGCGGAATCGAGCTCGTTCAAAGTCGCAAGAAACTGGTACAATCCGAAATATCTTAGAAACGGCAAATACGCCCGAGATCAATAGACAAACTACAGTAAGCAAGCAGAAGTCGAACAGAGAGGTTGTTGCACGAAGATCCGAATAAAAATAGTACTGTCCCGGGTTGGTGTTGTTTCTCCGCAGTATTTTGATATGGCAGCCTCGGAGCGGAGATAAGGGTAGTGACGGCGTCATGGCGATTGTCGCAGAAGCTCTCGAGCTCTCTTCCTCAAGAACACAGCACTTGCGTGTTTGCAACTATCTGACTCGACAGCAATGGCATACCTAGCATCCATCCATCGGCCCAGCAGCGTCCGGCACGCGCTGAAGCTGAACTTCCTCAGCCCCGACGACGACACTCTCGTGGTGGCGTAGGTCAAACCGTTCGAGCTTTATTATATGCGCTGACATCAAGGTAGCAAGGCCAACCGCCTAGAATTCTACGCCCAGCAACAAGATGGCTTGGTATTGCAGCACTCAAAGGCCATCTACGGCAAGGTCATTATGCTACAGAGCATTCGTCCTCAATCATCCTACACCGACCACTTATTCGTCGGCACCGATCGCTACATGTACTTTACGCTATCGTGGGACCCCGCAACCAAGCAACTACGCACGGAAAAGAGTTTCAAGGATTTGTCGGACAAAGCAGCAAGGGAAGCACAGCTTGGGGAACGATGCAACATCGACCCGACACGCAGGTATATGACAATCGAGATCTACGAAGGAATCGTCTCCGTTATCCCCATCGCACACGAATCGAAGCGCAAGTCAACAACCACCTCTCAGCTAGGAGACATCGGCGAACCCGCCTCGGTCCGCATACCCGAACTCAATGTACGATCATCCACCTTCTTGCACCGCCGGAGTGAAAAGGCGAAGCCACAGTTGGCCCTGCTTTACGAGGATTCCATGGGAAAAGTCCGCCTCAAGGTCCGCGATCTTGACTACTCTCCAGCCTTGAAGTCCAACGAAGCTGGCTCAGCTGAACTTGAGAATGAGCAAGATGCAGACGAAGAGCTTGATCTGGGTGCCAGCCATCTCATACCTCTACCCCGCCCAGCCTATGGTGTGCTTGTGCTAGGAGAGACGACCATATCATACTGCGAAGAGTTCGACGGCAGAATGCGCAAGACTGCGAAGAGCGAGCCCCTCAAAGAAGCCACCATCTTTGTCGCCTGGACTCAAATCGACGATCAGCGCTTCGTCCTTGCTGACGAGTACGGTAAGCTGTACTTGCTCATGATTACTCTGAACAGCAAGCAGGATCTCGAGGGCTGGAAACTGGATGTCATCGGCGAAACGTCACGGGCTTCGACTCTGGTATACCTGGACGGAGGCCGCATCTTTGTAGGCTCGCATCAAGGCAACTCTCAACTCATTCAGATCACCCCCGGCTCCATCGAAATCCTACAGGCTTTCGCCAACATTGCGCCCATCCTCGATTTTACAGTCATGGATATGGGAAATCGTTCTTCCGAGGCTCAAGTCAACGAGTATTCATCTGGACAGGCTCGCATCGTCACTGGTAGTGGTGCATTCAAGGATGGTAGTCTACGCAGTGTCCGAAGCGGTGTCGGCCTTGAAGACCTTGGTTCTATTGGCGAGATGGAGAATATTACTGAGGTCTTCAGTCTGAAATCCAACCCATCACTCGATTTCGTGGACACACTGCTTGTGTCTTTCATCTCAAATACCCGAGTGTTCAACTTCTCGTCTGACGGTGATGTCGAGGAAGTCGACAACTTCAAGGGTATAGATCTGTCACAAAGCACTCTATTCGCCTCCAATCTTTCCAACGGCAGGATCCTACAAATCACCGCCTCCGCCGTCCATGTTGTTGATCCTGAGAGTGGCATGAGTCTGGCTAGCTGGTCGCCGGAGGGTGGCGCGTCAATCGCAGCTGCTTCCACGGCAGACAACAAGATCTTGATCTCTGTCAGCGGCGCTGGTCTTACCATGCTCGACGTCTCGAGCGACAACGTCAAAGTAACGGCATCAAGGACATTTGACGCGGGCTCACAAGTTGCCTGTATCTCTCTGTCACCCACGTTACGCAATACATGTGTCGTCGGCTTCTGGCAAGATGCAAGTATATCGTTGCTCGACGCTTCTTCACTAGAAACAATCCACTCAGAGACGATTGATGAAGACAGCATAGCAGTGCCCCGTTCGTTACTAGTCACTCCAATTCTGGAAGGCGCGTTACCAACTCTCTTCATCGGCATGGCAGATGGTAATGTCGTAACATATTTCATCGATCCCAGCACCAATACTCTGTCATCCAAGAAGAGCATAATCCTTGGCACACAACAAGCTAGCTTCAAGGCTTTGCCAAAGGGCGATGGGCTGAACACGGTCTTTGCCATCTGCGAGCATCCAAGTCTGATCTATGGATCAGAGGGTCGCATCGTTTATTCCGCAATCACAGCAGAAGATGCGACATGTGTATCTCCTTTCGATACCGAGGCTTTCCCAAACGCCATCGCAATCGCCACGGCCAATGAACTCAAGCTTGCTATCGTGGACGAGGAGAGAACAACACATGTACAGACGCTGCCTGTCAATGAGACCGTGCGCAGGATCGCATACTCTGCCGACCTACGAGCCTTCGGTCTGGGCACGATCAAACGCACCATCAAAGACAGCTTCGAGCATATCGAGAGTCATTTCAAGCTGGTGGATGAAGTTGCATTCCAAGAATTGCACACTTTTGCGTTGAATCAAGAGGAACTAGTTGAGAGCTGCATCCGTGCCAAGCTGGATGATGGCTCGGGCGACCTCGTAGAGCGATTCGTCGTGGGCACGAGTTACATCGAGGAAGACGTTGGAGACGCACCGAGGGGCCGTATCTTGGTCTTCGAGGTCACAGACGACAGACACCTCAAGCTTGTCGCAGAGCATAAAGTCAAGGGAGCATGCCGGTGCTTAGCGATTTGTGAGGGTCGCATTGTGGCCGCTTTGGTCAAAACAGTAAGTTTTCAAGTGATCTAATCCGAAATTGTTTACTGACATGTCCACAGGTCGTCATGTATAGCTTTAAATACGAGACGGCAAGTCGACCATATCTCGACAAAGTCGCCAGTTACCGCACATCCACAGCACCAATCGATATCTCAGTCACAGGAGATAAGATCGTCATCGCTGATTTGATGAAGAGTATCTCCGTCGTGCAATACAAACAGGGCACAGGTGGTCAAGATGATACTCTCAGCGAAGTCGCTCGCCACTACGATACTACGTGGGGCACGGCAGTCGCCAACATCTCGCCAAACACCTACCTCGAAAGCGATGCAGAAGGCAATCTACTCGTCCTCAACCAAGACACCAACGGCTTCTCTGAAGAAGACAAGCGACGCCTGCGCGTACTGTCAGACATGCAGCTCGGCGAGATGGTCAACCGTATCCGCCGCATCGATGTCCAACCCACACCCAACGCCATTGTCATCCCCTCAGCTTTCCTCGCCACTGTCGAGGGCGCTATCTACCTTTTCGCAACCATCGCACCACAACATCAGGACACACTCATGCGTTTGCAGGAGAACATGGCTGAAAAGGTTGTGAGCTTGGGCAATGTACCGTTCAATCGATACCGCGCATACAGGACATCTGTGCGTGAGAGTGAAGAGCCCAATCGCTTCGTAGATGGCGAGCTGATTGAACGGTTCCTGGATTGCGATGAGCAGCTGCAGGAAGCTATTGTTCAAGGATTGAGTGTTGATGTCGAGGAGGTCAGGAGCATTGTGGAAGCTTTGAGGAGGTTGCATTAGACTATCAAACGCAAAGCATGTAGCTGACGATGGACGAAATCATGATGCTTATTGATCAAACCACATCTGCAGAACTGCAAGAACGGGCTGTCGATTTCAATAACTCTCACCGGGAAGAAAGACCGTCAATTCCTCGGACAAACATGTACGAAATAAACTTCGTCACAATTGTCGTCGCAATCTCAGACGAAATTTCATGCAAAGAACAAAATTCATCCAGGAACAATCGCTTCTCTAAGCGCCAGGCGACAGCATAACATGTCAAATCTGCAAAGCACAGACAGATAATCCCAATGCTTCATGCACCATAGCCATTTCCCTCGTGTCTATCTTTCGAAACCCGGAAAACTTCATGCCGGAATACAAACACGTCCAAAAACTTTCCAGGTTCCCGTCACTTTTCTGCGTGTCGTATGCAGATGGAATGCACGATCGACGTCCACAGACCGGGGCGGCGCGAAGCGGAGCGGAACGCGATTCCATCAAACCTGACAGGTCAAGAGATGCAAGGGTTTGTTCCTGCAGCTAACTGGATTTGGATTTGCAAAAGTTGCCTTCTGCTTCAACACATGTTTCCTGCCGCATCTCCGTGTCTTTTTCTGATACAGAGATGAAAAATTGACTCGTCGAATGGATTGAGTTTGCGGTGAGAGACGAAACTACGAAACCGAAGACTTGGAACTCTGAGATGGCCTGATAGTCTCGGGATGACGATTGGAAGGAGGTGATTTTGGAAGACGGAGATGAGAGATGAAAATGGGTATAAAGACTGCTTCAGAACCGACGACTTGAAAACTCTTATCATCCATTTCCAAACCTGTCCATCAACTGTCACTCTGATCATACAACAACCATCTCGACTTCCCAACACGATTTACACAAACCTTCGCCAGCCACAATGCCCCACCACATGAACAACATCACCCACAGCCACGACAGTGACCCTCGACCCTGCACCACCGTCCCTCTGTCTCCTTGCGTCAACAACCTTGACAGCTCTCCCCTTGGCCCTGTAAGCTTCTCTCTCTTCCTTCTTCTCCTTCATACCTCTTTCCTCTCCTCATTCCCTCCTCTGCTCTCTCTCCTATGCCATTCCTCCCTCCTCGATTATCTTTCCTACTCTCTCTTCTTCCCTAGCAAGATTCTCATTGCGGTCATAGGTCATGTTCGCAACGCGCATGTGCCCTAGCTGTGGCCGCTATGTCATTGCTGGGAAAAGGTGTACTTGCGGTCAACAGTGTTGATTGACCTCGTCCCTCTACTCCATCAATTCTTCTACCACCCCTTCACTTCTCTGCCACCTCAGGCTGATGTTGATGTTTTGCTGGGATCCACAGGTCATGTGCTCAACTGTCATGTGTCACTGCGGTCAATATGTCTTGGCTGGACACAGGTGCCCCAAATGCGGGACACAGTGTTGATTGTCCCGTCTTTCACTCATCCTTTCCTTGCGTTTCGCTTTTCTTGTCGCTCACTTTTCTGCTTTCTTCCTCGCCTGTTCCGTCTTTTGTGCTGTTCCCTTTGCATTTCCTCACTTCTACTGGCACCTTGAGATGGCAAAGAGACTGTCGCTTATCTGTTGCTGCCTTCACAGGTCATGTTCGCTACCCGCATGTGTGTATGCGGCACCTATGTCATTGCTGGGAGATTTTGCCCCAACTGCAAAAGGCAGTGTTGAGTCTGGAATCTGGCATCGCATGGACCTCCAAGTGTGTTGCTTGGTTGCTTGATGCAGTTGCCGAGGAGGAGAGAACCAAGTTTCCTGGAAGTCCTTTGTCTTGTCCAAGCCCATCACTAGGTGTTGGCGAGTGAGGTGGGATAGTCATAGCAAGGAAGATTGAATGTTCTTCTTGGGGTTTCTTTGTGTTAGGTGTCGAAGGTCATTGATGTAGTTTTTTACTCATTCTTGTCTCTCGCTTTTGTGTTTGCTTTGTGCGAATCATTGTATCATTATTATGCACGCAAAACGTATCCTACCGTGTGTTACATTCTTCAATCTGGGTTATGTGCATTGTGACGTCTCCTACATCGTTGAATGAGGATATCGCTTTTGGTGTAACCATCAACTTCTGTTGGATCCTTTGGAGACGGAAGTATTGGAAATCCAACATGGAGTGTCTTTTGACAATCCATGGGGCACGTAAGAAGAGACGCAGATATACACAGAAATGGTGCTTGGAACTTGCAATGTTGATTGTATTTCCCCCTCGCTATAGACTATGAAGAAAAAGTTGAAAATGAAAAACCCATGAGAGATAGCCACGCAGTATCGTTCTCATGTGCTCACATAGAGAACAAGTATGACAGAAGCCTGAGCGCAACCATTTCGCTTGCTTAGAGCACGTAACTGTTACCTGGTACAGATCTGTGATGACTGTCCTCTGAGTCGAGGAAAGGTTGAGGAGCCACGTCACTGTAGTCGTATCTGCTGTATGCTGAGAACAACATAGAGTCAGTATCTGCCTACTTCCGAATATCACGGAGGTCAGCATTGCGTTGGCCAACAAGCCAGCTCGATTGTCGGAGTTGTCTAGTCCAGTGTATATGACTCTGGCACAGATTAGATGGCTTGCATGCATGCCTTACCATACAATATGACAAGAGCACAACATATGAGGTTTCTTATCAAACATCCCAGACACGCATGCCCTTCTCCCGCATGCTTACGACGGCCTATACTGGCATACTCATCCCTGAAATTTCGTCAGTATATACAAACTGCTCAAGTTTCTTATGTCGCGATAGCGAAACCTTTTCTGCCTGTTGCCAAAAAGCCACAATGACGAGTGCACGAGACTCAGTATACTCAACCCACAGTATAGCTGATGCTCACCTCCTCGCCATCCTCGACGAAAAGCAAAGCTCTCGCCCCGTGGATACACCAGGCTCCAGACTCTCAGCACTGTTTCCCTCCAAGCTCTTGGAAACAGTATTTATCCTCCCAGCAACCTTTCGCAAATCCGAGGAAGGTGAGACTGGAGATGGCCATGAAGCAGCATCCTTTGACACCATGCAAAAATCAATCCAAGTAATCGGATTACCCAAGCCCGAAAAGTCGAAACCACGACTCAGCCATTCTTTCGAGACCGAACACATCAATGACAACGTGGCCTTTGATGACGACAAACCTGAGCATCTGCATTATGATTCAGAGCCGCAAATGCGTTACACAGCACCCTCCACCCCTGCGACTTCACCCGAGTATACTCAGCAAGGCTGCAGTGGATATCGCTACCCTGGCTACAGCTATGGCGGTTGCAGAAGAATTGGCTACGGAGCGTATGGAAACAGAGGTTGTGCTGGTCCGCAAAGGCCACCGCAATGTTATTTTCCGGGTGGCAGACGACAGAGGAGGTATGGAGGTGGATATTATTATGG
>Ga0268251_10000249_pt1 | contig 18716 bp, 13 predicted proteins | sample AgamicAsMae_FD_200527 | JGI IMG/M metagenome (GOLD analysis project Ga0268251, IMG submission 200527) | Agave microbial communities from Guanajuato, Mexico - As.Ma.e (v2) (version 2) | ecosystem: Host-associated > Plants > Phyllosphere > Phylloplane/Leaf | place: Guanajuato, Mexico | collected...
CCTTAAGGTCAACACCTGATTGAGTGTCGATGACAGCAATGCTGTATTGGTCCATACTCCTTGCGTCGCGGTAGAAGAGAACCTTCATACACTGCTTGATAGTCTCGATAGCCTCTTCCTTGGTCAACTTGGCTGCTGCCTCCTCGTCGGGGACTGCGCGGCGGAGAATGGGTTGTGCGAGATGAGCACCGAAACCGGTGGCAAGCGTCGGGGCGCTGAAGGTGGTACCGAGAAGGTCGACGCTGGCGAGGAAGGGCTTCTTCTTGTCATCGAGACCAGCAACGAGAAGGGCGTTCCACAGAGGGTTGAAGTCTGAACGGCGCTTGTACATGACTTTGCTGAGGTATGTGTGGAGGTTCTGTGCCGAGAGGGCGGTGACATCGTCGGACGATTGGTAGTTCTCGTTGATGCTCAGGGTGCCGAGGAGGCGGTCGAGGTATTGCATGTCGGAAACATCGCCACCAAAGCCGACGATGGATTGCTTGTTGAAGACGCGCAGACGCTTGACATCGGTGAAGCGGGCAAGGGATCCGTATGAAGCTGAGGGAGAGTCAGATGTGAGGGTCCAGGTAGTAGCTGAGATGGAGATTGTGTACCTAGGTTGTCGGCGGCGATGACAACACCGTCCTTGTACTTGAGACCGATGACCGAAGTACCGGTGACGATGGGCGACTGAGTATGTTGGATGGGACCTGAGTGATCTTGGGGGCCGAAGTGGGAGTAGTCGTAAGCGCCGTAAACATCATCTCTGGGCTTCGCAGGCAATCAGTATGGGAGCGGCAGGTGTACGGACGGGCAAGAGGATGAGCTTACTCTGCCCCAGCCGTGAGGGAAGTGGTTCATTTCGAGAAAGAAAGATGTGTGAGGTTCGGGTGATGAGATAGATGCCGGGCGAGAGGATTCGAGAGGGACAAGGCGGATCTGATGAGAGATAGATGGTTGATGGGTTGATTGTATGCTATTGCCAGCTGCTGGGAGTCTGCAGCGAGTGACGCGCCCGATGGAGCTTGGACGGAGCGGAACCTTGGCGCTCCCGTCACCGGCGTCCGGTCATTGAATCTACTTTTTGTTTCGGCATGTGACAATCCGCTCGCCATCCACGAACACGCCCAACATGTCTGCAGCAAGTGCCGACGCTACTGCGTGTCCAGTCGACCATGAGACTCGCCAGGCATGGCTAGACCAGGCCAAGAAGGTCAAATCACAGGATCCTCCACCACCTCCGCCGCCTGAAGCAACTCCCACGCCGTCAATACCCAACGATATCGACCTCAGCCAGTTTCCTATTCAGACCCGCTACTCACTCGACCATGGCGCATGGCTAGCTGCCATCCCCAGGAGTATGATGTCACCCGCCCAGCGCAGTGCTCTCGACACTTTTCGCGAGATCTCGACCATTCCCCGCGCCGTCTCAGCAGAAGGCCACGATGCCACCGTCAACACACACAGTCCTGCCAACAACGAGCAAGAGTCTGGTGTTGATGAGAAGAGTGGCAACTGGGTCTACCCGTCCGAGGAAATGTTCTTCAACGCTATGAAGCGCAAGAACTACGATCCCGAAGCCGCCGACATGCGCACCATTGTACCCATTCACAATGCTGTCAACGAGCAGGCCTGGAAGGAGATTAAGGCCTGGGAAAAGGGCAGAGGTTCTGAGGCGTGAGTATATCTACGCGAGCTATCCTATGTATACTCGAGCTGACCTGTCTATCAGATGCGGTGGTCCTCGTCTCGTTTCCTTCATGGGTCAGTCCAAGGAGCTGACCCCACGAGCACGCTTCAACTCCATCCTGGGCTACTCCAAGCCCTTCGACAGACACGACTGGATCGTCGACCGCTGCGGCACCCACATCGACTATGTCATAGACTTTTACGCCGGCAAGAACGAGGGCAAGCCCGGCAAATCCCTAAACTTCTACCTCGACGTCCGCCCCAAGCTCAACACCTGGGAGGGCGTCAAGATGAGATTTGAAAAGTACTGGGGTCTGTGATCTTTTTGACTCTGTCTTTTCATCTGGGCGAACGAGATCGCCTTCTCTCGTTGTCGAAGCCTAGCCCTCTTCTGCCTTGTGTTCTCCTCTCCACTCTTCCGGATGTCGAAGCACCCGCTGCTTCCTGTTTTGCCGGCACAAAGTCCACTGCCTCTCTCGGATTCTTGGTCTTGTCCTGTTCCTTCCTCTTTGCAATCTTCTCATGTGCAGCAACCAACTTGTCGCCATACGCCCAGTCTGGGAATTTTGTCGCAACCGCTCCTTGCGACCACGGAGTAGCGTATTGATCCTCCTGACTGATGCCAGCAAAGTCGAGTAACTTTGACAAAAGACCAGGATTGCGCAATGCCGACGAGTGGTACAGTCGTTGATTGAAATGTGTTCCTTTCTTTTTCAAGTCAAGAAATCTCGCAAACTTGTTCGTTGTATCTGGTGGTGGAGAGCCCGGAGGCGATGGTGGAATGTCGAAGTTCGGCACGGGTGGCATGGTGAGGTTTCTGAGCATCAGACGGTTGGCTGTGTAGGGCGATGGTGGAGCGGAGGCGTTTTCGTCTTCTGTCGGGTCCGTGGAAGCACGGGGTTCTGGCATGGGCGAGGGCCCAGCAGACGGTCCAGCCATGGGACCAAGAGCTGGTCCCATTGGAGTCGGCGCAGGCTGTTGTACTGGTGCAGGTATAGGTGAAGGTTGTCGTTGTGGTTCGGTAGTCGACTCGACAATCATGGCGGGAGCCGCATGTCGAGAGTTAGCTGTAAGAATAGTTAGAAGCTTGTAAAACAACCAAATGTACAACATACACATACACGAAACGACCTCCGGCAAAGCCTCCCCAATCGTCTTGTTCGCGACGGCCTAGTATGGCAATTTCGATTAGCAGCTACCCGACCTTGTTTTTTGCGCGCGCAAGTGTCTAGGACGCGATGTTACCTGATTCGACTTGGAGATTGGTGCGACAGTCTCGTCTTCATCTTCGCTACTCGAGTAGCCTCCTAGACCTAGTGCGCCGCTCATTTTTGTATATAGGTGGGGGTTGCAAGGAAGAGAAGGGACGGTGTTTGTCAAATGACGACGCTGCATCGAAGCTTTTGCGGGCAGGTCAGTCACATGTGAATCGCTCAGGATAACCATGTTCCAACCTTTCAGTCAAGATATTTATTCAACACTCACGCAACTCTCTCTGATATCCAGTTACCATAAATTCAGCTTTCGATCTCACGTCAAAGACAGCAGAGGTGATGGCAGACTGGAGTGACAGGTAATAAAAATGGTACGGAGTATTCTAATTCTATAGTTTCATACAAGCCAAACAAACGCTGCCCACAACACAGCATATTAGGGGAAAATTGTACGCCGTATCCTTTTTGTTCATATCCCCGGCTGATGCTAGAAAAAATCACAGACAATGCATATTTACACTAAACGCAGGGGCTTGAAGCGTCTAGCACAACCACTTGTACACCTTCTTCCATGCAGGCCATTGAGCCTGCTCAGCTCTCTCCTCAGCAACCAGCTCAGCAATGTTCAATTCTCTGATACCAGTGTGCAGATCCATGTTGTGAGATCGTACAAACGGTGTGCGGTACCAAAGCTTGTAAGGAACGTAGAAGATAACGACGACGGGTGCAGCAAGATACACCTCGAAGAAGTTGATGATCAAATCGCTGGTCGACATTTCGGCATATCCGATGGGCGCGAAGCCAGTCCAGAACTGTGCGATGAGGACGACAATGTTGAGTATGAGGCCGATCCAGGAGCCAATGAGGCCGGGTTGCGATACGAAAGCCAGCTCGTCCAGAGTATGGCCTTGGACCTTCCACGCCTTGCGGAAGCGGATGTGGGCAAGGCAGATACTGAGCCATGTGAAAATGGAGCTGAGACCAGAGAGTGCCAGCATCCAGTTGAAAGCATCGGTTTGCTTGTCAGAGCCGGCGAGGAAGGCGAGGAAACCGATGAGGGAGGAAATGGCGATCGAGACAATGGGACGGCCCTTGCGATCAATGTATCCGAGAATCTTGGGAGCTTGACCCTGGTCGGCGAGAGCTGCAAGAGTACGCGATGAACCGTAGATGGAAGAGTTGCCGACTGAGAGGACAGCGACCAAGATGACGGCGTTCATGACAGAAGGCAGACCGTCGATACCGGCATTTCTGATGGCAATGACGAATGGACTGGCCTTAGCGTCAACACTGCTGGTACCGTTGATCAGACGCGGGTCGTTGTATGGAACCAGAAGGCCAACAAGAGTCAGAGAGACCAAGTAGAACAGGAAAATTCTCCAGAAGACTTGCTTGACGGCAGTGGGGAGAGATTTGCGAGGGTTGGCTGTTTCAGCAGCAGCAAGACCAACCAGCTCAGTTCCAGCAAAGGCAAATGCAGCTGTAACAAACACACTGCAAAGACCCTTGAAACCGTGGTTGAACGGTCCGGGATCGTGCCAATACTTTCCACCGATATATCCGCCTTCAGGGCCACCACCAACATTGATAATGACGCCAAGAATAATGAAACCAACGACAGCGATGACCTTGAGGATGGAGAAGACGAACTCAGCCTCACCGTAACCCTTTACACCGAAAAGATTGATGCCGATGATAACAAACAAGAAGATGGCAACCCAAGCGTTAGGGTCGATCTTGTCGTTCCAGAACTGAATGGTGATGGTAGCAGCAACGATCTCCAGAGGGAGCACAACCAGCCATTGCAAAGCATAGTTCCAACCCATAGCGAAGCCCCATGCTGGGTCCAAGAAACGTGTCGAGTATGCACTGAAGGAACCAGCAATCGGGAAAAGCACAGCCATTTCTCCTAGAGCGTGAACAGTCGTGTAAAGCATGAATCCAATGATACCATAAGCGATAATCAGAGAAGCAGGACCTCCATTCGCAAGAGCCGATCCAGATCCGACGAAAAGACCAGTACCAATCGATCCACCAATTGCGATCATCTGCAGATGACGGCCCTTCAAATGTCTAGACAGACCAGAGTCGGCGGTCGCGGCATTTGCGTGTTCGACATCAAATACTTTTCCATCTGCGCCGACTGTTCCTGGAGGTGTAGCGTGTGCGTTTGGGTCGCGCTTGAAGCTGTCGACAAAGCGTGTTGACCATGACCTAGGCTGGTCGTAGTTATGACCAACCTCGGTCGCAGAGCCTGAGGGTGACGAATATTGTCGAGCATTAGGGATAATCCCTTTGGCGTCTTCCATGATTTACCGGCTCCTCAGCTGCAAGGTCCGAGAAGATTCTGTGGTACGAAAATAAGAAGAGATGGACAGCAGAATGTATATTTTCAATCTTTTGCGAATGCGACAGCTGCGAGTCGCAAAAAGGTTGTACAGGGAAAAACGAAATGCACCTCCAGCCGTGTCACCGTCCCTTATTTACGTAGAAAAGGCTAAGGCCTGCAGCTGCAAGCCACTATCTTTAAAGTCGTCGGCGGCGCCACCGGGTGTAAAAGAAACCACAGAGAGACAGAAGTTTTTTGGCCGCTGGCAGCCCGAGTGGTGTCGACAATTGATAGGAAGAGCCTAGAGGAATATGCGTGACACAATTTTCTGACACTGACGACTCAGAACCGAAGAGATCGACCAAGGGACCCTCTTCACTGTCTAGATTTTAGACAAGCTAGGCACGTGAGTGGTGATTATTCCCATGTTGAACTCGGGTGAACTCGCGGTTGCCAACGGCATTTCGAGGTTGCATCCTTCAACCAGTCAGTTCTGGAAATTATTCTTGAACGTATTTGTTGTTGACACGAATCTTTTGGATTCAGAGCTTTGCACAAGGTGCTTGCCCGCGTAGTACAATTCGATACCCAGATGAAGGTTCTTCGAGTACGACCAATAGAAGCGGTATCGAATCCTTCGCGTGTTGATCTGTTGTGTTCAGCGGCCGAGTTGGAAAGACTCGGGACTCGACGAAGGTCCAGATGGACCAAGCTTTCCTCTGACTCTCTGCGGCTGGCTCGTGCTCAGCCGGCTGCAGGACAGCAGCTGCATCGAAGGACGCACAACATGCAAAGAAGTCTCAAAAGCATCGCTGTAGGTCAGTCACTGGCTGAGACTTTTGATTTGTGTGTTCGGCTTCAAGCATAGCCACACGACTTGTTCAACGTCACATGGTGAATGCAAGCAAGTTGTTTCCATTGGGGTAATCACCGAATCGATTCTTGATGCAACACCACCTACCCGATAGGTATAAGCTGACCAACAATCTCGCGAAGTGGAAGGTATTGACTTACCGCTTTTCGACACGATTGCTGCGACGTTGAACTGCGTGACCACAATAGCGCGTCCTTCATGATGGCGTCTGATTTGGTTCTACGATGGTTTGCGAAAGCGAGTCGAGTCCAACTACTTAGGGCCGGTGAGATTACGACTTTCACCAATAATCATGCTGTTTTCCAATAGAACTTCTGAATTGACACAGCTGCCATACGACCGACCATGACATTCAGAGATACTTTTACATCATATCCTCTTATCAACCTGGCCCTTTTCGTCCTCCTCTTCCCACCTAATCTTCTCCCTCACATTCATCAACGCAGTCCCCAGCAGACTCTGCCCCCATTTCTCGCGCGGAGTCACCAAGGCTTGCCGTGAATCAAACCCAATACCCCAAACCCTATCAAATCTGGATGCCTCCACCAACTCTCGTTCTTCCGTGGCAAGCAACAAACTCTTGAGAGACACCGGTTCTCCTTCATCGTCCATCTTCATCGACACAAGATTATTCCCCTGCGTAAACTTCAGGTAATTGCCTTGTTCCACCACTTGCAGCTTGATTTTATCCCAAGCTTGCACATCAAAGTTGGAAACATCACGGCCGAGTTGTTTTTGTTTGCGAGGAGAAGTCGTTGACATGATTGCTTTGGCGGAGACCTCGTCACCCGCGAGCTGAGCCTTGTTCCACATCATCCATTGTTCTGCACTGCTGAATGAGAGGCCTGAATCCGGATCTGTAAAGCGGCATCGGTACCATTGGCAGAGGAAGCCGTAAGGCACTTCGTCGTCTTTGAAGAAGAATATGGGTTCGCCGATAGTGTGTCTCGTGTCGAGTTTTCCGGTTTGTGTGTTATTGGCCTTGGTATTGGTGTTTTCCTCTTTATTGGGATTATTCTTTGCGATGAGCTGTTGCTGCTTCGAGGTTTGTTTGCGATTTCTCTTTGCCATGATGTTCGATGTGATGGATTTGCTTATGCTGAATGCGAAGAAGAGATGAGTGGATACGATAGAAGAAGCTAGATGCGGCCAGGTGAGTTCATGGAAGAGAACCTTTTGCCACAGAGCTGCGGTGACTCTTTGCTGTTTAGCGGTGAGCTACTTAGCCATTTCGTCGTGAGGGAGCTTGAGGTAGTTTTTAGACTTGGACCAGGACCCCCAGAAGCGAAGCAAAACACATCTTCCTCGTATGCTAATGACATAAGAGTCAACTACAGAAACGCATGAACACTTTCCATAGTTGAGTGGTATCCACAGAAATGGGTATTGCTGTGAAATATTTCTATGGGCATTATCCTGTTCAACAAGCGACTGTACATTTGCATGGGGTATATGAGTCTACGAATCTAGTCTTGTGAGAGATGGAACAGATAATCGTTGTAATCAGAGTGTCATCTCGAGATCTTCACACCTCCATAGTAAACTCTCGAGCGTTATCTCAAGAGTGCTCTAGCGGGATGTTGTCCAACGGAGACACAGCAAATTCAAAACACAGTCATCGTCTTTGAACAGCACCCGCAGTCCATTTCACCCTTCCTTCTACTGAGAAGCAAATCTTTGACTCTTGTGGACCTTTGATCATCATTCTTATTACTACAGTTACAGTTGCCCTTGCTATGGCATACCCAAAACCACTTCCGTGACGTTTATTGCTCAAAAACAAAAACCAAAAGACATTCATGCATCTCTAACCCACAGCGCCACTAATGCCCAACCCCTGACTTGTGTCCCCATGCGTTTCTTCTCCCTCGACAACCCTTCTACTCAAAACATCTTCTGCAATGGTTTTCGCATCCCGACTCATTTCCGTCGAAAGAGGATTTACTTCTTCAACTCCAGTCTCGTCCTCTCCTAGATTGGGTATAACAGTAACATCAGCATCAGGATCTTCGTCGTCTTCTTCTTCCTCTTCAATGATGAAAGCAGTGGTGTCGCCTTCTTCGATGGGAGAGAAACTCTCTACTTCTTCGACTTCAAGATCTTCCTCTTCGTCTTCCTCGACCAATCTCATGCCCTGATCATGCAGCGTGACTTTTCCGAAAAAGTCTTTTGGTTCTTCTTGCTGCTCTTCTTCCTCGTCTTCTTCAGTAATGGTGATCTCGTTACTGCGACGCCCTTGAGCACTGGTGCCACGACTGTTTTCTCCAGAGCTGTTGTGACTGGAGCCTCTGCCTCGTGCGCCGGGTGTATTACCCAAGCTCGGTCCTTTAAATACGCTGCGTTTCTTTTTTGCAAAGACTGGGTGCATGCCTGGAGACGCAGGGCCGAAGGTATAGCTCATGGGTGAGTTCATAGCTTGTGTGGAGAGCGTAGGCAGAGAACCAAGGTTGCCAGGGGGAGGGTGTCGGGCTACTCTTATGCCAGAGGGGAAAGTGCCTGTGACAGAGGTGGGCGTGGAAGGAGGTAGAATCACGACACTGCCGCTAGTGTGTGGTGACCTTGAGATGGCGCGAGAATGTGTGCTGAGAGAGGGAGAGGCCACAGAGTTCGAGGATGTAGTGGATGCGCGAGAGAGGGAATGATGGTGTCCATGGATGCTGCGCACGGACGATACGGATGAAGAAGTCGACTTTCTGCCACGCAAACCAGAGCTGCGACGATAGATGGAAGAACGTGGTGTAACTGGAGCTGGCGAGAGCGATGGCCTGTTTCCACCATGGGTCCGAGATGTTGCAGAGCCATAGGACGAGGCGGTGGATATACGTGGACGAACGGGATATGTGGTTCGAGTGGGCATGTCTGGGCGTGGGCTCTTCCGCGGATCCGTCAGGAGGTCGTTAGCAGAGCCTCTCCGTTGACTTGTAGGCATTGAAACTTTACGAGCAGTCGCAAGTTGTGTCTCAATCTGTTCTTGACTGTCCTTCTTCTGCGATTTTCCACTGCTGGCCTTGAACCAGGATTTGAGATGGGCGAGTTGATCTTTGAAAGGACGTTTCCGGAGTTTTTGATGAAATGGCGGCGGGGCTAATAGATCGTTCTTGGTGTGTATGACTTGGAGTAGTTGAGAGCTGGTTCTACTAGCAGCACGCGGTCGTCTGGGCACATCCTTCGGCGGCAGAGCAGGACCACAGCTCGAGGAAGTGATAGAAGGCGAACGGCGGCGTTGATCCTTTTCCACAGGAGGTGGTGGTCGATCTTCGGGTTCGGGCGTTTTGCCTTCGGTAACTCTGGGAAGATCAGGAGGTGCAGCGCTGGATCTACTCACACCCCGGCCTCTAGTCTTGGGTGAGACGATACTCAGTCGCGCTTGCTCTTCCTCTGTGATCTCTCGCAGGCTGGGCGCATTCAACAGGCGACTGCTGGATGCGCTCAACCTTCTCAAACTCCTCGCTTCTGCTTCTCTTTCTCTCCGTTTCCGTAATCGCCTTCTCTCTTTTCGTTCCTCTTTCTCGAGCAGCAGACCCCACCAGCCAGCTAGCGGATCGCATCTTTGTCCCAGCACATTCTCGATGACGTGGTCGATGTTGACGCCAGCGCTTCGCATTCGTTGTAATGTCGCCTTTTCAACATCGGTGCTGAACGGCGGAGGTTGCAAGACTTTGAGAATCTCCTGTTGTTGAGGGGCGTGTCCTTGCAGCCAGGGGTGACGGAGAACATCGGCCAAAGGCGGTCGCAGAAGAGGGCGGCGCGATAGCAGTTTCGAAAGAAGGTCGATGGCGCCTTCCGGGACGCAGTCTGGGTACTTGGGGTCCTCCTTGAGGATGCGCTGTTTTGTTTCGTTTTCGTCGTCTTCGTCAAAGGGCAATTCTCCGCAGAGCAGAGCGTACAGAATGATGCCCAGACTCCAGACGTCCACTTTTTCACCAGCATATTTCTCGCCTTTAAGCATCTCCGGGGCGCTGTAGCACACGGTACCGCACCATGTCTGCAGGTAGCTCGTGGTGCCCTGGTACTCGCGGGTGAAGCCAAAGTCGACCAACTTGACATTGCCGTGCTTGTCGAGCAGGATGTTCTCGAGTTTGAGATCACGGTGGACGCATGACTTTGAGTGAACGTACGAGACTGCGCCAACTAGTTGTGTGAAGATCTTCTGGACCTGCTCTTCCTGCATGCGACCATGTTCGTGGAGGTGGTTGTACAGCTCATCGCCGGGACACCATTCCAGGACTAGCCATACCAGCGATTCGGTGACGATGACTTCGTAGAGACGAGCGATGTGTGGGTGGAGGAACTGGCGGTGGTGGTGAATCTCGCGAGCAAGGTTGGCGTCATCCTTCTTGGCCGATTTGAGGACGACCTGGAGAGGTCAGTGGTGGTGACGATGTGGGCGGGAGAGAGAGGCAGACCTTTGAACCACTGATGAGTTTGTGCGAGGCGAGGTAGACCTTTCCGAACGAGCCCTTGCCTATCAGGCGACCGACGGTGTAGTTGCCAACAGCACGGAGGTCGCTGCTGCTGAATTCGCTGTTGGGTCGCGTGAGTTGTAGTCTACCAGACAGCGCAAGGCTGAAGGTTCAGGGCAAGTCTTACTCGAGCAGCTCGCTATACGAGTTTGCGAGTTTGGTCTTCTGGTGGTGGAGCTCGGCTTGGGCTCTCGCGGCGGGTGGCATACGCATACGTTTGACGAATGCGCTTGCTTGTCACGCAACACGCCCGTCGACTGTCTATGCGCTGTGCTGTACAAAGCAATTCCGTCGAACATCCGAATCCCGTCTCTGGTGCGGCGCTCGAGGGTTGGCGACTATTATCGATAATTAATGCTGGGCCGGACGAGGCTGGAACAGGCGTCTGCGGACGTTGGGCCACCGGCTCGTTGTCGTGTGTCGTCGCTGATGTCGTCGTCGTTGCTAGGCCAGACGGGCTATAGTCTATGACTGAATATACTGGACAGATGGCCAGAGACTCGGCGCCTCGTTGTCGTCGTCAATGCATGGCCATGGCATTCTCATCTCCGCCCGGTCCCCTGCCGCCCCAGGGCTTGTGTCGTGATTCGGTCATTTCTCCTCCACACCTCCGTACCATCAACTTCCATCTTGCGGCTTTGACAGGCACAGTCTAGATACAATTCGATTAGAGAGTTCACTTTCTTCCAAAGGGTAATGTCTGATGGACTAGATACGCATGTCTCATCCTTTGGCTCCTCCCGCCTTTGCATGACTCTTGGGGTTACACCACCAAATCCATCTAGCTCCTCCGAATATCTGCAATCGCCTTGCGTCTGTAATCGCTGTCCGCAAACAGTGCCTCGATCAAATCAGTCACCTCATCCGCCTCAAACTCGAGCCTCAACTCGCCCTCCGTCCACAGATACTTGATGTCCGCCAGTGAACTCTCCAGCAACTCGCCCAGATATTGGAACTTGAACCAGTTCGGGCAGTAGATGCCTGTCATGTCGGTTGTCTCTCCGCCCTCATGTTCCTGCATGAACAGATCCTTGACTTTCGACATCTCATCGCAAAGCTGCCGAAGCTTCTTGGACTCTTCTTCGCCAATGTCTTGAATCTCTTCAATCTCCATAATCATCTTGCCGATCGCCGTGCTGAGCAGCGACGCAGAAGACTGCAACAAGGCGGATCGTGACAAGATCGATGTCCACTGCTTGTGTACGTCACGCAGCCGTCCTTCGGTAATGCTGACAGCACTCTCGCATGCGCTCGCGAATGGTTCCGCATTGCAATTGGAGAAGCCCTGAGCTCCATCGAGCATATCACGAATGATCGTACGTTGCGACTCCATCTCAGCACTGTATGCTCTCTTTGCAAATGTTTCCAACGCCTTGATGTCATTGTCCAGTCTAAGTCGTGATGATGGTCTCAAATGAGCCGGTAGTGCTGAATTCGCGTCCTTTTCGGCTTGCTTGTTGACGAAAGTCCGGATTTGATCAGCCAGTCGAGAAGCATCATTGTAGATCAGCATGTTGCCCGAATCCAATTTGCCGTAAGCTGTGGACGCTGTAGCCCGATATATGGCGAGCACAAACGTCGGCAAGGTATACAACGCCGAGGCTGCTGGTCCTATAGGAGATCCAGAATAGCTGGGGTCTGTCAAGGTTTCGGCATCTGACACAACTTGCATGACAATGTCGAGCATTCCGTCCGGCACTGCTGTCACCGTGTACGTCTCCCTGAGCGTCAGTTCTCTGTCGCCAGATGATGTCGTCTGACCTGTCTTCTGAGCCTTGACGGCTTTCGCTGGAGAGTCCGGCTTCGATGTATTGTCTGTGGTTTGCTCGTCATCACCCCAACCCCAAGCGTCTGCTGCGTCATCTTCCTCGTTCTCTTCATTGGCTGCAGGTGCAGACGATCCGGCCGGAACATCTGCAACATCCTCATCCATATCCCATGCGCTGGCATCGTCATCCTCGTCATCATTCGTTATAGGCTCGGGTTTCTTGGCGTCGGCTTCCTTTGTCTCTGGCGTATCTTCCTCCCAATCAGCGGCCCATGCGTCGTCTGCTTCATCGACATCGGTGCCACCCATGATTGCATCGCCTTTTGACACGGTCTGCGTCTCAACTCTCTCAACAGTTCTCCTGTCCCTGAGACCAGAGAAGAGCAGACTTCTTGCTGCCCCAAGCGCTGTTTCCCTACGTTTTGACAGCCACGTCCTAGGAGCGTTCTGCACCCAGTCCTTTAGTAGAGCAGTACTTGACCAGTTGAGAGAGTCGATTTGTTCGGCAAGTTTGGATACGCGATCCAAGATTTGTTGAAAGACGGGCATCTGCTCAATTTGTACAGGAACAGATTGGTCAAGCCAGGTGAATGTGAGTGTCTCGAACAGAGAGGGCAACAACTTCTGCGACAAGGGTTCGCAAACAGATTTCGGTAGATGGATAGAGAAGAAGTCCAAGACTATCCAGATATCGTCCAGGGTAGCGATAGTGTCGGGCTTGGAGCTCGTATTCGAGACGCTGATACAGCCATCTTTGACCTGGAAGACAGTGTGCTGGCCAGATTTTGTAGACAGACGTGGGTTGATGAGGGCAAATTCGATGTCGCGCTTCAATCGTCTAATATAGATGTCTAGGCCTCCGAGATATCGGAGTATGTCTACAACCAATGCCAGGTCGACAGATGGCGAGTCTGAGACATTGTCCTTGATCGTCACAGTGCGATTGGTGATATTGCAATGTAAGAGCGACTGAGCAAGTTCTGTTGTTCTGTCCAGGAAAGCAGCCTTGAAACGTGAACTGCGTGTTTGCAAGAGCCCGACAGCTCTTGTATCCTGAACGGCAGAGAGAGCAGTTATGGAGTTGTCGCATTGTTTGATGTGGTCAAGAGCGGCGCGTAGATGGTCGTTGGTGTACGCTTGGTCAGCCTGGTCAAGTATGCGACAGGACGACTTGATCAGCTCAAGGGTCGTGGTCAGAGATTGGTTGAAAGCGACTTCTTTCTCAAGCAGTTTGACTTTGTTTCCAGCATCGTGTGTCTTCTCTTTCAGGGCCTTGCCAGCTTCGGCTTGAGCAACAATGTCCCTGGCTGTTGCCTTTGATCTTTCAATGTCGGCTTGGAGCTTTTTGGCTTGGGCGATCCATCCGTCGACGTCGGGCGCAACCTCTTTGCTCAGACTACGGATATCTGTCTATTCACAATCCATCAGATCCAAGCTACAAATCAAGTGTCGGTGACAGCGTACCTTGACTTCATCCCGCGCCTTTTGAAGATCGGCTAGCAGGGCGGGAAGGAGGGTTGATGAGACTTCGGCAGACGAGACGTCGGGCTCCGGGTAGGTGCCATGCTCGACACTGTCGACGATGGCCTGTTTGAGCTGATCGTTGTTAGACATTGTCGCAACTCTGTCATGATTCCTCTGACGTTGATGCAACAAGAAAGCTCCAGCCTGTCACCACGCGCGGCTCGGCCCGCCGTCTAGCGTGGTGAGAGTGGATGCCTCCAAGACCACACGTTCTGCAAGACTGAGATGTTGGAGGCGAGCCTGTTGGTAGCAATCTTGAACATCTCGTTTGCATCCTTCTAGGATTTACATATTTCTGCAAGCTTACCCTCTCGTTTGCACCTCTGGCCTTCAATCTTTTCCGCCGGCTCGTTACAAAGACTGCCGTCCCTCAAAAGTCTTACCAGTTCACCTCTGCGGCTTCGTGCTGCTCCAACCACCACACCATGCCTGCCGCCAAGATCCAGTCCCATTTCAAACCCATCCAAAAATTCAAGCTCGACTATGCCCCTATCGGTATTGCTCAGTATGAATCCGAACGCACTGGAATGCGTGTCGTCGTTGTCGATCAGAAGGGTCCCAAGGTCTATGGTTATTTCACGTTAGCCACAGAGATTCATGATGACTCTGGTTCGCCGCATACCCTTGAGCATCTCTGCTTCATGGGTTCCAAAAACTATCGCTACAAGGGTGTCCTGGACAAACTCGCCACTCGTGCTTACTCCAACACAAATGCTTGGACCGCCACTGATCACACCGCCTACACACTCGAGACCGCTGGCTGGGAAGGCTTTGCACAAATTCTTCCCGTCTACCTCGAGCACGTACTTGTGCCCACTCTGACTGACGCTGGCTGTTACACCGAGGTCTTCCATGTTGACGGCACAGGTCACGATGCCGGTGTTGTCTATTCCGAGATGCAGGGCGTTCAGAACCAACAGGGAGAACTCATGGAACTGCAGGCGAGACGTTTGATGTGAGTATTTTTCAGGTCGAGATAGTCGTATGGGAGCTAATGCTATCTAGATATCCCGAAGGTGATGGCTTCAGATACGAGACGGGCGGCATGATGGAACAGCTCCGTGTTCTTACGGCTGACCGCATCAGAGAGTTCCACCGTGAAATGTACCAACCCAAGAACTTATCTCTTGTGCTCATCGGTGAAATCGACCAACCCGAGCTCCTACAAATCCTTGATGAGTTTGAGAGCACAATCATGGACGATATCCCTTCGCCTGAGACGCCTTTCCAACGTCCCTGGGTTGAGTCGAAGCGTACGCCGCCTCTTAAGAAGACAATCGTGGACACTGTCAAGTTTCCCGAGGATGACGAGTCTATGGGCGAGGTCTTGATTGGCTTCCTTGGTCCTGACTGTAACGATCATCTACAGGCATCTGCGCTCGGCATCATGCTCATCTATCTATGTGGCTCATCGGTCTCCGTTCTCGAAAACACTCTGGTCGAAAAGGAACAGTTGTGCAGCATGATCTACTACTCCACTGATGTACGACCTGACATCGCTTTCTGGTTCAACCTGAGTGCCGTTGAGACCAAGAAGCTCGCCGACGCCGAGAAGCGATTGTTCGAAGTTCTCAAGGAGACTGCTTCTAAGAGCCTCGATATGGGCTACATGAAGGATTGTCTCAGTCGTTACCGCAGACAAATGAAGTTCAAGTGCGAAAGTACCGGAGACTTCTTTGCAACACCTATCATCGAGGATCACTTGTTCGGCAACAGAGATGGCACGGATCTTCGCGAGTTGGAAACTTTGAAGGACCTGGATGTTCTCGAAGGTTGGTCAGACCAGCAATGGCGAGACTACTTGTCGACATGGTTCGCAGATGCCCATCACGTGTCAATCCTCGGTGTCCCTTCCAAGGAGTTGTCTAAGAAGCTCAAGACCGATGAGAAGGCTAGAGTCAAGGCACAGAAGGAAAAGCTGGGCGAGAAAGGACTCAAAGAGTTGGCCGAGAAGCTGGAGCAAGCCAAAGCTGAGAATGACAAGCCTATCCCTGATGAAGTGCTCTCACAGTTCCCAGTACCCGGAACATCGTCCATCCACTTCATCCCGACTACCACTGCTAGAGCTGGTAGAGCCAGACAGATGGGCAAGCTCGACAACGAGATCCAGCAAATCGTCGACAAGGACGATTCTGACATTCCCCTCTTCATCCACTTTGAGCACATTCCGTCGAACTTTGTCCGCACAAAGCTGGTTATGTGCACTGGCTCGCTGCCTACGGAGCTCAAGCCTCTGCTCGCATTGTACCTGTCGAACTTCTTCATGACTCCTGTCACCCGCGATGGAAAGCGTATCGAGTTCGAGGATGTTGTCACTGAGCTCGAAAAAGATACCGTCGACTACGACATCAACTCAGGTCCTGGCAACGGCGAGCTCCTTCAGATCACTTTCCAGGTCGAAGCTGAAAAGTACTCTGCTATGATCGATTGGCTCCGCACCACTCTGTTCAGCTCCGTCCTGGACAAGGAGAGACTGCAAACTTCCATTGTCAAGATGCTCGCTGATATTCCCGACGAGAAGCGTAGCGGCATGGACATGGCCACTGCAGTCGACTCGATGATCCACCTCACCAGAGACTCCAGCAGCCGCTCCAGAAATACTCTCGTGAAGTCCGTCTACCTCAAGCGCCTGAAGAAGCACCTGGCAACGAACCCTGACTTCGTGATCTCTCGCCTGCAAACCTGCATCGACACTCTTCACAAGCCTTCCAACTTCAGAGTCTATGTCGCCGCAAACATTCAAACCCTCTCAAACCCCGTTTCAGCATGGAGAGCCCTACTCAGCAACCACAACGACAACTCTCCTCTCCAGCCTCTTGACTCTCGCAAGTCCAAGCTCAGCGAGATCTCAAAGAAGCCTGGTAACACAGCTTACATTCTTCCCCTCTCGACCATTGACTCTTCATACGCTCTGCTCACCACCCGCGGTCCGGATAGCTGGTCTCATCCCGACCTGCCCGCTCTCATGGTCGCTCAATCGTACCTCGATGCCGTCGAAGGCCCTCTGTGGGCAGCAGTCCGCGGCACCGGTCTCGCCTACGGCACTGGCTTCTCTCGCTCCGTCGACGTCGGTCTTCTGACTCTACGTATCTACCGCTCACCCGACACCTTCAAGGCCTTCCTCGCCGCCAAGACCGAAGTCGAGAACTATGCCACTGGCACCACACCCTTTGACAAGTTTGCCCTCGAAGGCGCCGTCAGCAGCATCATCATGGGATTCGCAGACGAGCAACCCACCATGGGCAGTGCAGCCAATTTATCCTTTGTCAACCAAGTCATCAGAGGCATCCCCAAGAACTGGAATGACGAGATGTTGGAGAAGGTCAGAAGGGTCAGTGAAGAAGAGATCAAGGATGTGCTCAAGAGACTCATCATGCCCATATTCAACCCCGAGACTACTAACTTGGTGGTTACCTGTGCCACTATCATGGAAGAGGTTCGTTTTATATCCTAGCCCCCACGAATTACGAAAACGCAACTGCTAACATCTTGCACAGAACCTCGTCAAAGCTTTCACGGATGCAGGATTCAAGCCTGAAGTCAAGGCACTGTCGGACTTTGAAGACGATTACGGACTCGAGGACATTGAAGGTGTTGAAGATGAGGATGAGGAGGAAGATGACGAGGACGAAGAGGGTGGCAGTGAAGATGGCAGCGAGGACGACGAGTCAGAGGAGGAGGATGAAGAGTAGATTGCTTCTATAAACCACCTTAGACAGTTCCTCCATGACATTCTCTGACTTTGCTGCAATATTTGCAGCAGGACTGAAAGTTTCACTCGCGGTTTGCAAAGATGGGCACTCTTTCTCATGTCTTTCTTGTACGTACATGCTGACGATGTATACTTTCTGGTTCATCTTGAAGAAAGACAAGCAAGTTCCAGGGAGAGCAGAGTAGGGCTTATTGACCAGCGTCTGAATATCAGCATATCTGAACACAGTTGCGAAGGTAGATTGGAACAATGAATGAGTTTGATGCATATGTTTTTTCCGATTCGTTTGTTTGCATAAAGTCCAGATACGCTTGCCCAAAACATTTCTGCTCCTTGTATTTTGATTGATCCCGCGCTTGACCCAAAATATGATGAAAACAACGATTCGCTTCTCCTTGAAGAGTGATGCAGTCTTTGACGCGGTCCGAGAGCTGGTTGTAAGAGCAGATGGCGCGGAACTAGAGACACACTATGCGGAGATTGATTGCTGTGTGTTGTGAGACAGACCGACTCTAGAATGATGGCAGATGTATGTTCGATACATCGCTCCATGGACGCTCAGGGCTTCTGCTGCGCTCTGCTTCAGGTCGGTTGTGTGGTGTGGGATTTCGGTGTAAAGGTGCGTAGAGAAGTGTTCGATCGGTGGTTGAAGAGCAGACGAACAGCTCAGAGAAGCTCCTCACAGGTCCAGTCCTCATACCAGCCATCGGGCAAGTATCTGCGCACAACCAGAGGAATCTTCTTCTCACGCAACTCCTTGATGGCGATTTGCAGAGGATCCGTCTCGCCCTCGACGTCAACCAGAACAGGGGCGTTCATGCTGTGATTCTCGTCAGCCCAATTCTTTCTCGTATCCTTTCGATCCCTCTTTTGCCATGTAGCTTCCCTTGCTCCTCCACCACCAGTCCCTCAAGTCCTTCTCTTGATTTCTTTCTATTCTTCGGAACTCACCTAATCTGCAGCGCCCTTGTTCCCAACACTCTAGCTCTCTCGTATTTGGTCATGTACGGCGTAGTAGTTCTCTTGTCGTTATCAATCCTCTTCTCCTTCAAGCCCTTGACTCCCAAGTTTGCGTTTGCGCGCGCGATGGAATTGGGGTCGCCGGATGTGACTATGTTGGCGTTGTTCTCGGGGTCTTCGGTGCCGCCGGGTGCGTCGTTG
>Ga0268251_10000254_pt1 | contig 18530 bp, 21 predicted proteins | sample AgamicAsMae_FD_200527 | JGI IMG/M metagenome (GOLD analysis project Ga0268251, IMG submission 200527) | Agave microbial communities from Guanajuato, Mexico - As.Ma.e (v2) (version 2) | ecosystem: Host-associated > Plants > Phyllosphere > Phylloplane/Leaf | place: Guanajuato, Mexico | collected...
TCTCAGGCGCAGACGAGGTGTAAACTGCGAAATATGTTGGACTTAGTCGAGTCCCCGGAAAGTGTCAATGGAAAGGGTCTGGTCCCTTACGACATAGACAACTATATCTAATGGTTGACGTCTTGCGGATACTGCGGCAGTGACGCTGATGTGATCTGCATCTGCATCTGCTTACGGAGCGAAAAGTTTCCGTGAAAGTTGAAACAAGGGCGCGGGCTGCGGACACTTTTCTCTCCTTGACTCCACGAAAGCCAAAAGGAGGGTGCGGTGCAACAACTCACCGACTGCCCTGCAGAAGAGCGGAAAACGGGTACGAGCGTGAATACGCCGACTCAAAGGTCCGAGTGCGGCGGGTTGCTGTGAAGGCTTTTGCGGTCAGAAACAAAGGCGCCAGCGATCGCAAGGTCCGAGTCACCGTTGCGTCCGTCGCCGGATGCGTTTGCGAGATTGTCAATTTGGTTGCAACCCACGATCGGTCTGGGCCAAAATACGCTAGAACATAGGGAAAAGCGTGGCATCGAATGCGATACTTGCGCGATGGAGAAAGTAATTGCTTCGCGCCTGATCAACGCTCACTTGGATTCAGTTCTGGCAGGGGCCCAGAACAGTGAGGCATCTACTGGTTGCATTGGATTGTGATGGATGATGTGATCAATAATGTTTACAAAGTCGCTGACAATTGCTTCCTCATCATGACAGCTGTAGAAGCAGAGTGTCGGAGGATGCTTGCTCAGCACGCTCACAGCATTACTCACAGCATGTAGAAGGATTGCATGCGATTGGCCGGGTCGGATTACTCATGGGCACGACTTGTACACGGCTTGGCCGGTCGATCCTGCACGGGGTTTCCTAAATCCGAGCGGTGTCTTTTTCTTTGCGACCGACCGGTCGGTGATGGGTGGATTAGAGTTCAGATCACTGAACGGAAACAAAACGTCTGCTCCCGAGCGGCTTGCGGAATGACAAAGCTCCCTGAGACCCGATCATGGGTGCCTGAGCACTGGTATTATAACTCCCATGGACGTCCGCTGACAGGTGCTTTCTGTTTCATCACAATCACAACCAGCGAACATCCGAACAGTATCAGCTTATATACAAAAGCAATCCATCTTCCCCAGGCTTCGATCATCACTGGATAGCAACATCCGATTTACCTTTTGACACTTAATCAGCCACTCATCTCTTATTGGCTGTGAGTAACCATTGCGACAGATTTGGTAATCACAATACTGACTCACATATCAGATCGCCTTTCCTACAAAACAATCACATTTCGCAATGTCGACACAATCATACTTCCCCGGATCTGCTGCATCACCAGCAAAGAAGAACAGAATGTCTCTCACACAAACATACTACATCGCCTCCACTGCAAGGAGCAAGCTTGGTCGTGAGGCCTCTCGTGCAGACCACAACCTCAGACTTCTTGTTGGCCATGCCAACCTTCTCGACACTCTTATGATCGAACTTCAGGATGCAGAGAGAGAGCAAGAGGCTTGGTTCAACGAGTCTATCAAGACCAGCAAGCCTGACCCTGCCACCCGCCACGTCCAATGGATTGACTCTATCGCCGAGGAGCTTGAGGAGGACTCATCTGATGAGGAGAGTGATGACGAGGACTCATTCTACGACGAGGAGGACGACTTTGTCCGTGCCACACCATCATCATACTCTGTCGCAACCGTCGAGGTTGACGATGATGAGTTCGAGGAGGACTACGAGTACGACGACGAGCACGCTCTTACCAGAGTCGACTCTCACCCACCAGAGCTTGTTCACGGTGACTCAGACTCAGAGGACGAGTCAATGCCACCATCGCCCACACAAGAAGCCATGGACCTTCAAGAATCGCAACACGCTCAACCAATCAAGACAACACCATACCTGAACAAGATGGACCACTCAGATTACCTTGCCGACAACATTGTCATCTCGCAACGGCAATCACCAATGATCAGCGCCTACTAGACGACGCTCTTCACTCTTCTTCATCCATCTTGTCCAGCGGTTTAGCGATTCACTTTCTTCTCATCTTCTGTATGGCATTACGATATATCCCGGCTTGGAGCCACGGCGTTTTTCATGGAATCATTTTATGGAGGAAAACGGAAACATCTCTTCTTTATCTTAACAAAGAGAGTAGAGCTACGAGCTCCTCTTCTTACTTAGCAGGCCTCAGTTGCCTTTTCTTCTAATCATGACAATCTTCACACTTCAAACTTCTTATCCCACTCTCATGTGTTTTTCCATGTGCTTGCATCGTCTTGTCTACCTTGCTTTCCACTCCTCGCCTAACACGACCGTCAAACTTCCACTGTTAACCGGATCAGGTTCCTGCAAACCGAATTGCCCGAAAACTGTCCGCCTTGACCTCGCTTCTAACCGGCTGCCGGGTTGCCGTCGATGCAGGTTACCGAGCTTAAAGTTTTCTTTTCGCGTCATGGAAAACCATCCTCCACACCACAGAAAGATCTCGTCTCGTCAATCTGTCAATCTTCGTCTTTCCCTCCGACCCACCGCCGAGAAAATGGAGAAGAATCTGTAAAGAATCTGTACAAAGAAGATTTCGGCTGACATATCCACTGTACCAATATTGTCAAGCATCTGCCACCGTGAAGAAGCCGTGCTCGAAGAGCGAGCGCGTTGGAAGCGAGAACAGGGCAATTTTTCTGTTTTTCTCTTTGCACGAAGCAAAGCACGGTAGTTTTTGACGGGCGGTTGTCAAGCGAGAGAAAATGTTTTACGTACCTAGATGCTTTGATCTTTGCTCGCGACCTATTGCTCCATACGGTGCTTGCTCCGAGTCCTTGTCTCTGCATCGTTAAACGACTCGGTCCCGACTCGCCGCCCAAAGGTTGTCGTCGGCACCCTGAGGTTCCGAGAGCAGACTTGGCGAGTTGATGCTTCGGATCCGCGCCGTATCTCTGTACGCGCATCTCGTATCTAGATTTTCGATCTTGGCTTGTGGATCATTTTTGATTCTTGGACAAGGGTCTGGTATGAAACTGCCAAGGGCTTGTGCTTTATTGGGCAGCAGCATGGATGGAAGGTGAGCAGAAAAGAAAAAGCTGGTATCGAAGAAAAGCACCAACATCAAATTTCGCCGACCAGCGGTACAGCTTTTTCAGGTTGCCTGGCCAGCATTCTTCTTCCACTGAACCAGTTTTGTTTGCTGCTCAGCGTCCCTTGCTTTCAAGGTGTGTGCATTTGTCCTTTGCGTGACAACCAAATATTGGCAGGCAGCCCGAACATCAACATCTGCTTTGATTCCTGCTCTGATGGTCCCGAGACCCGGCGAGTCTAGGACAAAGCACAGCACATGACCTCTTGGATTTCTTGTTTCCGCTGCGTCCGCACTGCCCGCTGATGAGGCAGCGCACGCGCGAGCGGAGTTTATGCATGCCATTGTGCTCCGAAACATGGGTGCCTGACAGCACTTCCCCGCGCGTGCGTGTCGGAGGATTTCGTACATGGAGATAAGAAACGTACTTCCAGTTGTATACACCGATCATCCGACCATTAGCTTTGGAGCTCTTCACATGCTCATCCGGGCCCTTCGGTGTCTCTATTGACTCACATGTGGATCCTTCGTATCAGTGCTGCAGTATAACCCCGGTTCGCAGCAGACGAGTGGTGTCACCGAACACAGGGATCCATCGGTCTGGGAACATCGCTCGTGCTTACCAAAACAAAACCCGCCAATATGGATGGTGATGAGCGGTGAATGTCACCTCCACAGGTTCCTGCATGGATCAGCTGGCAGCCACCTTCAGCCTCGCCTGCCACCTCTTTGCGGCTGTGCTGCCTTGCAGGGCTGAAGAAGAACAATAGCCACATCATGCGCTGACCTGCCTTGCAAAGTCACAATCAGCAGAAGTACACCTTCAACTTTTCGGAAATAGAGATCATGCATGTTCAACGTGCAGTGAACACCACAAAGCCCTGGTCACAAGGTGTCCGTTGAAGCTGAGCTCCTGAGCGGAAGGTGAGTCCACCGGTAAGCAGCAGGAGTTCGTAGATCCGTACCTTACGTATGACTGTCACTGCTTTACAAACCAACATCCGCATGCGCAGAGCCGAAAGGTACCCCTGGCATGTGTCTCCACACCCTCTTGCACCAAACCAAAAGATTTCTGATGCACCAACATCAAAATCACAAGACTTACCCCGATGAGATGACGGGTCTGCAAGTGGGAAAAGGTTGAAAACCAACGGAGGATTGGGCTCTGCACCAAAAGGTAGGTATTATGCTGTTGCCAGGCCTGACTGGTGGTATAGCGTTCAAAACTTCCTCGAGGGGATCAAGCCATCCTAGAGGTAAATATATGTCACCGCAGAGCCTGGTCAAGCGATCCTTACATTCGTCCTCTGTCGTTCACAACAAGTATGGCAAGATCCATAAGTGTGATTATGCACAGCATTGTTTCACATAGGGACATGTTCATAGAACATTGTAAGAACAACGTTTCCTCGTAGACACTTTTTTTCCTTTCAAGTCTTCTCTGCAAATATCACAATGTCTTCTCTTCGTTGTTTGAGCACAATCAACAGCACAATGGCTAGAGCGGCAGCTCCAAGCGTCCGATAGATTTCGCTAGCTTCTTCCTGAAACTCTATAGACAGACTCCTCTCAGTTTATTCTTGATCTCTCCTGCCGGTCTATAGGAACAGGGGGCGAGACATTTCAGCTGCTATTGTTGGCGAGGCAGTATTGAATATGCGTGGAGAGAGTATTGTGGAGGGTCGGATGCTGGAGCACATCGTACGAGATGAACGGTATAAGGCCCTGCGCCAATGATGTTGTCTTCGTCAAGTAGATTTGACGAACTCTCAATTGCTGTGAATGACAGGCCAGTGAGAGCCTGTTGAGTGCAAAGGTAACATATCAGGGCTGCGGACATCGCCCACTTCGGCAGTCTCAGGCGCAAGTTCTTGAAGGTCGAGCAACTGTGAGATAAGCATATTTTCGATGATATAGCGATCGATTTGGACAGTCTTTCCCTCGTGCAGTAGCTCAAAGTGTGAATCCACAGCAATGAAGTCCTTATCTTCGCGGTTTCATGTCATATACACTCTTCGTAAACACCACATACATGATACATTCCAACTTTCCAATCAATTAGATTCCAATGTATCCACGGAGTCAAGGTGGTTGACTTTTCAACTCCAGGACAAGATCTGCTTCTTATTCCTTCCCTAAAAACGTGAAGAGATCAGTATTGAGACCGGTCGTAGTGGGTTTGTTTCATATACGGGCACGGCGGTGTTGTTCGTATGGCTATTCATGTTCTTGATCTCTCCAAGATTTTAATCATGTCGACTATCTATACTCGGTATACAAACCAATGCTATCCAATATCTAAAATGCCATTTCTCACTCGCGAGTCCAGCTCGTGTCCTTGTTCCACTTCCTCGACCATTATGTAAACATATCTGTGCCTTGCTAGAATGGTTCGATAACTATAATAGCCAAAGGTCGGTCTTCAATACATAAGACTTCTAGCAAACACGACGACGACCAATGCCCATTGAGCAGCTCCATCTCTTTTGACTGCTTTTCTTTCAACGCTGTTACCACTGATGGAGACAACACTAGGAATGATGACAGCGATACTGGTGGTTGCGAATTGGGTTGTGTTTGCAGACGTAGGATGATCACCGATCGTGCCAGCTGTGAGGTTCGATATGGCTGACTTCGAGGCAATGGCTGTTGCAAGGGTGGTTGTGTCTGCTGCAATGAGGCCCGTGGACGATTGTAACCGAGTGGATGTTGCTGTGTAGTCGCTTACACCGCAGAGGGAGGATAGATAACTGTGCGCAGCTGATGATCCAATCAGCATATGAATCCTAGGTGTAGCTTTGCGAGTCATTTACCTTGATTGTCGGACACACTTCCTCCTTCACCACATGAAAGCATCACGCTTCGACCACCAACGAACCAGCACTGTCCAGTTGAGATAATGCTAAGGTCAAGTGGGACCTCTCGAGTGCCACCAGCACATTGACTTTCTTCGAACAGTCCTAGTGAGCAGTCTTGCTGAATGCCATTCTGACTGGTGGAGACCAAGAACGAGCGGAATTGGTAAGAGTTGGTTTGACAGATGCCAGGTCGTAGTTGAAGCATGGACTGAGGCTGAGTAATTCCTGGTCCAGAGCTTTGCTGACATGCGGTATCGTGGCTAGGGGTGAAGAACATGCTCGTACGAGTGTTCACGTTGGTCGAAGAGACGGAAACACTGCAGGCACCATCTATGCAGGAGGAGATTGCAGATGTCCAGTTCGATACGCATGCTGTCGATGAGTACGGGTTAGGATAAGGTGCCAGGCACGCCGACTGTGAATAGCGTTAGCAGAGCCGATGGGAGTCGGAGAGATTGGGGTTGATGACCAAACAAGGAGGTACATTAGTGCTGTGTTGAGCCAGGACAGCTGATGCGGCGAAGAGAGCGAAGAGGAGCTTCATTTAGTATCGCTGTCGTGAGGCCGTTCTGAGCGATGGATTTGAGAGCCGTGATCTGCTCCCTGGTAGAACGCCTCTCGATGAGACGATCATGAACAGGCGGGAAGAGAGAAGGTGCCGGAAGTAGGACATACTCGACAGTGTTGAACAGAAAGGTGCTTCTCAAGATTCCAGCCGAGAGACGGCAGTCGCTACTTCCTTTCCTAGCATTCGCCTGTCTAAGGCTTGTAAGCATTCGTCTTTTTCTCTCACGATACTACTACCTTTTTTGTGATTCACATGTCGTCCTGGTCAATCATGACATGCGCTTGATGTTTTTGAACAATTGCATTTGGTGTCAAGGTTATTCTACTGCACCCTGCTTCTTCTTCTTCTTCTTCCCGAAACGCCTTCGTGTCAGCCAATGCATGAAAGAGCCCTGTCAGATGCGCCGGGCTGGATGGAATCTCCTGTAAAGTGGTCCCTGAATAGATAAAATTACAACCATGACAAGATGTGGAATGGTGCGTGAGTATGATGAAGTCGTGATGAGTGAGAAGACTGAAAGCTCCTTCTCGCTCTAGTTGTATTGCGCGTAGGCGGCAGTTGAGTTGAACTTGAGACCACCACGAATCACCTTCTCGACAGCGCTGAGGAAGTCCTTCTCGGTAGCGACCTTTCTGCGGGCGCGGATGGCGAACATACCAGCCTCAGTCGCGACTGATCGCAGCTCAGCACCAGTCGAGTTGGGGCACAGGCGAGAGATGAGCTCCCATCTGATGTCACGCTCGACGCTCATACTCTTGGCGTGGATACGCAGAATGTTGGCACGACCCTCCATGTCGGGCAAGGAGAACTCGATCTTACGATCGATACGTCCGGGACGCATGAGAGCGGGGTCGAGAGTGGAAGGACGGTTGGTAGCGAACATGACCTTGATGTTTCCACGAGCGTCGAAACCGTCGAGTTGGGTGATGAGCTCAAGCATAGTACGTTGGACTTCGTTGTCACCACCAGCACCGTCATCGAAACGAGCACCACCGACGGCATCGATTTCGTCGAAGAAGATAATACAGGCCTTCTTTGTACGTGCCATCTCGAAGAGCTCACGCACCATACGAGCACCCTCACCAACGTACTTTTGCACCAACTCGGAACCAATGACACGGATGAAGGTGGCGTCTGTTCTGTTGGCGACAGCTCTGGCGCAGAGAGTTTTACCAGTTCCGGGAGGACCGTAAAGAAGGGCACCCTTAGGAGGGTCGATACCGAGGTGGACGAAGCGTTCGGGCGACAGAAGAGGCATCTCGACGACTTCACGCAGCTTCTCAATCTGCTCCTTGCAACCACCAACATCACCGTAAGTAACGTCGGGCTTGTCTTCGACTGTCATCATGGTGACCGAGGGGTCGATCTTTGGCGGCAGAGGGAGCATGATCTGATACTTGTTACGGTCGACACTAGAGAGACAACGTCAGTGGGAAGTCGATGTCCATCGGATAGCAAGTCAACTCACCCTACTCTCATGCCTTCCTCGATATCGGTGGGAGAGACGCGCTCGCCAAGATTGACGACAAACTTTGCTATTTGCTTGACGTTGATGACATATTTGCTCTTCTCCTCGTTCTCATCGGCAATGATCTTTGTGCAGCGGGCGACCTGAAGTGGCTGCTCCTCACTCATGCGTTGTCTATCGGCGGCGATATCCCAAAGATGCGGAGGGGCGAGACCTGTGTCTGATTCCTGCGAAAGTATGAGCACGAGTTTCTACAATAGCGGCAGAGTAGGATGTGGTTGTACCTTGACACCAATCTTCTCGTTGACGCTTGTCTGACGGTCCTTGATCTCCTTCTCGAGCTTCTTGAGGGCGGCGGCATAGGGAGCGGCGCCGTATGTCTTTAGGACTTGGATATCCTCGTCGGACAAGGGAGTGATCTTCTTCTCTTCGGGCTCATCATCGGCAAACTTCTTCTGATACTTCTCCCAGTTCTGACCCGTGGCGCTGGGCATGGCGGCGGTGGTTTATGTGTGACGCGGGTGTAAAGCGATAGATCGTGAGGCGGACAGATTTGAGTTTGCAGATTCCAGATTGATCGTCCAGAGAAGCGGGAGATGGAGGACGGCCTGAGAGATGATGGATGTGATGTGAGTGTTGTGGTCGAGGAACAGCGATGGGTGTCCGATGAAGCTCGCCGCAACATGACGGAGACAGCGAGAGCGAGCTGCTGGAGGAAGGCGCTCGGACCTCTCTCCCGACGCCGACGCTGCGCTCTGGAGGCTCGAAAATTAATATCATCGGCGACATCAGTACAGCTCAATACCTGTATCCCGTTGCTTGTTTCTTGTTCAACCCATCTCTTGCTCGTCGCATATTCCTTGAATACGCAGCAGAGATCATGTCCACCCAAGCCGCAGCCCCCAACGCTGGCAACGCCGCCTTCAAGGTGTGAACTGTCCCCAAACACTACATCCCTCCTATCAATACTGACCATGAACAGGACAAGGAGAAGCCCCAGGCTGTGCGCACTGCCAACATTGTTGCTGCCAGAGGTATGCTACATCACTCAATCCATCTGAGCTCTATCACTGACTCTGTTTAGCCGTCTCCGATGCCATTCGTACCGTAAGCTAGCCGCCGAAGCAGTCATACTGGACCCGAATTGACATAGCTTCAACAGTCGCTTGGTCCCAGAGGTATGGACAAGATGGTAAGCACAATGTACCCGTTCCGTATCTGCGCAATCTGCTGACACACGACAACAGATCCAAACCGGCAAGGGCGAAACCATCATCGTAAGACAACCTCGAGCCCCGCTGCTATACCCCTCGAACAAGCACTGATACCCTGGACCAGACCAACGATGGCAACACCATGTTGCGCGATATGTCCGTCATGCACCCTGCCGCAAAGATGCTCGTCGACCTTGCAAACGCCCAGGATATCGAGGCTGGTGATGGAACTACCTCAGTCGTCGTTATTGCTGGCTCTCTCCTCGGTGCCTCTGAGCGCCTCCTTCAGAAGGGTCTCCACCCTACGGTCATCTCCGACTCCTTCCAACGCGCCGCAAAGCACGCCGTCGAAGTTCTTACCTCCATCTCCATCCCCATCAACCTCTCCGACAGACAGACTCTCCTCAAGGCCGCCTCCACCTCGCTCTCCTCCAAGATTGTCGCACAAGAACCCAAGCTCGCTCCTATGGCTGTTGACTCAGTCCTCAAGATTATCGACCCCAAGACCGCCGACAATGTCGACCTGAAGAACATTCGTATTCTCAAGAAGCCCGGCGGTGTTATTGACGACAGTGAGATGGTGGATGGTCTGGTCCTTAACCAGCAAGTTGTCAAGAGCGGTGGTGGTCCTACCAGAATCGAGAAGGCCAGAATCGCCCTCATCCAGTTCCAGCTCAGCCCGCCGAAACCCGACATGGAGAATCAAATCGTGGTCAATGACTACAGACAGATGGACAAGATCTTGAAAGAGGAGAGAACATACCTGCTCAACATGGTCAAGAAGATCAAGAAGGCAAAGTGCAACGTGCTCTTCATTCAAAAATCTATTCTCAGAGATGCCGTCAACGACCTGTCTCTGCATTTCCTGGCCAAGCTCGGTATCATGTGTGTCAAGGACATTGAGAGAGACGAGGTTGAGTTCATCTGCAAGGTACGCTTCTTTCTTTGAAACTTGTGCTAAGCTCGAAACATACTAACCTCATTCTTAGAGCACTGGTTGCAAGCCCATCGCAGACATTGATTCCTTCTCAGAGGATAAGCTCGCCAGCGCAGATTTGATCGAGGAGGTTTCATCGCTCGGCTCGCGCATTACCAGAGTTACTGGTATCAAGACAACAGGTCCCTCCGCCCCCAAGACTGTCAGCATCATCTGCAGAGGTGCCAACCCTCTCATTCTCGACGAGGCCGAGAGAAGTTTGCACGATGCACAGTGTGTGTTGCGCTGTCTGGTAAAGAAGAAGGCTCTCCTCCCTGGTGGTGGTTCGCCAGAAATGGCCGTCTCGCATTCGCTCTCCAGACTCGCCCTTACCTCATCTTACCCGGACAACATCTGCTTCAAGGCTTTTGCCGAAGCCCTCGAAGTCGTTCCCATCACTCTGGCAGAAAACGCCGGTCTCAACTCCATCAAGGTTGTCACAGAACTCAGATCACGACACGCAAACGGCGAGACGAATGTCGGTGTCAGCATCAAGCGTGGAGGTGTCGGTGTCATGGGTGGTGAAGTTGGTGGCAATGCTGGAGAAGGTGGTGAGGGTGTCATGCAGCCCCTTCTCGTCAGCACCAGCGCCATCGAGTTGGCCGCTGAGACGGTCAAGATGATTTTGAGAATCGACGACATTGCCCTGAGCAGGTAAAAAAGTTGTCTTGTTTCCAATTAGCATGAAACAAAATACAGATGCATAACAAACAAGCTATATGTTGAATGTCTGTAAACACAAAACCAAAATGTAAAACGACTATGATGTATGTACCTGCATCGAAACGGCCATACAGCAGATGATGTCTTCTCCCAATCTCCGTGTCATCACATGGTTTACTCTCTCACATCAGACATGCACGAAGGTTGACATTCAACTTCCGCAAAAGCCACCCCCACAAGATTGGAAGTGCGCCTGAAAGACATACAATACCAAAGCTCAACCAGGCCTGGACTTGTGATAAAGCGCAATGCTTATCTATATTGATATCACCAACGCAATGCACACATGGCCAACTCAGACATGTTCGGGATTGAGAAGCCGTGATCTTCAGCTCAGCAGCAGCTTGCACAGGGGCACCTTGGGGGCTAGAATTCTTCACGATGCAGCTGTACCGCGACCGTTGGGGCTTTCTTGCTGAGATTGTGGAGTAAAAGTTGAAAACCAATAGCGGCAAGAAGCATTTTTGGGGAAGCTTGTTGCACGAATTGAGACAAGGTATGAGATAAGATATACAGAGACAGGGGAGAGACGTAGCACTGTTGAGATTATCGTGAAGATGTGGTGCTTCTATCCAACAAGGATTGGAAGAAGAGATGGAGTTGTCGTTCGGATGTTTGCTTGCAAGGTGCAAGTGGTCCAGGCATGCGAGGATCCTGGAGATGTGGATTGTGGGCGCTGGAGCTGGACTTGGCATTAGGCTAAAGAACGCCGCGACGCCTTTGACGAAAGCAGTTGTTAGTTCGGGCGGCGACGGGACAGCGATGGGGATCGAGCAGTGTTAATATTGGGGAGTGCGTGATGGGTACAAGCGGTGACCAAGGTACCGTTGTACAAATTTCTGTTCTCCTGTCTGCTATTCCTATCCTTGTTGCCCTGTTGTAGGGATTGCTTTCTTTTCGACCAGGTCTTGGACAAGTCAGACAGTTTGGTTGCTTTTGGGAGCAGCAGCGCCGATATCCCCGTTCTTGGTCTCTCCATCCGCCGATCTCCTGCTCTGTGGTCATCCATACGATTCACCCGACGACGTCGTCTGTCTGCATCCCCGTCCAGCGGTCAAGGATTCCCATTGTTTCCCCTTCACTTCCAAGACATAGACGACCCTTTAGCGATAGACATCTTTATTCTTGGTTACTCAGCATAATTCACCGTCGGTCCCCCGCCTACTCATCCATCTCCACGCAAGCCACGACGCACTCTGCCGACGCTCCGGACACGTTCAACAGCCCGCATCTTACAGCTAGAGTACGCCGTGTCGCCCAGCCGTCTCACCCAGATCATCCCACTGACATGGTCCGTAGCACTCGTTGACTGCAACTCCAATCGTGCGAGCATTGCTCCCTTCACTTCTTGCTTGAAGCCTCTACCGTCACCCATACTCTCAGCACCACTCGAACAAGCTTCCAACGCGATTCCTCAGCTGCTTCTGCATTCTTAGATCAAGGTTATGAGGTAGCACCTCTCACCAGATACAGTGCCTGCTTCGACCAAGCATAACCCAATCACACATTCAGTCATGTCCTCCGACCAGCCACGTCGCCGCTTCGATCCGACTCCGGTCGAGACATCTTCCAAGTCGAATCGTCAAGCTGCACAATCAGAGGAGAATGTTGCTCCCCGAAGGTTCAATGTTCAACCCGCCGAGACTACGGTACGAAGCAGCAAAGACACCAACACCAATGGTCAAGCTGTCACTCAATCCCCGCCGAGACGCTTTAGTCCAACGCCCGTCGAGACAAGTAAAAAGAGTTCTCGGGAAACACAACAATCTCAACAGCCTGCCAGAAGGTTCGCGCCTGAACCTGTCGAGACCAGTGTGAAGAGCAGCAAAGACAAAGATCAATCATCACAACAACCCGCCAGAAGATTCGCTCCTGAGCCTGTTGAGACAAGTACAAAGAGCAACCGACAGCCAGATCCGCCGACAGAGAAGCCCAAATCACGCTTTCTGCCACAGCCCATAGAGATGACGTCCAACAGCAACCGCGGAAAATCAAGGTCTCCTCAAACGAACTCCCCTGCAACACATTCTCCTGCCACAAAATCTCCCCAGACAAAGTCGCCTCCGAACGAGGCAGTGTCTCCCTCATCACAGCCTCAAGACGCCCCTGTGCAAAAGCCAAAACGTAAGTTCGCTCCCCAGCTGATCGACACATCAAGTCGAACTCGAAAGAACTCGGACGAGAAGCCTTCTTGGAATTCGAACCACAGGACCGACATGTCGCCTGGAGAGGAGACCAGAGTCGCATACAACAATCTAGGTCAGCAAATCACTATTACCAACCGTGAGGAGACCACTCCACCGACCGAATATCCCCGCTTTATCATGCCCTTTGCACGCCGAAAAGATCGATCCGACTCGGCTCGCAGCCATTCGTTCCGTATGCCTGAGCTTGAGACCATCGAGAGCTCTGAAAGTGAGCCTAGTGCCCCACCCAGTCTGTCCACCAGTCCTTCGTCCAATGACTTCTCGCTCGGAGCCGCCATGGAGCCAATAAGCAATCCTGCATACAAGCACGCTACGAGAATCCGCGAGAGCGTTGACGAGACATTCAGTCGCTACCTTCTCGAGCTTGAAGGCAGAAAGGCTCAAGCGAAACTCCAAGAACAAGCATTGGCAGCTTTCCCCAACTCGGATATTCACGAGCCCGTCGCCCATTTCATGAACGGCGAGAGCGAAGATGAAGATGAGGAGATGGACGACCGTCCAGCGACTTGGGAGGGTCACGATGATGACGATTATATGATTCGTACACCACACGGTCGCGGCTCGACTCATGGGACATATGAGGTCCGCGAGATGCATCAACACTTCGAAGAGATGGAGCAAGAGCGCTTGGCTGCTGGTACAACGAGAAGAAAGTCGTCTGTGAAGCCCTCCCCATGGTGGAACCCTGGAGGTCATGACTTCGCTGGCTCTAGGATGCCTGATAACGAGGCACGAGCAATGCGTGATAGAGCACGTCCGCCTATGCTTGGTGCCGATTTGAAGTTCCCTCGTTCTGCATCACCAGATGCTGCACGTTTCGACGTTACTCAAGGGTCCAACCAGTTGCGTAGTCAAATGTGCTACCTCACTGAACAGTCCCAAATAGAAGTGTCACCGGAAGGTCTTTGGGGCGGCAAAAAGGAATCGGGAGATCCTTCCCAGCATCAAAAGAGCGTGCAGAAGAGTCAAAACACCATATACAGCCAGAAGAGCACAACTTCGCAGAATGGTGGTGGACTTTGGGGAGGTTTCTGCGTGGATGATCAAAAGTCTGGCGATAATGGTCTTGCTCCTCCAACAGCAGGCACCCAAACTGGTCTGATGACACCGGCTGTTGAACGTCCAAATCCGTTTGAGGGTCCCTTCAGCCAACCACCCCCGATGATCTTGCCTCAAACACCACCGGAGAATATGGACTTCAACAGGATTGACATCATCTTGAGCGAAGACCAAGATCTCGACGAGATGATGGAGCGCGAATTCCCTGACTCTTTCATCACTCAGGTATACAACTACCTCTCTTTGGGCTACCCAACTATCGCTCGAGCCTACGACGAAGAGTTGTGCAAGATCAGCCACATCCCCATCTCCGACCTTCGACATGATGATGAGATCGCCAAGAAGATGCCTCGTGGCTACATTCGGCTGGGCGAGGATTTCGAAGGCAGAGACGATGGTTCAGATCAATTACTTGAGGAGGGTGGTTGTGCGAGATGGACAGCACTCAAGAAGTATATCCGGGAATGGGCACGCCAAGAGAAGGACATGGTCAAGACCGGTTCTTCGGGTACGGGGCTTGGAGGTAACTGGGGCACTGGAGCTAGAAGGGGTAGTTGGGCATGGTAGAGGATTGTGTGCTTCCTCCTTGTCGATGTTGTTTGCGCGTTGCATTGGGACGGCGTTTATCTTGGGTCAGATGGGTTGCATCAAAAAGCACACGACATTGTGGTGGCTTTGGAACGAACATTTCATACATAGTAATTATTACTCTGGAGACAAAAGCGATCATTATTCTATCGAAATGCTTTCCCATAAACACTACGCTTACCATTCTATGAGTCGAAGATGACATATGGATTTAATGCAGCACGTGATTATGCATGTCTTATGCAACCCCGTACCAAGATTTTTTTCCCTTCCATGACTCTTCCTCGACCTCTTGATAGCCACCATCAATTTATCTCGACAATTGCAATTCTAAACACAAACATGTCTTTGGTCGGAGCCCTTCTTTTCTGTAATGACTGCGGTGGTCTGCTGGAGCGATGCCCAGCTTCTCAAGCAAACATTGATTGTGATGTGTGCGGCAAAAGAAACAAGAGTGAGTTTTTTGATCTTTTCCTTCCGTCTGTTCAGTATCAAAGACAAGAAAGAGCCGAATGAGCCATGTATTTCACTTCCTACAAGTTCCAGATTACCCAGCAGGATTTTTTCTTCGAACAGACTTTTGTATATTTCTACCATCTTCAAACTTTTCTAACCGCCTCTCTTTCGCCTCATCAACAGATATCTGGCCGACCTCTACCACCACAGAATCAGCCGCTACAGCATTCCCTTCGCGCTTGCGTGACGCCCGCTCTGAGATCCAGGTTCTGTCTGCCGAGGACAGAGAGACCTGGGCTATGACAACCACCGCATGTCCTCAGTGTGCCAACCCTGAGATGAGATATAGAGATGTGCAGTTGAGAGGTGCGGATGAGGGAAGTACGGTGTTCTACAGGTGTCCCAAGTGTGATTATAAGTAAGTTGCATGAGAAAGGAGAGCAGAGGGGAGAAGAGAGGCTAATGATTCATAGATTCAATACCAATAACTAGACTTGTGGTGGTGGAAGATACAGAAGAAGAGGGTTGGAAAACATGCATTGGAGAGGAGTAAGAAAAGGTGTCGCTATCTATTTTGATACCCTGTTTAACAATCTTTTGTTTGTCAATATTTGTTTTGGTTCTGCTCACTTGGGATACTTATGTCGACAGGAACAGATGCTGAAAATTGTGAAGTTTGTCGCCTGCTATCTCGAATCTCCTCACTGTCTAAGCCGCAGTCGGTCCCACCGTCGCGCTTTCCAAAAGTCTCGATCGCTCGCTCCTGCGTCTCTTGCCTTTGACTGACCGAAGCCTCGACTTCCCATCTCTTCTTCCTTCATCCATCTCAACCATTACTTGCCTTCATCAGTACTATCAGTGCAACAGCAGAGTGTTACAACCGCAATTCTTATCACAATCGATATCGAACGCTGCGCTTCTTGACTTCGCGGTCCTCGACATCAGCACACTTGTCTCATCTCTATCGTCTGGCCATCGGAATCACGCGTGAGTGGATCATCCGTTGAGAGTACCACTGCAAGTGACTGACCATTCAAACAGACTGTCTTGTAAAGGGCGACACTACACTACTCTGGTCTTCATCCTTACTTCTCAAGATCTCCACTCTCTCGTCTCGGCATCAGACAGCCTCCAGTTTTTCTCCTCAACATGGACACCAGTATCGACAACGCGTGCGCTGTTTGTGCTCGCCCGGGCAGACCCTGTACTGGTTGCAACGACATCCATTATTGCGGCCGCACCCATCAAATGGAAGATGAGCCAACTCACAAGCTGGTCTGTAAGAAGTTTGCGCGCCGTTCTGGCCTTCTCAATTCTGACGAAGCGTGGGTGATATACTTCCCGGTCGATAGTACAGAGCCTGAGTTCACAAAGCTCTTATTCAATCTCAATCACAGACGGCCGCAATGGAATCCCGCTACTCTCTTCCACACAAGCAGCCTGATGGTCAATGGTTGTTCGACTTCCTGTCCTTGCAAATTCAACACGCACGACATCCGTTTCATTTCCTCCTCGGTTCATAAATCGCTCTGTCGATACATCCACATCATCGCTCCGGAGCGGGAAGACAACGTATCGGTTCATGACTCAGAAGGCATGGTGAACAAATGTATCGAGACTCTGACTGGAGATACTTCCTGGAAGGGGCCTGTCATCGTGTACGCAAAGAATCCTAAGGGGAAACCTGTGAATATGGGGACGTCATTCTTCAGCAGAACTTTGAGTGCGTTCCGTGACGTCGTTGGTGTGCGTATCAACTGCGACGGGGCTGTGAAATGGCTCAACGCACCACAATTTGAAGCCGTGGCAATCAAGAGCTACGATCTCAGGGGTACGATTGACGATCGCTTCTGGAATTCCGCTCGTGAGCATCGAAACGCAACCTTCCTTACTCAATACACCGGCATAGTGTTACAGGACAGACCAGAATCTCGTGCAGGAGACCCTAGCCACTCTGGTCTCCACAGCAGAAATTCCACCTCAAGACTCTTGTCTATCCCTTGCGAGATTAGTGAGCAAAACTTTGGCTACTATAGCCGACCACACGATACTGGAAATGTGATCGTCGTACGCGAGGACAGGAAACCACTTGACGTCGAATACGTGAAAATCTTGTATGACTGGATGAAATCCGATGTTCTCCCACTGTTCAGACAGGCAAGGTCGAATTGTCTTCGTATAGACCGTGAGGTAACCAGCAGGACCGCTCGCAGTAGCCAGAAACGCGCCGCCAGGCGAGAGGCATTCAGACACATTACCAAACAGAACTTGCTCGCGTACAGTCGCGGTAGACTGACAAATGAAGACACAGAAGACGAGGAAGATGAGGAGGTGGCGGACATCGTTGAGAACGAAGATACAACAGACGACGAGATGCCCTACATTGGCGAGGAAGCTGAGGCCAGAGATGATGACGATGACACGTTCAGCGACAAGAGCAGCAAGGTCCATGACGGCAACGATGCAGAATGATCGCTTGAGTGTTCGCTAGGGCGTGGAGGGATAGACAACCTACATGTAAAGACGAGCAAAAGCCGCATAAGAATACTTAGCATTGCCACATCCCTGACTCACCATGTGCAAAGTTCATGTTATTTAAGCGGCTGTAGAACTGCACAGTTCCTCTATAAACAGGAAGCATTCATTGAGAAGCGACGGGTTCTCAGCTCTCCTTGGACATTACCTGAGATCAACAATCACTATGCCTTGCCATAGCAACTGTTCTGTAGACTTGGGTAAGAGAAGGATACGAGATGTAAACTTGCTCTCTGCGCTCTCGCTACAGTAGTTAAGATACGATAGAAAGGCATGATAAATTCCAGAAGATTGACGACTCCATGCAAAGCTAGGGCGTTTGTATGAGTGCTCGGTAGATGTCATGGCGCGTTGTAGCAGCGGTTGTAGTAAGGAATAACAATGGTGATCAAATTAGCAAAATTGGCTGATTTGGAAGTTGATGTTATGGCGGAATGGCCGCGTTTCGTTTCCTACTTGGTGAATCCGTGAGAACACCGATTTTATCATTGGCTTCCTCGTCCTAAGCGCCCACCTTAAAACTCATTATCGACGGCTTTGGTTGCTTTTGGTTGTGAACTCAACACATACCATCAACATTACTGTCGGACAACAGCACTATAACAATGAATACTTCTACCACCAGAAAACGCGCCGCTCCGTCTACTGGCAACCTTCCTGCCGCCGCTGTGGGCCTTCGAAGACCCACCATCGAACGCGAATGGTGGTCAGTCACCACCACTCGTTGGAACGAGATGCTCGCCGAGGCATCCGGCAACAACAAGACCAAAGCCAAGACTGCTCTTTTTACCCTGCGTAAATATCACGATGCCAATGT
>Ga0268251_10000255_pt1 | contig 18526 bp, 12 predicted proteins | sample AgamicAsMae_FD_200527 | JGI IMG/M metagenome (GOLD analysis project Ga0268251, IMG submission 200527) | Agave microbial communities from Guanajuato, Mexico - As.Ma.e (v2) (version 2) | ecosystem: Host-associated > Plants > Phyllosphere > Phylloplane/Leaf | place: Guanajuato, Mexico | collected...
GAGTGTACGTCCTCGTCCCAATCCTGTGATTGATCCTGAGAATCTGCTGTTGCTATTCTTGAGAAGGATGCAAAGACCTCTTCTAGAGATGTAGGGATTTCAGAATTTGCAGACTGCACAAGGTAATCGAGCCTGCGTTGAAGTGGTCTCAGAGCATCCAAGAAGGTCTTGACAGTGACACGCCTGAAAGCTGTTTTACTCTCTTTGAGATGCAGGAACAGATAGTCGCACTCACTTTCTCGACCTGGAGCAGCGGTGACCTCGGTGATTGACGACAGGCTGATCTCCGCGACAAGAACCATGCCAAAGTGATTACTGTAGAAGTATATCTTTTCGGTCGTCACGTAGATGCGACCCGGAAATTCTTGCTGCTCGTTAGGATTCCACATGGCGGTGAAAACAAGAACAATCTTTTCAGAGCGTGGAACGGAGGAGAACAGGACATGGAACTCTGCATCATGTTCCTTGAGCACAAGCACATCATCTGTCTTCAGCGAGACTGGATATTCGGTTTGAATGTCTTCGGTGGGGGCGATCGGTAGTCGGCTTTGTGAAGGCGAGTCCAGAGCATCGCCTGCACTGATCGTTTTGCGATGGGTGATACGGCTTGGAGTCATATTTGATCCAACTTCTGCCATTTTCAAATCTTTAGGCGGTTCCATGCCCTCCATGATGGCCATGTCATCATGATACTGGCCAAGTGGTTTCGCAGCAGGTCTTGACATGAGAACAGGCTTGGGCTCATCGCGACCAAGTCGATTGATACTTACCCAATTAGAGGAGCCCCAAAGGTTCGCCATCAAACTGCTAGGCATGGCTGATGTATCAGATTTCCCGCTCGAAGCACGTTGACCACTTACTGCCACGGCTCTTCTGCTGAGATTTGTAGGAGCCGGAGGATTTGCAAGGGTGACAGGGGCAAAGCTACTGGTAGCAGGCATGGTGAACGAGCGGTGATGTTCTCCTGGCTTTGGTGCGTTGGGGGCCGGACCGGGGCCAATCGGGAGAATACTATGACTGGCTGAGAGCAAACTAGCGATACCGCCAGCCGGGGCAGGCTGACTTGCCGAAGAGAGCGCCGTAGCCCTCCTATGCAGATCGAGCTTTTGGATGATTCTGTTAGCCGTGTCACGCCCGCCTTCAGCGTCCAACATGGTCGATCTTCTGGAAGGGTTGACATCGAAACTACTCCTGCTAGCCAAAGCGAATTCGGGTGGGGACAAGGATGCACCAAATTCGTCCGTCGAGTGAGCCAGGCTATCGGTCAGTTTCGCAGCAAAGGACGGATCGACTGGTGGGCTGATGGCAAAGGCTGGATCAGATCCAGGGGCCGGTGCGGAAGAGTTTCCTCGGGGTTCTTCGAGAGCTCTGCGCTTCGCACTCTCAAAAGCATTGATCCACTCCAGAAGTTCGCCTTGGGTCTCTGCTTGTAGAATGATACTCGTGTCTTTAGTTTTGATCTCGAAACAGAATCTGCGTTCTTCTTGAACGGCCGGACGGACGCTGCAGAGTAAAACACCAATCTTTTCACTTTCCTCGACACCACCCGAGATGCTACCTTGGACTAGCCAACCGAAGATGCCATTCTTGACAATGAACCAGCGTCGCGACCATGATGGTCGGGCGGGCTTGGGAGGAACAGTCTTTAGGAACAACCAGCCTTGTTTTTCAGGCTTTGTAAAGGCAGGCTTGACGGGCGAAGTGGGAGCCCCAGAGCCGAGATATGGCACGGTAGATACAGCATAATCGTCCATCTCACGCGAGGGACGAGCTTTGGTCTCAGCTGAATCTTCAAGCTGACGTCGTGCCAGCATCAACTCACGCTTGAAAGCTGACTCGGACTCGTGCATGACTTTACTCCAACCCCTGATACGCTCCAACTCCGAGCCCCATTTCTGGAAGTTGGCAGAGGTGGCGTCGCGGTAACCACGAAAGTCCTTCCAGCGATCGGAGAAGACCTTGATTAGCAGTTGGTCGAGCGAGTTGCGAAGATTCGGGGCCATGATACAATAGTCCATGGAAGCTCGGAGATAGGCCTTGCGGTCCTCGTGCAGTTTGAAGGCGTCCTCACGCAAGGATGAAGCCTCTTTTGTCTTTGCTTGAGCAAGATATCTCGTCATTTCAGCGTCGAATATGGCCTGGGTTCGTTCCAGAGCCTTGCGAGCTTGGTTGAATTGGCGAAGAGGGCTGTCAGCACCGTCGATGAAGCGCAACAGAGGTTCGATCAGGGTCTGACGTGAGCGAGCAACATTATTGAAGACCCAATGCAGGTACTGGGTAGTGTTTTGGCTGTAGCGGGTAATGGCCAGCAAGGTGTAGTCATGGTCTAGGGCAGCCTGGCTGAGGTTCTCTGGAGGCGGAGGTGGGAAATGATCAAAGTTGTCAAACTCTTTTTGGATGCTGGCGAAGCGGTCGGCAAACTTTTGGGATTGCTTGACATAATCGCGGAGCCATTTCTCGATAGATTCGACCTGGTTGGCATAGTGGACGGCGATGGCACGGAAGGTGGGCGAGTCGAGAGCAGCCTCCTTAAGCTGGACGGGGACGAGGTCTAATGGGCGGCCGACAGGTTGTAAGCTGGGTTGGAGGCCGTTGTCAGCATCGTCCGGGGTGACCATGGCAGGCAACTCAGTCAACGAGGAACAGGATCATGAGATGTGAGGATCAAGGACGGGTTTATGCAAAGAGGCAGATGGAGGAGAAGAGCAAGCGTATTGGAATACGGCTATAGCTACGGAGACAGTAGATTACGAGGGAGTGGCCCTGCTTTGGGCACGGGTGTTTTGACGACAGCAGCGTCATGTTCGCGCCTGCCTCGACACAGCTGCGCCGCCGCTGCCGCCGGTTACGTTTCGCATGCGGAGCGGGAGTGCTCGGACCTTCTTCCCCTCCTGCGCGTATTCTCCAGCCTGGCGTGACTGCATATTTCCATCCGCCATCAAAAGTCTTTTGTCCGGGTAGACCCTGCCAAATTCCAGGTCGCCGTCAGCTGTCCTACTTTTCCTCACACAATCCGCTGTCGCCAACATGCCTCGCAAGATGAAGAACAAGGCCGTCGTGTCTGCCGAAGAGCCCCCAACCAAGCGCACAAAGCTCTTCGACGAAGACGCTGTGTCTGACGACGAAGCCGTCAACCTTACCATCAACGAGGAGTTTGCTAAACGCTTCGAGCACAACAAGAAGCGCGAAGAGAAGCAAAGACGTAAATCAACCCTCTCTGTCTCCGTCCATCTTCCGCCTACTAATATCATCCAGTCGAGGAAAAGTACAAGGACGAAGACTCTGAAGAAGACTCATCCACCGACGAGGACGAAGACGATGCTGCCGAACTAGCCACTGCTGATCTGGACAACGAAATCTTTGCTACCCTCAATGCCATCAAGAAGAAAGATCCACGAGTTTACGACCCCAACGTCACTTTCTACACTCCATTCGATGCCGAGCAACAGAACGATCCCGCTTCCAAGAAGGAGAAGCCACTGTACTTGGCCGACTACCATCGTCAAAATCTTCTGAACGGCAATGCCGAGGTTGATGAGGAGGAAGATGCCCCACCACAGACATATGCTCAAGAGCAACAAGCCCTCAAAGACGACCTGATCAACCAAATGCACGCTACTGCCGATGATCAAGGCGATGAGGACGACTTCCTCGTCAGGAAGCCCGGACAGGCTCCTGCTGCTGCTACCAACACCACCGCTCGCCCCCAGATTACCGAACGCGACATACAGGTTGCCGACAAGGATCCTGAGACCTTCCTCTCCAACTTCATGCAATCCCGTGCATGGGTTCCTGACGAGAAGTCACGCTTTGATGCATTCGATTCTGACGACTCCGAGGACGAAAGACGTGCCGAGATGTTCGAGGAGGCTTACAACATGCGTTTCGAGGACCCCACCAAGTCCAACGAGAAACTCATGACTTTCTCTCGTGATGTCGCCAAGTTGAGTGCTCGTAGAGAAGAGAAGAGTGGCAGAAAGAAGCAGCGTGAGAAGGAGCGCGAAAAGAAGGAATCAGAGAAGCGCGAACGCACAGAAGAGAAGGCCAGACTGAGGAAGCTCAAGATCGATGAGGTTGAAGAGAAGGTTAAGAAGATCAAGGAGGCTGCTGGTCTCAAGAACCAGGCACTCGACCTTGCCGAGTGGAAGCAAGTGCTGGATGAAGACTTTGATGACGATCAATGGGAACAAGAGATGACACGCCGCTTTGGTGACAACTACTATGCCGACAAGGAAGCCATTGATGAGGAAGATGAGGAAGCAAAGAAGCCTCACAAGCCCAAGTGGGACGACGACATCGACATCAACGATCTTGTGCCTGAGTTTGACGAAGAGGCCGAGGCAGCCAAGCTCAGAGGTGAAATCGCTGGATCGGATGAAGAAGAGGAGGCTGAGGAGGCAGGAGAGAACGACGACGACAACATAATCGCTCCTGATGGTGTCCAACGCAAGACCAAGAAGGATAGGCTCAAGGAGGCTGCAGACAAGCGTCGTGTGGCCCGCAAGGAACGCATGGCCATCGAAGAGCTCGTAGACGCAGATTTGACTGGCGATCTCCCGACTTCGACCAAGACTGCTGGATTCCGTTACCGTGAGACCTCACCGACTTCATTCGGCTTGACGGCCCGCGATATTCTCTTTGCCGACGACAATGCACTGAACGAGTACGCTGGCCTCAAGAAATTGGCTACGTGGCGTGACGAGGACAAGAAGAAGAAGGATAAGAAGAAGCTCGGTAAGAAGGCCCGTCTACGACAATGGCGCAAGGAGACCTTTGGTAACGAAGAAGGCTTTACTGGTGGCTTCAAGGAGTTCTTGGGTGAAGAAGCGCTTGCACAGGGCAACGAAGACACTCAAGGTGGAAGCAGAAAGAGAAGAGGAAAGAAGCGCAAGGCTGAAGCTTGATTTTTCTAATAATACCCAATCTTGTATATCAAACGATTTTGTCCTTCATGGTCTGTGGACTTGGTCTTGTGTCCTGAAAACTAGGTCTTTCTTCCAACATTTGCCAATGCTTCTTCAATGCGGGATATGTATCGGCCCAGCCATGTGAAGGCCAGCGACAGGCCAGGTATCCGCAAAGGGAGCCGACGGCTATATCTGCCAGGCTTAGTCGGTCTCCAACCAGATAGCCTCCCTGCTTCTGCTCCGCCCATTCTCCCAACGCCCTCAGTCCTCCTTCGACCTTTCTCATTTGTCTGTCAACCCATGGTTGCGATTTCTTCTCGGGTTCCCTCATGTTCTCGAAAAAGGCGAGCACGAGAGCATCGCAAACGCCATCTGCTACGACCTCGATCTTCCTGGCAAACAGCCTATCGTCGACTTGATCATGGCTAGGGAGAAGAGGTGTTTCGGGGTACTTTGCTTCCAGCCATTCTAGGATGTAGCTAGACTCGTAGACGGCAGATTTTCCATCCTCGAGAATCAATACTGGAAGCTTTTCCAGAGGATTGTATTGTGGTGTCTTTGTCGTATTGTCCCAAGGTACCTCTGTTTGAAGAGTGAAGGGTAGGTTTTTCTCGGCGAGCGCAACGCGGACCTTGCGAGCATAAGGTGATGGTGTCGCACTTATTAAGGTGAACATGATGGATGCAGCGTGATCACAAGAGTAGCAATGAACAATACCTCTATATATCTACCATTCGAGAGCCGAGGGCGCCGTTGATTGCGGGGCTTCTAGGGACGAGCGGATCGGCGTTGGTGAAAGTCAAATATCCTTGGTGGGAGAGTCAAATATTCTCATCCCAAGGGTGCAAGAACGAACACAGTCCAATTACATTATATCACCATGCTCAGCCTCACCGAGCTGATTCGAGAGATACCAGCCACCGAAGAAGTCTCACCCGAAGACATTTTCGCATCAACACCCGGATTCTTGTTCACTGACGACCTACGAAATACACATGGCGACCCGGGCGCTGTCATGGTGTACAAGAGCGAGCGCTTTGGCGACATCTCATTGACCACGGCCGAGCCCGATGGCGAAGAGGAAAGAACATTGTTCAGCCACTATCTCTGGAACGCCGGCATCTTGATGGCTGAGAGGGTCAGTGGACAACGGCTGCTAAACGATGAGGAAGAGAGACAATGGAGCGTGAAAGGACACAATGTGCTTGAACTCGGAGCAGGTGCGGGATGAACGACAACATAAACAGAACAAGAGCACGGACTGATGGACCAAACACGGCAGGCGTGGGACTCGCCGGCATCGTCAGCACTCTTGCTGGCGCCAGCGATGTGCACATATCCGACTATCCAGCCAAGGTTGTGCTCGACAACATCAAACGCAATGTCAAGCACAATGTGCCAGAAGAGCTTGGGTGCAGAGCAAGAGTAGGAGGTCATGCGTGGGGCGTCTTGGACGACGACTTTTCCAAAGGCAATGGTGGCAAGTTCGATCGAGTACTGGCAGCGGATTGTTTTTGGATGCCATGGCAGCACGAGAGTTTGGTATTGTCGATGCTTCACTTCCTTTCAGAGGATGCAGACGCTCGGGTGCTTGCAATCGGAGGATTCCACACTGGTCGAGCAAAGCTCGCGGCTTTCTTTGACGTGGCATTAGAAAAAGGACTCGAAGTTCAGGACATATACGAAGAAGACGCCGAAGGCACAAGGAGAGAATGGGTCAAGGAGAAGGATGGAGGAAGAGAGAATGTCACGGAGCGTAAGAAGTGGCTCACCATAGCCATCCTGCGACGTGCAAAGGAAACAGGACTCTGAAACCAAGGCAGAGGGATGATGGAGTGATTATCTTGTACGAAGGATCAGCTTGGCCGGCAGATGGATGTTGGGCAGGCATGCGCCGATTGACAACCAGGCTTATAGACCAGGTTGTCGCTATCAGACATGGCTGGTGCCGCCTATAACAAGAATCAAGAGAGACCAGGATTCGGTAGAGTGATGATGATCAAGATATCCGAGTGGCTGGGATGTGTGGACGCTTGGACGAGTGGCTCGCCGGGCAACGGTGCGGACGAAAGTGGAGACGACGCTGAACGGCGGGCGACAACGAGGATAGCACAACGAATCCATCTTTCGGTGCAGGAAGCATGCTGCAAGCGTTTGTTGTGTGCGACCAGCGCATCATCGTAGTGAATCAACACATGTATTCGGTGCAATATACTGAGTAAGTGTACAGAGTATAAGGTAGCGTGTGTCCTTCCCAGCCTGCGTCTTTTCTGGCGGCACCACCCTCCATGACAATCTGCACCATCTGACCAACCACCTCGCGTTGAAAAGCCACTACTGCTTGGTTATTAACTACTACTCGCCTTCCTGTTTATTCCTGTACTTATCATAAGCCGCCGTTTGCTTTTATCCAATCCACGCCCTTTCACCTTCCCGCCGCCCACCATGTTCTTCAAGCGCCTTTCGCGCTCTCGTAGCAATTCGCAGAGCTATATTGACACAAACTACTCGCACGACAACGACGAATACGACTCTCGTCCCGACTCGGCACGCGGTCCCCCGACAAAGTCAGCATCACTCAACGACGGCCCCATGTTTGCCCAACAACAGCCCCAGTCCATCGACAACTTCAATGCACCTCCCATGTCTCGATCCGGTCCTCAGCACATGTCCAATGGCTTTGGTCCTGCAAAGCCAGCATCCGTCTCTGCTCCCATACAGCCTGAACCCATGCCCGATCTCCTGACGCGCGCCTTTAACGAAGCTGTGCGTCCCTACACCAACCGCGTCGAAGAGCTTGAGAATGAAGTCGCCGACCTCAAGGCCTGGGTCGAGCAGCTGGAAGCTCAGCGAAGAGAGGTCCACGCATGGATTGACAAGCGTGGCTTAAGACCTGGTATGCTCTCACTTCCACTCTGTCTCGTATTCATATTTACTGACTATCCCCAGACGTGCCTCCAAGCATTGCTCAACAGATGGACGCATCCAACCCGCACAATCCAACCGCCGCAGCCTCAACTCTGAACGCTCAGCTAGACCGCAAGATCACCATTGTCAACTTTGATCTGCATCGTCTTCAGGACGATCTCAACGACTCGTTGCCCACTCCCTCCTTCAGCGCCTGCATGCTCAAGTTCCTGCCCGATATCAGTCGTCTGGCTGCTCTCCCTTCAGGTCCCAAGTTTGCCTTTGATCTGTTGCTCAAGTTGGGCGGTAACCTAAACTCTCACGGTGGCCTCGAAAACGGCGACGAGGAGGATTTGCGTGAGCGTAGATCCTTCTATGCTCGCCTCGATGAAGCCATGGTCGATATCGTGCGTGGCCGTTTCAGAGAAGAGGGCGAGGGTTGGGGTGTCGCCAGAGAAATCAAGCGTATCGAAAAGACTGGCGCCTACCTCCGCAACTGGGGTGTTGAACCCTACTTCCCTCAAACGCTTGATGTTATGAGAGAAGGCTCTGGTGCTGCTGGCGCTGGCGTCTATCACGGCGGTGGGACCCCTCCTGCTTACCAATGAGCACAATCTTCTCCTTGAGAGATGTTGCATGGCGTTGCTGGCTTTTCTTTTATGCTGATAATACCCCTTTCTGTTTCGAACTATGCTCAAAATTGATGGCATGACCTTGTTCTACTGTAAATCCTTTCTTCCAAATTGCCCTCGTGCGATTTGGACAAACGAACCTCAATAGCTTCTTCTCTTTATAATGAAATCAAAAATAATCACAAACAACGTCTCAAGAAAGTACACATGAAGGAATTACATTGATGTACATATGATCTATAATCTGGACATTTCATGTCGAGCATGTCTGGTTTTCTATTCTGTCTTGACCCCATTGAACTTGCCATTGCTCACCGGGGCATTCTGGACTTCATCGTCAAACTCGATGCCGCGGACAAAGGCCTCACTGACCATCTCAAGGCCAGCAACAAAGACGCAAAGTGCGCTAGCAATGACAAAGACAGTAATGCTCTCACCAATCTCGAGCCAACTGCCCTCGTCACGCACACTCCAGAAGAACCTCAGCGTCAACCAATCTCCCATCGCAATTACCAGTGCGAATAACGCCCCAGACTTGAGTTTGAGGCGACGAGTCAATAGGCCAAGGTTTGCCGACACGAGAGCAAATGGTGCAACGATTTTCATCATGAGCAGTGCGCCTTGGGAGAAAGGATCAAAGACGGGGATGAGGCGAGACACTGCGTCCAGACTGAATGAAGATATCGAAGCAATGTTTCCAGTGCTGAAGAAGGCAGATTGTAGCAAATACAGGAAGAAGAGGGCGATGCGTGCATCGGCCAAAGTCAGGGAGCGATATTCGTGCTTCTCGGGGGTGGTTACACGATCTGTAGAGGCCGGCGATTTGATGTCGGACACCGCACTTGTGCGTGTGGTGAAGGAGCGGTAGATGCGGTGCTCGAGTCTGACCCAGGTGATCAGGGTACAGCTCAATGCAAAGTAAAAGAGACCCTCGTAGCTGATGGTAAGGATGATGAACATTGGTGCAAATGCAAGGAAAATTACCAACAATCGATGGAGATAGTGGTTATTGGGCGAGAACGAGTGGGCAAAGGGCAGTACCAGAGACGAGACCAGCACTACCCAGCCAGTAACCTGAGCACCTAGTGGTAAACCAGCCTTTGCTTGCAACGAGGTGACACTGGAACGTGTGACAATCATTGCCAACGCAATAAGCCCGGTTTGGACGCCTGTAAGGATTCTCGAGGTTTGGTCAACCTTTGGCGCGGCGAGACCATCTTGGGTTGATGCTGCTGGGACAAGTAGACTTTTCTCAAAAGCAATGTACAGGACACCGATCAAGAGCATGAGCGCACCACCCAAAAGTATCTGACCTATATTTTCAACCTTGATAGCAGGCAAGACTGTAAATATGCTCATGGAAGCGCAGGCCAAGGCCCATGTAGCAGAGACGATCCAGTTTTGACGCACGAAGCCGAGTCCGTAAGAAGCTGGCCAAAGGATGGCCAAGAGATAACAAAGTGTGTACATCTCGCGATGGTAGTAGCTTTGAACCATGATCTCGAGGATTCCAATAAAGACGAGCAGATTGAGCCCGAGACCCAGCATATCCCTGCCAGACAATTGCTTGAAGAACATTGCCTTGGCCTGTGAGAGTGCTTTACGACGAGCGAATACTTCTTCCCAGAACATGACGGGGAAGATTGCATACGCGTAGTAAGTCCATGGGGAAGACTGGACAAGTAACAGGGCAAGAAGCGCAACGAAAATGCCGGAGAATATAGTCGTAGTCGTGGTGGATCGAATCGCATCAATCTTGCCGTCGAAGACATGCTGATCCAGAGCATATGTAAGGGCAAAGGCCATCCATCCCAGGTAGCCTATAGTCACCAGAGCACGCAGGAAGAGCCAATCGTAGGTCTGTAGGTACCTCAAGCCTTGCAGGCCCATCTTGATGAGAGCATCCGAGTCTTGGATTGCCTGCTCAAAGTGTCCTTGAGAGATGGACTTCTCAATGGAGTCAATGCGATGATCAGGAGAGTGCTGGTCATCGGCAAAGCCTGGGAAAGGTCTGTAGCGAAGCACAGTGTTCTTCTTGTCATGTTCTTTGATGCGATACATTTCCAGGATTTCTTGGGCATTGACCAGCATTGCTTGAGCCTTGGTCTGCTCATCGGCCGACAAGAAGGCCAAAGGCAATTCGCCTACCGAGTTGACAGGGAAGGCAAGACCGGCAAGATATGCCATGAGGGTGGCAATATCTGCTTGAGCGACGTCGTTCCGCTGGACATGATCCAGGTGCCAATCAGACGAGAAGCCGTCCTCGTGACCAGGAGCCAGACCGGTAGACACAGTAACAGGTTTGGCGACTCCAGAGCCCCAGGCAATCAAAGGTGTCCTGGTGTTGTCCGGGTGTCCGTCGCCATGACTTCCCCAATCGCTCATGCCATGATCGGCAGTGAAGACGTAGGCTGTCTTGTCGTCGTTGTAGAAGCGGTCGATCAAGGCAGTGATCTTCTCCACACCTTGATCGACCACTTTGATGTTGTGCAGATATTCGCGAGAGTAGGGGCGGTACGAGTGACCAGTGGTATCCAAGCCCAAGAGGTGCAAAAAGAAGACATTCTTGTCCTGTCTCAGCCGCGCATTCAATTCTGGGTCTTGGCCGGCGCGTGTAAACAGCTCTTCGACTTTGTCAAAGACCCAGGTGTCCAAATGAGTAGCGTCCTTGCTAAAGTCCTCCTCTTCTGCACCATACATGTCGGCATCGACGCGACCAGGGACTGCGCCCTCTTGAAACATAGGCAGGATATCGGGACTACCCCAACTCCAGGTATGACGACTGCGATTGAAGACGCTATCGAAGTGGACGGGATTCAGCTTCCAGCCAGTGGTGACGGCCGAAACATCTTCATACAAGCCGGCGATCAAGGCGACGTGACCAGGCCGAGATTCGGTAGGGACTCGAGTATGCGACACGCCGAATGTGCCATGCTCGAGGACGCGCGATCGAAGAAAGGGAGCAAGCGGACGCGGTTCTTGCCAGTCGGCCTCCTGTTCGGCGCCAGGGGAAGGGTCGGCGAAGTATTGGAATGCCTTGTCTGCGCGCAGACCGTCGCCTGTGGTGATTGTGTCAGTCTTAGACCAATTCGCGACAACAGTGCGCGCATAGACATACCAACAAACAGGACGAGTCGTTTGGCTGGAGCTTCTTTTCTATGGGCCACGCTGTACTCGCGCATGCCACTTACGATCGGACTGACGAAGTATATGTCAAAGATCGAGTAGGCATAGATGAGGTGAAAGGCGACCGCCACGGCTAGAAAGCCTAACCTCCCCATGCGAGCCATTGTGCAATGTGCAATACTTGATGGTCCCCTGGATTGATTGATGAGGATGCGTGCGGCTTTTAAAAGGGCGGGCGGCTTTAAAGACCGACCTTCATTCACAACCAACGCGATACAAACCACCTTGATGTCCATCTACTGCTACTGACATGACTCTTCCAGTCGCTCGGCCTTTTCTTTGTGCTCGTTGAGTTGTATTTCGCGATTCGCCTCTACCCATCACTTTTCAACTTCCGGTCGACTTCGTCATGACAATTCGTCAAAACTAATAGAGCAACCAAAAAGACCGGCAACCATCGCAACTAACTTTAATCGAAAGACAATGTAGGACAGCAAAGCATCAGAGCTCGATAATAACTCTTGGGCTTAACACCAAGCACATTCGAGATGCTGTATACAGTCTTGTTCAACTTGCCAGTCACGACCAGGGTCGTCCCCCTTACATGATTTTTGTCGCCGGTTATGTGGTCTCGACCATGTGGGACTTTTCTGAGAATGCGCATCTTGTCTTCTGAATATGTGGGATGCACTATCTATTGCCCGATCATCGAAACTGCCTGCCTTTGTGGTCAAGGCTAGATTTACGACGAGTCCGACATGCTTACCGCAGTGCAAGGTTTATGTTTCGGGAAAGGACGTTGTTTGTGCCGCAGAGTCAACGCGAGTCGGTGTGCAGATTGATGGAGAAGTCATCAGCTTTGATCAATGTCATGGCCCCTCTCTTTCCATTTTAACCAGCTTCTCATGTCAACATTCTTGCTGCCATGACGCAACGCGTGTGGTGATAGGATGTTGTTGCTGTTGTTGTTCGGCACGCTATCGAGGAACTGGTCCAGTTCTTCAAGGTCATCTGCGGACGAATCGAAATCGCCGGAGGTAGAGGATGGTTTACGGTCGAACAAGACTGTCGCTGACGAGACATTTCCAGGCATTTGGAGAGTGTCATCTAAGAGCTACGGTCGAAGAGGTCGTAGAAGCTTCCAAACTTGTCGGTCATCGATGGAGGAACGAGTTGCTACTGGATATGCCAGCCCTTCAAGGCCAGATGGATGGTCGTTGAAACGTTGGAAGATGTAGCAGGCATAATGATGAGTACTGACTGTGGCTTGCTAGTGCCATTAGCGTTGAAAATGGACATGATATTGATGTGAGACTACTTGTCGAATAAGTATGGAAGACAAGCTACGTGTGCTTGCGAATCAGGCGGTAGGCGGTTCTGAAACTCATATTCTCGATGCCGGCTCTGATGGTGGAAACATGATTGAAGAAATGGATGGACTGGAACGACAATGAAAGGAACAGAGATGAATGTACAGTGTGCGTCTGCCGTTCCGAGGCTTCTGAACGACAAAGGACTTGCACGCGACTGACATCTGCATTTCATTCACTTGAACTGCTCCTTTACATGATGCGACATGCTTTGAACGCGAGAAGTCGCAATGATATTGTGGTGGTTGTGCAAGTGTGGTTCACTCCTTTCCCTCTCAACAACGAAGCCTCAGACGAAGCTTCGACCTTCAGACGCTCAAGATTGAGCGTCATCTGATATCGCTTATACGATTCGATCAAGAAAGCATCAAGTCTTGTACTCGATGGACAGAGTCTGATCAACCATGAGGCAAGTTAAATTGAGCTTGTGGTAGACGACTCGACTGTCCTTTCCACCAGATTTTTGCAAACAGCTACCCTGGCGGTACCGAAGGCACGCTCTTTGCTATGCCCAATCGCTGCATCACAGGCGCATCCGATCATCTCGAATCCTTCGCGAGTGCCGAAGCCACCTTTCTATACCAATGTGTCTACTGTCCTCAGCATCGCTGTCTCGTCAACTTCAGCGAACCTGCTCCGGACGAGCGTTGAGTGCGCCGAATATTTTGCCTATGACTACTAAGCATCTAAATCTAATAGCACAACCTGTGCAACCCAATCCGTGACTATCAGTCCTGGCACGGCGTTTGCCACGAGACGAAATGTATTATGCACGAGAACGGAGGTTCTGATGTCAAATGTCGTAAAGTTGTTCCTGTTGTCCTGTTACATTGCATTTCGTTGCCATGTTGACGTCTGCGGACAGCGGCACCAAGCATGCTGTAACACCTTCCTAGCAGTGTCGGAACGATACGGAGTGTTCACTCTTTGAGCTCCAGTCTTACAACCCAAGTCGTCGAGGTTGGTATTGGATGGCTTTGACTTACTCGTGACGCTGAAAGCATACAAACAGGCGTCATGGCTGATTTTTGGTGGAGGCTGAAGGCTCAAAGTATACCGAATTTTCGACACCTTGCAGCTTTGGCAACTGGATCAGAAAAGTGGTTTGGTCGATTGTGGACGCGGGCTGTTTCATGCCAACTTAGTGCGCCCGCCGAACTGCAGGGTCAAAAAGCAACACAGAACCGCTGCAAAGATGTCATACAAAATCTCGTCCAGGAGTACAAGTATGAAAACGTTGTAGACATGGTACTTGTGCTTGTAGCTGATGTTCAGGAACCAAGATCTGGTGCACTGGGAGCTGATCTCCTGATCAATAGAGCGAACAAACAAAATTGAGCTGGAACAGACCTTTAATTTCGAATTGGCGCAGGAGACCCCAGGACAAGCGTTGACCACAGTGAGAGAGCCTGGAGGTGCTAACATGGAAATGGATTGGTTCGTACCTTGGTGTCTCGGCTTGATCGTGTGGCTTGCAAGGGCTTGGAGAAGTGGAGACTTGTCAGTGCACTAATGTGTATCAAACGAGGATTACATGGCGGGAGATCTTCTTGTGCTTGCGCACGCGTCTCGGCTGTGAGAGACTGTGATGACAACGAGGCCTTCGTCACGATCTGAATAAAACTCCGTGGCAAGAAGCACACAGGCGCGCGGCTGTATCAGGTGTTGTGGTATAGAAACTTGACAGACAAGAAGGGGAACGAGGAGATGCATATCCAGATGATGGTGCTATTTTGAGCGCGACCGAGTGTGCCATGATTGGTATGGCTTTCATTAGTGTCTGCGGATGGCCATGCAGGCGTCTCAGGTACTTTGTGCCAATTCGGAAAATATCGACGGTCGGAGACTTCTGGCAGCCATAGCCGGGAGGGCAATCTCTTGTTCCCCTACCTTTGCTCGCATCGTTTTCGAGTCTCGACGTCGTTCGCTGCCGCACCATCATTTCCTACCTCTTTGACGGTGCCATACTACCGCGCATTGCGAGCCTCTTGTACAAACGCGCGCGCACGACTGCCCGTTGACCTTTCGACTCTTTCCCCCCTTTCGCCAGCGCTACTCGACAACGGCTTCGCAGCCCCTCCAGCGCTCTTTCCTCAGTCCTACATACTACTTTCTCTTTTACGATTCACTTTTGAATCGGTCTACCCTCGCTTAATCAACCACCGCTGGCCTTTTGATTGTCCTCGTCTAACATCGCGGCTGATCAGAGTCGTCAACCTTGTTTGATCATCATCCTTTCACTCATTCACACCCTTCTTTCATCCATTCTCTTCTCCTGCTGGCACAGCGGTATTGTCCATCAACCCTTGCCGTCGTCTTGCATCACGGTGCGCATAATTTCCACCACCCCAGGGCATTACATTGTGTCTCTTGCTTTCTTTGTCGGCACGTCGATTCCTTCTTTGTTGACGAGCGCGCCGTCGTGACCGTTGACACATCGTTGTTTCCCGCCCACGCCACTCGCAAACTGCCCTTTGCGACGCCTCTTTGTCTGCCAACGCCGACCCCTTACGCTCATTTCATCACGATTGGCTTGAGGGAAAACGATGTTCTAGTGTTTCAGACACCTTCATCTTCACGTCTCCTCTATCCTCTTGTTGCCAAAACACCACGGCCGTTTGCCTGGTCTTGTTCAATATCTTGTAAGTCTCATCTGCTGCCCATCGCCGCGACACCCTGGTCCCCCCTTGCATAGCAGCCCGGTGCTGACAGGACGTCTGCAGAATATTCTCCCTTTTTGACTATTGTCAAGTCCACTCGTTTAACACGCGCTTCTTACGCAAGTCAGACTGATTGCAGATCACTGCTTGTCGCGACTTATTTTCAATCGACAGCTAACCACAGCCCATCATGAGGACGTCTTCTGCTGTCTGGGCCGCCGCCCTGGCAGTCATGTCTGTCCAGGGTCCTATGCTAACCACCGCCGAGGCTGCCCCCGCACCCCAGCAAGGCGCCGCCGAAGGACAACAAATGCGATACTACTTTCCTCGCCCTCTGAAAAGACAGAACGCTCTGCAAAACACGACCAGTTCTTCTACCTCGTCTGCATCCTCGACCTCGGAACCCGAAACTACCACCTCGGATCCATCTTGGTTCCAAGCATTATCTTCTCTCTTCTCCGAATCTCAGGATCCTTCTTCGACCTCTTCGTTCGATCCTGAAACCTTCTTCGCGACCACCTCATCCTCTACTGCGCTGGACGCAGCAGCGGCTGCGACCAGCGACTTGACCACCACCAACCCCGAGGATCCCGCGACTACTTCCAGCACCGCCGACAGCTTTGTAGCATCCACCGGCTCATCACCGAGTACCACGATCTTTCCCACTGCGTCTCCCGACCCGACCACATCTCAGCAGACTTCATCTCCGGCCGAGAATGTTGCCAGTTCCGAGAACCAGCCCTCGACGGAGGCTTCACCCGTGCCTACTACGACTCCTGCTACTTCCGTCGCATCCACTGGTAACGTCGCTAGTGAGACCGTGACACCGACTATCGCATCCCCTACTTCGGTCGCAACTTCTACACAGCCTGCCTCCTCGGTTGCTTCTACTGGTGGCATTCCTTCGGAGATCGTTCAGCCCACACCCTCCCCATCATCATCGACTGCAGCTCAGCAGACCTCATCGACTCCTGCAGACGAGACTACTTCGAGTGTTCAATCATCCGAAGTTTCCTCTGTAGTCTCGACAGGAGTAGTTCCTTCCGAGATTGTTCAGCCGACTGCTCCTTCTTCCGAAGCCTCGGTTGCTTCCACTGGTGGTCTTCCTTCAGTGGTCATTCAGCCCACTCCCTCGTCGGCCACATCAACTGCGCAGGCTACTGATGAGAGCGTCGAATCTAGCGCAGCTTCGACTGTCGCCTCCACTGGAGATGTCCCTACTGAAATCGTACAGCCAACTGCACCCTCGACTCTCGAGTCTACACCTTCGACCTTTGCCTCGACTGGAGGCGTACCTACCGAGATCGTACAGCCAACATCCAGAGAGTCATCGCCAGATGCTGTTCAGTTGACCTCCAGAAGTGCGTCGTCGTCTGTCGGTTCGACTGGCGTCAATGTCGTCGAGTCAGTCACACCCACTGCTCAAAGCACACCGACATCTCCCGGGTCGTCGACCGGCGATTTCATCACCGAATCAGTGACACCTACCCGTTCGGCCAATTCCACCGATGCTCCTGCTGTTGGCAGTACCGGTTCAGCCGTCTCCGAGTCCGTCGAGCCAACCGCAGCCGCGACTTCCTCTCGTATCGCCGCATCCGTGCAGCGACCTGCTTCCAGCGGTGGTGTGGTGTTCGAATCCGTCACTCCTACTGCGTCGGCCTCTTCGGCCCAGTCAACCGACAGTGACTCGACTGAGTCTAGCGATGAGTCCACTGGAGGTGTCAAGACGATGACTATCGTTCCCGTAGCCGCATCTACTGGTGCCACCATCCAGTCCTCTGATGAAGTGCAGCCCACTTTCTCGACAGATGCCACTCAACCATCAGCCGCCTCTACTGGCGTTGCCGTCTCTTCTGCTGACGAGGTGCAGCCGACTCTCTCGTCGGACGTGAATCAGTCACCAGTGGTCTCTACTGGAGTTGCCGTTTCTTCCGCCGATGAAGTGCAGCCTACCGCAACCACTCAAGGAACCAGCAGTGCTGCATCTACTGGCGGCATCCCGGAAATTGTCATTCTTCCCACACCATCTTCGACTAGCGGTTCCCAAGCATCGGACTCGAGCACTGGTGGTAACATTATTGTCGGCCTTTCCACTTTCCTCAACGGAGGCTCTTCTACCACATCTACCGCAGCTCCCGCTTCTGCAATTGCCGGAAGTGAGTCGAGCACTGCTGCTGCCCAGCCTGATCAGTCTGATGCCAACAACGCTACTGAAATCTCGACTGCTTCGACTGCTTCGACTAACCCCTTCCCTCTCTTCGCCACAACCACTGACGATTCTACCGAGGCATTGTCTACCGGCACCGCATCGGCTGAGAGCTCCACTACACCCATCATCCCTCTGCCTGTCAGCGCTACCGCCACAGGTATTCCCGATGTTCTGTCAAGCATCGTTTCCTCAGCTCAGGCAGCCCTTGAGACGGACATCTCTTCTCTGGCTTCTGCCGAGTCGACTGGTGCCACCCAAACTTCATCTGATGGACCCACCACAACTGGACTCTTGACTGGCGCCCTGTCGAGCATCGCTTCTTCGCTGAACTCGGAACTTTCCAGCGTCGTGGGCATTGTTACCGATAGTGCCATCTCTTCGTCCTTGGCCTCGGACTTTTCGAGCCTCCTTTCGAGCGCTTCTGCTTCGCTTGCATCCGGTACCACTCCGTCTGCAACTGTGACGGATGCTACTGCAACCTCGACTGGCACGCCCGACAACACTACCGAAGCCATCCCTGGATCTATTACAGAGACGAGCTCTTTGCCCACTGCCACAGCTACCGATAGCACCCTATCTGGCACTAGTGCTTTGACCTCGTCCCAGGTCACTGCCTCCGTCACAGACAGTGCAAATGCCACCGAGATCGCTGCAACCACCCCAGCTACCACCGAAATTGTCCCCTCGCAGACAGAGAGTAGCACCACTCCTACGG
>Ga0268251_10000258_pt1 | contig 18155 bp, 22 predicted proteins | sample AgamicAsMae_FD_200527 | JGI IMG/M metagenome (GOLD analysis project Ga0268251, IMG submission 200527) | Agave microbial communities from Guanajuato, Mexico - As.Ma.e (v2) (version 2) | ecosystem: Host-associated > Plants > Phyllosphere > Phylloplane/Leaf | place: Guanajuato, Mexico | collected...
GATGATTAACTGCGTTATGTCAATTAATCATTAACTACTGAAATCAAACCCGTAGCGGTGTCAAAGGCGCGCAGAGTGTGGGGGAGTTAAACGTCAAGTGGCGTTTGGCAGAACACAAATTGTAGATATAAAGAATGCCAAGATCATTTTTTAAAAGTGTGAGCGTTCGCAATTATCGGTTATGATCCATTTGAGATTATCGCTGGTGTTGTTCAAAATAGATATGGATTGATAAGTTAAGTTGTTTTTAGGCTTTTTTACAACTTAATTTATTGTTGATGAATTATAATTTTTTTATAAATTACGTTCTTTTTAACTAATTTAGTTGATCAGGGCGTTTTATTGTAGGGTGGTGGTTATGGACGAATATCCTGATGTGTTTACATTAGATGATGAGGGTCTATTAACAACCGACATTGAACTAATTAAGTGGTTCGAGGAAAAAGATAATCAAATTTTGAAAGGTTTGATTAAACCTGAAAATTATATCCCACTTAGTGAGTATGAACAAACGTATCATGAAAGGCGGTTTAAACGTTATTATGACTAATGATGAGGGCAAGACGAAAATATTCTTGCGTGGTGATTTTGAAAAGCCTTTGACGGCAGAGGAACATGCGGAATTGTTAGCTGATTTAAAGCCATTGGCTGATAAGTATGAGTTCCATGTGTCGGTTGAGACTAAAATTTAACGGTTTGTTGCTAAGAACATTTTGATTGTTTAATCTAGAGTGTTCTTTTTATTTTGATTAAGAAAGCGAGTTTTGATTTTTATGAGTAAGATGTTGAAGTTGTTACCTGAAAAGGGTAACTTGAAATTTTTGTATTTAGGAACACCTGATAATGGGCGACCACAGTTTTTGATTGAAGGTTCTGACGCTGATGCCTTGACTGTTACACCAGTTGGTAAGTTGCCAGAGGGATTGAAGCCAAAAGATGTTGTGAAGTTTGAAAATATGACGCTAGATTTGGTGCCAATTGGTGGTTCACGAACTAAAGTTTCTGGTTTGACTGCTGTTATTAAGAAAGAGGATGAAACAGTAGCGACTACCTGGGCGAATGAGTCAGCCCGTACTATGGTTGTGGTTAAGGGTGAGTATTTCCCTGTTGTTGATACCGACTTCTTTACGGGTTCATTTATGTATGGTGCCACCCGTGATGTCTTTGAGACTTTGACGTATCAGGAACAACAAGATCGTGGTTCCCGTGTTGGTGATTTGATTGCTAAAGATGTTCGTGTGAGTGATGAAAATGGTAAGGCATTAACAGTTCGTGTGCCTGTGGGCGTATTCCCAGAGGGTGCCTTTAAGCCATTTGATAAGGTTGAATTTGAAAATTTGGTTGTGTCATTATTTGACGGTTCAACCAATGATGATCCAGATCAAGATGTTTTGTTCTTCTCTGCTAGTGGTATTTCAAAGGCAACTGCTGATAATAAGCCACAAACAACTGCTAAGCCTGCTGAAGCTAAAACTAAGTAATAACAGGAAAGGGGTTAATCAATGAGTCAGTTATTTCCCCGTGGTTTCCGTGTTCGTTATTGGCACAGGCATTTAAGACGTGATGTTTTTATTGCAATTGGTCTTGTGCCAGTGGTCGTATTTTTGATCACGATTGTTTTTCGTTTACTTGCTATCATGCCACCTAGTAAAGGGTTGGTCAGTTTCACCAAAGCATTGGTCACACAAGTTGATTGGTTGGCTTTTGTTAATAGTTTGTTACCAGGTCTTTATTTAACTTTGATTGCTATGGTTGTCTTAGTGCTTGGTGTAAGTTATTGGTATTGGAAGACTTATCAATTTCAAGGTTTCTGGGCGACTGTTTTTCGCTTAGAACGCTTATCTAATTGGCTAATTGCTAATCAATATTATTTGGTCAAGGAAGTTGATGAAAAAGAACACCGTTTGAGTTTTAATTTAAGTGGTGAGAAAGGTGGTTGGCATTGGTAAAACAAAAAATTAAGCTGCCAAAAGTCAGTTTAAAGAATAATGGCAAGATTGGTTTTTCAATCTATTTGCCAATGGACGGACAAAAGTATCAAGATCGTTTTCGTGATCGACGTATTTCACAACCACTATCGGCTATGTTGTTTGCGGACGGTGTGGGAACAAATGATATTTTTGGGTTTAAGTCATTTGACTTTATTTCTAATCCGTTGGGATTACGTTTGGGATTAGTTGATATGACTATAACAGATCATACGATTGAAATTATGAAAGGGGTGGTTTGGGATTATGAAAAATATCCCCAGGCACTTATTTCTGGTGATACGGGTTCTGGTAAATCATTCTTTTTGTTTAGTTTGCTGAATGGTCTGATTAAAAGTGGTGCGATTGTTGATGTTGCGGATCCAAAAGAGACTGATTTATCAGTGCTTGGTAAAACAGCTTCCCTAAAATATCGTGTCACTTATGGTCGTGATCGTATTCTAAAATCATTTTATCGTTTTTATTTGGAAATGATTAAGCGTGGTCGTGAATATCATGATTTATTGAATGATAATTTAGAAGAAAATGTTGGCAATTATCGTAAGTATGGTTTGAAACCACATTTTTTTGTTTTTGATGAATTTGGTGCGTTTGTTTCGGGTTTGAAATATAACGAAAGTGAAGCGATCCAACAAATTTTGGGACAAATTACCATGTTAGGTCGTCAATTAGGTTACTTTGTAGCGATTGCTATGCAGAAACCAACGGCTGATACGATTGGTAGTGCGTCTCGTGATCAATTCCAGTTCCGTGTGGCACTTGGTAAGATGAAATCTAGTGGACTGTCTATGATGTTCCCTGATGATGTTGACGAAGTGCAGTTTAAGGAACTCTCGAAGAATTTAAAGGGTTGGGGTTATTTAGCTATGACACCAGGGCAAGCCAGATCATTTTTTGCGCCTGTTATTCCTAAAGACTTTGTCCCGTTCAAATATTTTGATGAATTAGGTCAGCAATATCCAGCTAGTCCAGTTGAGCCAATGGGTGAGATTAAGGAATTTTTGGCTAGTAAAAGCGCTAAATATGTAGAATTGAACTTTTAGTTAGTCCCTATTAGTTATTTGGCAGGTCTAATTTGATTTAGTGATTGTAGGCAGTCGGGGTGCATGAGGCGTTAAGCAAAGCACTTACGGCACGTTGACCCTTTTCAGCCATGGAACAGCTCTGCTGTGGAAAAGGAAGCGCCCAGCTCTGCTGGTGCGCGACTGGTGGCGTTGGAAAAGGGGATTACGTGCCGTTGTGTCTTTGTGGCCGATTGTGCGCTGGATAACGTACAATCACTTGATCAAATTCGCCAACCCCCCAAATTACTAATAGGGGGGGTAAATTGACAAATAAACCGACAGGTAACCCCTCCTCAACGCCTGGGGGAGTAACTTTTAAACCACATTTGTATTGAGGGGCAAAATTGTAATATCTGCCCCTTATATTAAAAAAATGTAATAAAAGTCCTAAAGGAGCTGATATGAAGTATAAGTATTTAACTCTGTTACCTCATGGGACGAATGGTAGAACGTATGACTCTAGTTATGCGTTTTTATTTTGTCGTTTTGATGAGAAGACAGATGAGGTAGAACAAGCCCAAACATATTTAGTTGAAGCAGATAAGTTACCGCCAAAATTAGAAATAATGGATATTGTTGTACCTGAAAAAGTTTATCAGGAGGGAGGTGGCGATTGGGTGATGTCATTTAAACCTATTGATAATAACCAGCGTATTGAACGATTAGATTATTGGAATGATATTGCCGAACGTTTAAGATATGTCAGAGAATTACGCTAGTTTAAATTTTGATCAGATGACTGGTTGCGATTTAGTACAATTTCGTATTCATTATCATTTGACGCAGAGCCAAATGGCTTCATTTTTGATGATTTCAAGGCGTACTTATGGGCGTATGGAAATGAGTGGGGATAGTTTGATGACAGTTTTAAATGCTGATCAACGATATGTTTTGAAAACCTATGTCGGTAGTCAAGGTTTGTCACTTTGGTTGGATTATCTTGGTATGTCATTTAAAATGCGAACGCCTGAAACGTTAATTAAGCTATTTTTTGATAATCGCCTTGACCTATTCGTTAAGCGTGACAGTGGACGGTACGGCTACAATGTTGCTTATTCATTTGGTGGCTTATCCTATATTACGATTTACGGTAAACGTGATGGCCCTGAAAGTTTTATCGACTTTTCGGGTAGTGGTATTCGCTTAATGGAAATGTTGTTGATAGGGCAGGGGTTAGTTTGGTCTCACTTTATCAATATTGCCCTGGCAAATGGTGGTAAGGCAACACGTATGGATTTTGCGTTTAATGATATGTCTCGTATGTTTGAGATCCCAGAATTATATCAAAAACTTATGACAGATGAGTATACGCAGAAGTTTAAGAGTGATCCACAATATTATGCGGACGGTAAAAATGGTGGTTCAACGATTTATTTTGGTTCACGTTCATCAGAAGTCTTTTTTAGATTTTATGAAAAGGATAAAGAGCAAGCCAAAAAACACTTTGTTGAGCCAGAAGCCATTCCTGTTAAAAATCGTTACGAAGTTGAGTTGAAACAAAAACGTGCGCAAACTATGGCGGAGCATGTAGCCAACGGTCAAGATGTTGCTGGTGAGTTGTTAGCCTATTTGCGTGATTATTTACAATTTTATAATCAGCCCGTTGTTGGTTTAGATAAAAAGGAAATTGCTAAATTAGATCTATGGCAACCCTGGGTAGTATTTTTAGAACAAGCCAGTATCGTTGATTTTCAAGCAGAGCCTAAAGAGGTGTCAATGGATCGTTCATTGTCTTGGTTTATTAATCAGGTAGCACCGACTTTAAAAGGGCTGATTGAGTATTATGGTCAGGAAAAAATTGATGAAATTCTTGATGATACGGAATTGAGTCAACGTCAAAAGAAATTGTTATCAGTTGCTGAAAAGGTCAACCTACCTTTTTAAAAGTTAAAAATTGGAGGACACACAGATGTCAGAACAAGGAACACAATTCAAAAAAGCACTTAGCGCTACTGCAACCGAAGTCGCTAATTTTAAGGCATTGTCAAAAATAGAAGACGGTAATTTGTATGCTGCCGTGAACAAGGCTAAGGAAATCATGGAAAATGATCCAAAGTGGAGTGATTTAATCGGTGATGACTTAGCGAGTTTACGTCGTAACTTGGCTGTGTTGAACAAGCAATATAAGTCGTTGCCAAAGGTGGCGGACAACGTCATCAATTTAGCCGAAGAAATTACGCAAAAAGTAGATCGGTTTGGGGGTATGTAAAATTTGTGTTTGATAAGTTAAAGTCAATCAAAAAGGGTTATGTCAAGTCTCGTGATAAGCCAGACCAATCATTGCCTTATGCCAAAGTCCAAAAACGGGGCAAATGGATTAGGCGTTTTGTTAAAATTGCCCTGGTGTTAGTTGGTTTGAGTGGTGCAGTTGCTTTTATAAAAGCTAGTAATGTGAGCCAAACTAATCATAAACTAATTGCTAAGATGAAAACGTATGATGACAAGCTAGAAAAGGCTAGTATGGGACAAAGTGTTTATTCACCTAGTCTTAATCGTTATGCGCAAGGTTTTTTTCAAACCTATTTCACGCAGTCAGATAATGATGATGATAAGCAAAAACGTTTGAAAGCCTTAAAAAAGTATTTTGCCACTAATATCAGTAGCACAATTTATGATAATCAGGACTCACAAAAAGAGACGTATGTGGGATCCAGATTATTAAATACGTTTACCAAAAATGACGTGAAGATTGCAAAGTATCAAGTTGGCTATACAGTTGGCAACGATAAAAATACAATTATTCGCGTTTTTAATTTGCCTTTTGCTCAAAAAGCAGGGCAGTACACTGTTTTGGCGTTACCTTATGCCACAACCGAACAAGATATTGTCGGACATGTTGGCAAGATTGATCAAGATGACACCAATAATGCCACGTTGGCAAGCAGTGATAAAGTTCAAGCCTTTGTCAAAGCCTTTAGTGAGAAGTATGTGAGTTCAAAAGCTAGTGATATGTCCTTAATCATGAAAGAGCCAGAGGGACTAGAGGGACAACACGCCGTTAAGAGTATTGATCAAGTCAACGTTTCAGGTTCTAAGGATAACATGAATATTAAATACTTATTGACGCTAACGGACACAGAGACAAAGCTGGAACATTCAGAACAGATTACCTTGACCGTTTCGCCAAAGGGATCAACCTATTATGTGGTTAAGATGATCCACACACAAGGCGGTCTATTAAATTAAGAGGAGGCTATGATGAAAGCAATCATCACAAATTTTATGTTTCAAATTCCCACGGGATCCATTAGCTTTACGGGTCTTCAATCAGAAGTAGCTGGTTGGGTATCAGCGTTTATTGCAATGGGTATTATGTATTTAGTTGTCAGACACTTTATTAAAGGGTCAATTGGACAAATAATAGTCAGCCTTGCTGTTGGTGGTTTGGTCTACTTCGTTGTTAAAAGTCCAGATACTGTCCTTAATTCTATTGGTGGTATCTTTAAAAATATATTTGGTTAATATGGCAGAAGTTTATAACTATCAAAAGGCGTTGAAACAAGATATTGTCATTCGCAAAATTTCAGATGAATATAGCTTACCTGTCGGGATTAGTTTGAAACCAGCCATTATATTTTTTGCTTCAGTCGTTGTTATTTATCTTATTTTTCACGTGCCATTGCAAGCTTTTTATCATGCTAACTCTGACTTAGGTAAATTAGTTTATGTGGGCGCATATATTGCCATGCCTGTTGGGATTGTCTCTTTATCAAACAGAGTTAAGCCTGACGGCTTAGGATTAGTGCAGTATGCTATTTCAATCGTGACATTTGGAATGAAAAGAATACTTAAGCGAACGGTTTATTATCATGATCGTGTCTTGCCAACTGGTTATTTTGAAACTAGTCACATGGCAGAAACGCCAATTATTGTTGAAAAATCTAAAAGTCATGATTGACGTTAAAAATCAGAAAGGATAAGCGCAAAAATTAGTGCTTTTTATTTACAAAAAATTATGGAAAATTCAAAAACATACAAGTTGTACAAATCAGGTAAGTTGTGGGTAATCGGAGCTGTTGCAGTAGCTGGAGTAGCTGTGAGTGCTAATACCACACAAGTCAATGCTGACAGAGTTTCAAACACGGACGCACAAGCCGTGAAAACGACTGATACAGTACAAGATGATAAGCAAGCGCAATTGACTGCTTCATCAACTGATCAGACTAAAACTGATGATACGGCTAAGGCTGATAACGTTTCATCAACGGCTGAAAAAAGCACTGTACCAACAACTGATACTAGTACAGCACAATCAATACAAGCCACTTCTACTGTATTGCCACAAGTAAAAGCAGTCGCCTTAACGTCTAGTGTTAATCCAGTGGCAAGTGCGACATCATCAAGTGATGATTTTGGCGATAATGATGATAGTAATTTGCCGGGTGGTGACACAGGTTCAAGCTCATCATCTGATAATGGTAGCTCAAATTCATCAAGTGACAATAGTGGCACTGATACACCAACTCCAACACCAGGTGATGATAATGACAACGGTTCAACACTGCCAGATGATAATAGTGGCTCGTCATCAGACAATGGTGGATCAAGTTCATCATCAGATAATGGTAGTTCTAGTTTGTCAACTGATAATGGTGGTTCATCATCAGATAACGGTGAATCAAGTTCATCATCAGACAATGGTGGTTCAAATTCATCAAGTGATCAAGGTGGCTCATCAAATAATGGTGGGACAGATAACTCAAATGCTGGTGGATCAAGTTCATCAAACGACACCAACACAGTACCTTTGACACCGACAACACCTGATAAGAATGATCAGGGTGAAATCAATCATGTTAAACCAGTTGAAGTAACGCCTGATAGCTCTGGTAATGTTGTTTCAGTCCCAACACAAGTCGCTAGTGTTCTTAGTGTCGCCCGTGCTGTTGAAGCTTATAATCAAGTGTTAACAGCTAATGATAAGGACGCTAGCAATGATAAGGTAGTTGAAGCAAAGCAAAAGCTAGATGACGCTGTTGCCAAAGCCTTACCAGAAACACATGCAACACAAACAAAATCATCAATTAGCATTTTAAGTGCTGTTTCAGGCGTTTTAGCAATGACAGGCGCCTTGATATTCAAACATTTTAAAAATTGAGGAGTTCGCACCTAAAGGGGGTTTTTTTTAATGATTAAGTTTAGTGAAATTAAAATATTTGTTGGCGCTGTGAATGTACCGTCTCTTGGTCAATGGTTTACCTTGCCTGTGTCACCTAGTCGTGTAACACAAGTTTTAACTGAAAAAGGCGCGATTGGATCAGATACTGGTAACGAAGAAATCATTATTAGTGATTATGAAGCACCATTTAAAATAGATCCTTATGAGTCGATTGTTAAGATAAATAACATGGTTGAGAGTGCCAAAAGAGCGGTTGAAAATGGTGTTGATGAGCAAACTTTAGCTGATTTATATGATCAAGGGTTAGTTTTACTTGATAATCAGATTGACAGCCAAGTTGAAAATTTGACAATTATCAAAGCAGAAGATGAAGATGACTTAGCCAACGAAGTGATCTCAAGGCGTGGTGGTGTTGGTCAGCTATCGAATGAGGACATCAATTATTATTTTGATTTCAAAAAATACGGACATGATCTGATTTTGGGTGGTGATTTCACGAAGCTACCTCATGGCGATTATGTAGAGTTGTAGTGTTAGTTGCAGAATTTAAAGCGATTTATAATGCTTATCTCTATGACCTTAATGTCACTGATATTAAGTGGACGTATCTCAAAACTACCCTTGAATTGCGCTATTTTGATGCGAATGGCTTAATTCAAATCAGGTGGCGCATTAAGAATGGTTTTGTGTTGGAAGATACAAAAAAAGTGATTGTCTATTAGCAATCATCTACAAAGCCTAGACTTTGTAGGTACATAACAAATAAAAAATAAGGAGACATCAATGAAACTAGCAGTACCATTTAAAGCCGTTAAAGATAATATTTTATTAACCCAGGACAATGAAGCCTGGGCATATTTCAATATTGAAGCACTAAGTATTTCAGATAATGATGAGGCCGGCATTTCCAAACGACAAACACAATTGAGTCTGTTATTTGATCGGCTCGCTGATTTTGAAGATTTTGAATTACGTCTTTATAATCGTGATTTGGATTTGGTCAATCGTTATAAAGAATTGCAACCCTCTTTAGCAACCGATATGGGTGAGACACCCGTTCAAATGATTGTAGATGAAATTAGTGCCATTACCGCTACTGGTGTGTCACAGACAATTGAACGTTTTGTTTTGGGTATCAAATTACATAATCAAAATTCTGGTAAAGTGATTAAACAAGCCACTAATGCCATGAATAACTTTGTAGATGAGCTGGCTGGTTGGTTTAATTATGAAAAGCCATTTGATGAAAAGCTGTTTGATGATTTTAGACCGAGCGAAAAACAGGCTTATGAAAAAGTTGGCTATTTGGATCATACTAGGCGTTTGACCACTGATGAATTAGTTCATTTAATGCGAAATAACTTTATCCAGGGACAGCTCCATGATTTTAGAAAAGTCGGACAAGAACGTGATATTTTCAAATTAAGTGATACTGTGATTGATGACGGGGCAGTGAGTGGCTACGTTAAATTGGTTAATGATGATAATGTGCGTTATGTTGCCAAATTAGTGTTATCGACAACGCCAGAAAACATCACTGGTTTTCATTTATTTCGTTTGGTACAAAATATGAGTTATCCAATCGACATCAATTTGAAAGCACATTATTATAAGTCAGAGGGTATCTATGGCTTGGCAACTCGTGCTAGTCAATCGCTAAAGACTGCTAGTAATAATGTTGAAGAACGCTATCAGGCAGAGGGATTTTCTTCTAGTAAAGATGATAAAACGATTGAAATTGCCGAAGTGCTAAACGATCATATTTCAGAAAAGAAAAACTTCTTTTCCACCTTAATCACGTTTACGGTATCAGCGGAAGATATTGAAACCCTACATGATCGTGTTGCTAATTTAATAGAATCATTTAGGAGTATTGACGTGAATATTGTGGAACCAATTGGTGAACAAAAACGTCTTTTCTATTACGATTTAATGGGTTCTGATGTGTCCCAAAACCGCTATTGGGTGCAATTATTGACCAGTGAGGGTATCGGTGAGTTGTTGTTTGCGGTCAATCAGCAAGTTGGTAGTAACATTGGCTTTTATATTGGACGTGGTGCACCAAAAACAGTTGCCAATAGTACCCAGGACGCATTAGACAGTTCAAAGCGTTTGGTCTTTTTTAATCCGTTGATTACCAACGAAATTTTAGACGGATCGACTAGCACAACAAGCCCTAATATTATGATTACGGGTAAAACAGGTAGAGGAAAGTCTTACCTTACTAAAATTATTTTGAAAATTATTCAACTTTCAAATGCTAAAGCAATCTATTTTGATCCTAAGCAGGAAATGCGTTATTGGTATTCAGCGGTATTAAATGATCAGACTTTTAAGGCAGATTATCCAGATGAATATACATTATTGAATAATGTGCGTTTTGTGACGCTTGATGTTTCTGATAAAACAAATTATGGTGTTTTGGATCCCTTTATTGTGATTGATGTGCGACATACAATGGGACAAACACAGTCAGGTGAAGAAAGCTTAAAGGCTACGGTACAAGAAATTTTTAAACAAATTTATCGTGATTATGGTTCCTTAATTGCCGAAACAGAATTAGATCTTGCCATTAATAAAATTATTCAAAAGCGACAAGCTGGTGAAACCGTTGGTATGTTAGATGTCATTGAAGAATTAGCCCAGAATGAAGATGATGATGTGAAACATTTAGCCAAGTTTTTATCAGGTAAAGTTACTCGTAGTTCATTATCCCTAGTTTTTTCTCATGGTGAAAGTGAGGGATTGAAGTTAAAAAATCGGATTACTATTCTTGAAACAGCAGGATTGACATTGCCACAACATGACAAATCGACACATGATTACACCGAATTTGAGGTAGCAAGTATGATTGTGATGACGGTGTTAGGGGTCTTTAGTCGGACGTTTGCGACACGGGATTATGATGAAAAAACGGTTGAAATATTTGATGAAGCATGGACGTTTACAACGTCTGATATTGGTAGTCGCATTTTTAATGAAATGGCACGTATTGGACGTTCTGCCAACAACTTGTTAATTCCCGTGACACAATCAGTTCATGATGTTAAAAGTGATAATTTTGGTGTTTTATTTGCCTTCGATGAGGATAAGGAACAGCCAGATATTTTACAACATGTTGGTTTGCCAGTTAATGATGACAACATCAAAGAATTAGGTAATATGGTCATGGGACAGTGTTTTATGAAAGATATTTATGGACGGGTTGAAAAAATAACGGTTGATGAGCCATTAGTTGCTATGCAACGTGCCTATCAGACAGTTAAAGCTGGTGACACGGCACAAGCCGAAAAAGCTTATCGCTAATATGTTAAAATAGAACAGTCGATAGTTAAGTTAAGTGGTGGCTATTCTTTCAACAGAAAAGAGGTGGTGCTTATGGTGTAAAACCTATAAACACGAACTCTAGGAAAGGAAAAGCCTGGTGTCTGTTTCAGACGCTTTACAGCTCATGTTTATGTTTGGCACTTTTATAGTTGCCTTACTAGCATTGGTTGTTGAGTTGATTAAAAGTCAACAAAAAAAGTAACCACTCAACTTTTGACCGAGTTGTGATTACTTAAAAAGTAAATATAACGAATAGTCACTGCTTAGCAGGCTATTGATGTTAAAGGGGGTAGTTCGAGCTACTTCCTTTTTCTATACACAATTATAACATGATGATTGAAATGATGAAAGGAAAACACATGCAAATCAAATTTTGTCGGAAGCTGATTATTTTGGCTTCTTTTTTGTTTGTTTTAGGCTTTGCACAAACGCAAGTGTCCGCAGATGATAGCAGTAGTTCAAGTAGTACGTTAGTTAATCAAGATACGCTTAATGCGATTGATGACGCTTCAAAACAAGCTGATAAAGCGGTAGATGAGGTTACAAGTGACGCAGAAAAGAAGTCAGGCGATACTAGTACCACTGATACCTCATTTAAAGCCAGCGACGCACAAAACATCAACAAGCTTAATAACTCACTATTTTCATGGCAACCGTATTCAGAAAAAATTGGTGTGACTGACTTAGCCAATAATACGGGTATGGGCTTAGCCAAGTTCTTTTGGTATTTGAATACTTTGATTTATCAAATCAATGATGAGTTATTAAGTGCCTTATCAAATGACGGTAATTTAGCAAAAGCCTTTACACAAGCCCAGAACGCTGTTTCAGGTAAAGTAAAATCTATTTTTGATCAAGGTAAGTTGTTGTTTGGTGGATTAGCTATTATTGTCTTAGCAATTACGGGGTTCATGCACTTTGCTAGTGGGCGTACGTCATCAGCGGTTCGAATGGTGGTTAATTTTGTTGGTATTTTATTAGTCGCTACGCTTTGGTATGGCAATGGTAATGAGTTATTTAATCAAATCAATGAAGCCAGTGATGCCGGACAGGCGCAAGTCTTAAAAGTTATTGGTAATAGTAATGATAATGTTAAACCAGGGGACACGTTAAGAGTGGGGTATTTTGAGCGATCCATTGAACGCCCTTATTTCTTGATGAATTATGGTAAGGCAACGGCAGACGCAGTGACAAAAGCAGGACATAATCCTTATCAATTTATTTCTACTAATCCTAAAAGAAGTAGTGATACTTTGCAGAGCAATATATCAAAGGTTTCTGGAACTGTGCCGACACTGCAAAAAGATAATTCATTTAATAAAGCAGGTATGAGCTTAGTAGCCATTGTGGTGTCAGTTGTTAATGCTATTCCTTATGACGCAGTGGCTTTGTTTAATATCTTTGTTATGGTCATTGAGTTGGCTTTGTATCTATTGTCACCTTTTGTTTTGGTTATGGCGCTATTTCCACAATTTGCCCGTAACGGCTATAAAATTGTTGGCGCAACAATTATGTGGGGTATTGCTAAAATTGGGGCGGGTTTCTTAATTGTTTTGGTCGGGGCTTTACAGACGTTCACTGATAGTTTTATCCCAGCGACTAATTTCGGCTCATACGCAGTTAACGCATTCCTATTCTTTTTCTTAGTCTTTATCGTCTATAAGTATCGTGGTAAGCTATTTGAATTTGTTGGAGTTAGTTACTCACGAATTGAGGGACAAATGCCACAAGCCATGCGCTTATCTAATCTACGTGAAAAGGGGCAGAGTATTAAGCAGTCTAGCGTTGGTCAAAAAATAAGTCAAATGGGATCAATGCAACGTATGTCACAAAGGCGTGATGTACGTGATGAGATGAAAAACAAACAGGCAGATGAAAAACGACAACAAAATCTTTCTCGTGTTCGTGATCAGTTGTTAGGCAAAGAGCAGGCAAAAACACAAAAATTGTCAGATAAAAATAAGAAACCATTGACGGTTGATGAATTTAAAAAGCCAATGGATTCTAAAAAGTCTGATGATCCAAAACAGGCAAAGATTGAAAAAGACGGTGTTCATTTACCAAAATCAAACTTTGAAGCTAAACAACCTAATAGTCGTGTCAATAATCCAAAAAGTAAGGATAATGGTTCAGAGAGTCAACAGGAAGTGGCTAAAAAGCGTGAAGCGATTAAGCGTCAATTATATGGTGATCAAGCAACACAATCACAACCTAAGACACTTAATAAAGTGCCTGATAATCATAATAACTTTGAGCAATCAAAGACACCAAAACGTCAAGAAATCGCTAATGATCAGAAAAAAACAGTTAATCGTGACAAAATAGCTCGTGAATTATTAGCCGAACGTGATAAGCAAAAGGAACAAAAACAAAAGTTACGTGATGAAAAAGGCAGTCAGTTAAAAAATAAATTTGGAAAGGATAACTCGTGAAAAAAATGAGCTTAATAATCGCTACAATCGTTGTGGCAGTAGTAACTACGGCGTTTTTACGGTATAATGATAAGTATCATGATACACCAAATGATCAATTAAAAACGGCGTTTCATCAAACCCTGGGTAAGCATAAAACCGTGATCGTTTTTCATAAAAAGGGGTGTTCAACCTGTGAGAAGTTGACGGGTGATGTCAATAAATTACAAAAAATGCGTGATCAAAATAATCAGGCAACCATTGTCGTTGATTACATGAATTTAGTGACACGACAATATTTTGAACAGTATCATGTTCAAGTGGTACCAACTGTCTTAGTGGTACAAAAAGGGGTAGTCATCAAACGTATTGTGAAGCCAACACATGAACAAATGGCACAAATTGCGAGAGAATAAATCAATTGATTGGAGAGTTATGAATAAAAAATCAGCGTTGACATTGGGATCTATTGGAGGCGTGTTAGTCATTTTGATTATCATTATTGCCTTTATAATGACGGGACAACATAAAACTAGCTCACAATCTGCCAGTTCAAAATTGCCAAAAATCAATCAAGCTAAAGTGATGAAGCGTATTGATAGTGAAATATTTTCAATTGATGATGGTCATAATTATCTTGAAAATCAAGAAACTTGGAAAGATACAACGTATATAGATGGTGAAAAATTTGGTAATAGGCAAGCGTCTATAGCCGCTATGGTATATGATAGCATTGGATTAGCAACGAATAATGATGTTGAGTCTTTTAATTTTTTCAAAGAGCATGAAATAGAAAATTTAACAACAAAGTGGGAAAAAGACGGCAATTCATTTGTTGCGAAAGGCTACTTTGTTGTCAAAGATACGGATAAAAAATATCCATTCGCCTTTGAGTTAAACGCTGATTATATGATCCTACAAGAGTGGTATGGAAGGAATATTAAAATTTAAAAATGACAAACACTAGAATAAAGGTGTTAAGTGCTATTGGGTTCTTCCTGATTGGCGCTTTTTTTTATACACAATTTCAGAAATCACAAATCAAACAAGCGACTGCCACCGTTGCTAAATTGTCAGTGACACAAACGTTGATTAACAATAGTGGCACAATCACAAAAGTGGTTGCTAATGATAATCAATTGCCAGATAATAATCAATCAAAAGCCACTGTTAATGCTTTGTTTAATGCAGGCTATGTGTCAGACAAACAAGTGTTATCAAAGGTGGCAAATGATAAGGTCAGAAAGTTTGTTAAACAATTTCTAGGGCAATTAGAAAGTGATCCAGCACAAGCAAAAAAATGGCATGTATCGGATAATCAATTGCAATTTAGCCAACAAAAAGACGGCATATTATTTTTTGGTGCCTTAAAGGCAACTAATGGCCATCGTACCATTAATTATCAATTATTGGGACAATTGAATGCACAGGGTAATGAAGTCACCTCATTGACTTTAGGTAATCTCACAAAGGGGGATCAATAATGACACGTAAAACAGAAATTGGTTATTATGCCCTGTTAGTGGTTTTGGTGCTTGGTAGTTTGCGCTTTGGTCAGTTGATGTGGCAACAACAACAAACCTTATCACATTTGCAAAAACAAGCTAAGCAGTTAAAGCACAAACAAGTCACCGCCAAAACGAGTCATCAAAAAGTGAAGCAAGTGGTTGCTAAAAGTACCATTACGAAAGCTAGTGAGACGAGTCAACAGTTCTTTAATCTTGCTTATAATTGGTCATCTGGATCTGATTATAAAAAACGTATCACGAAAATTAAGCAAGCTAAATTAGTCACCAGTCAAGTTTTAGCCAATGATTATTTATTCCCAGAGGTTGGTGGCACGGCTGATTACATTGATAATAATGGCTTGAAATCTAGTGTGGTGCAAGTGGCGTATTATCCAAAGACAACTAATGATGATAAAACCAGTGGTGTCGTTGGTGTTGCTGTGACTGCGAAACACGACAGTGATGTTGGCAATGGGGAAACCCGTTATTACTATTTCAATATTGATTACCAAACCAGTGATAATCAACTCACTAGCCTTGATTATGTTGGTCGATTAGCTGTTAATCAAAGCACGGACTATGACACATTTAATCCTTATGAGTAATCATTAAGGATTTTTTTGTGGTTTGAAATTTAGAAAGGAAATCATGTGAAAAACAAAGTGAAGCAAGCAGTCGTGATGAAAATTGTCTTGTATTGTGCGCCATTGCTTGTCATTTTAATACCAGTGCTGTTAATTATTGCGCTAACAATGAATAATCCTAGTGTGACGTGTCAAACTGATACAACCACGACAACGACAAGTTCAGATAGTGGTTCCAGTAATGGCTCCTTGACCGATAAAAATTCAGATATTGGTAAAAGAGTTAGCTATACTATTGATCGTTTTAAAAAAGCTGGTTATTCAGGGGATAATATTTCAGCAATCATTGCGATTGGTTGGCGTGAAAGTAATTTAAACCCTAAAGCGGTTAATCCTGCTGGTTCTGTTAAAGGTATCTGGCAATGGGGTGCTGGTGGTATCAACGGTAATCGCTATCAAAATACGGCAGATACGGTTGAAGCCCAGGTCGATTTAGCATTTAAAGAATTGGCAAGTAGCCATACCGTTGCTAGATTGGGATTAGCAAATGCTAAAGATATTGATAGTTCAGCTTTAGCCTGGGACACAGGTTTTGAGGGTGTTGGGGCAAGTGATCCACAGCGTAAAGTGTCCGAAGTTAAGGCTTGGGCGGAGTCAATTAAAAAAACGTATGATCTTAATTTTGAGGGATCATTAAGCAGTGGCAATAATGCCGTTAGTGATAGTAATACATCAGCAAGTAATAGCGCAGACAGTGATAGCAATAATCAAAGCGCTTATTGCAATACTGATGATAGTGGTTCGGCTGACGGGACAGGTAAAATTAAAGAGAGTGGGCTATCATTTTGGGACCAAAGCAGCATTCCAGATGACATTAAACCCTACGTGCATAATATTACGTCCAAAAAACTAGAGTGGGGTTTAACGACACCAGACGCTTACAATCAGTGTGCTGGGTTTTCACAAGTCTATATGAATGGGATTTGGTCACCTAATTTTACCTTTAGAGGAAATGGTAATGTGACGGCAGAAGCAGTGGCAAAAGTGACTGGTGTTAAGGTTACAACGACACCAAAAGCTGGGGCAGTATTTTCTTCTGATCGTCCTAATCATACAGGCGTGGTGTTACATGTTTTAGCAAATGGTGACTTGATTATTGCCAATCAAAATGCCGTTAAATCAGGACAAAATGCAGGCACTAGTAAGGATTATGAAATTACATTAGTACCTAAAAAATCGTATGCCAAAGATAGTCAAGCGGTTGGTTATGGGGATATGACCTTTGCTTACCCTGGTGACAATTCAAAGTATAAATTACATTGGTAAAGAAAGGAAATAGCGTATGACAGCAGTACAAGTGGGATCAGATATTAGTATTTTGCCAGATAGTGCCTATCATTTGGTGAAAGAAATATTTATAACCGTTAAAAATGATTATCTACATTTATATACGGCTTATCAGAGTTCAAACAAGTTAAGTAGCAAGGCTATGCAGTCGGTTTATATTGAATTGGCACATTTCTATCAACGGTATGACGATAGAATGACACCTTATTTAGTGCAAGATTTATATGAGCAAATTAAGCAGGTAGACCGTTTAGTAGAACTATTAAAAACGTGTGACCAGGCATTAGAAAATTTAGATCAGACAATTAGTTTAATCGAACATCAATATGAAGATGAAGCTGTCATCAATGACGCTATGAAAACTATTCGTAAACAGTATCAGGCATTGCTAGAAAAAGTTGGCTTAGACGGCAGTGTTATTGATCATGTTAATCAAGCAATAGATCATATTCATGGTCAATATCGTAAATTACAGGTTCAAAATAAAGCTCTATTTTTTGCACAATTGGAAAATATCCATGACCAAACAATTAAGTATATTAGACACTATCTTGAAATTGAGTTTATTCAAAAACGGATTGATTATGGATTCGATCAATTTAATACATTTTTGCGATTAGTCGTTGATAATGCAGTATACCGCAAACAATCAGGTGATTAGTATTGTGATAAGTATTTTAGTATATGGTAGATTGTAAAATTAAACCGAACACTTGAATAAAAAAGCCGCAGCGCCTTTAATGGTAATTGTCTAAAACAACCATAAAGGAACTGCGACTCATGACTAGTTTATCATCTCAAGAACGC